>ERZ1066121.1716-NODE-1716-length-15220-cov-6.216617_pt1 | contig 15220 bp, 17 predicted proteins | sample MGYA00382768_ERZ1066121 | MGnify/ENA primary metagenome ERZ1066121 (study PRJEB33369, sample SAMEA5778351) | biofilm metagenome | biome: Industrial cooling water; feature: Water cooling tower basin; material: Biofilm | place: United Arab Emirates | collected... | reverse complement strand
ACCGGCTTGCTCGCCCCTCGCACTTCGAGGTCGCGAGCGCTGCGCTCGAGATCCTTCATATCGCGACCCAGCAGGCAGAGACGCTCACCACGTTCGGCGAGCAGACGTGCAAGGGCGCGACCCATGCCTTTGGTCGCACCGAGGATAAGGACTCGCTTCATCTCCTTTGACTCCTTTTAGCTTCCGTCCCCGAAGATGCGCACCGACTGCGCGCTGCGCAGGCGCAACTCCGGATCCCATTTGCGACGGATGGCCTGGAAAGCCTCGAGACGAGGGCCTTCCATCTGGCGGAAGTGTTCGGGGCGCGTGAAGGTGTCTTTGGCCAAGTAGATCCGCCCGCCCTCTTCGATGACCTTCTCGTTCAACGCATCGATGATGGCCTGCGTGTTGTCGCGCACCGGGATGTCGAGCGCGATGCTGATGCCGGGCTTGGGGAAGGAGAGCGTCCCGATGCCTTCGGGACCGCAGTCTTTGATGACGCAGAGGAAGGAGGCCCCTCCCAAACGCGTCAGCAGATCGAGGACGCGGCGCGCCGACTTCGGACCCGCCTCACGCGGCAAGACGCATTGATACTGCGTAAAGCCCCGCGGACCGTACATGCGGTTCCACTCGTGCGCGATATCGAGGGGATAAAAGAAGGTATAGGGGCTGACGATGCCCTGCTTCCGCCGCGGCAGATGCTTCCAATAGTAAAGGAAGTTGAAGGCTTTGACCGTCCAAGGCCCCAGCACCCAGCTCGGGAACTCGAAAGGCACCGTCGGACGCGGCAGTTCGAAGGGCTCCCGTTTGGGCGCTTCGTTCGCCTCGGCCCAGCGGCCGCACATCAAAATGCCGCGGCCCATCTTCGAGCCGCGCGAGATGCAGTCGATCCAGCCCACCGTATAGGGCCACTTTTTCGCCGCGCGCTCGAGGGCTTCTTGGAACTGGTCGATGTTGTCGACGCGTTCGGTCTCGCCATAGATCCAGGACGAGGGAATGCGCTTCATGCGGAACTCGACCTCGAGGATATGGCCGGTCAGCCCCATGCCGCCCAAGGTGGCGCGGAAGAGATCCTCGTGTTGAGTCGGGCTGCACTCGACGATGCGGCCGTCGGCCACACGCATCTTCAGCGCGCTCACATGGGCGCCGAAGCAGCCGTCGACGTGGTGGTTTTTGCCATGCACATCCGCGGCCACCATACCGCCCAAGGTGACGAACTGCGTCCCTGGAGAGACGGGGGTGAACCAACCCTGATGCAAGAAGAGACGGTTGAGCGTCAGAAGGGAGAGGCCCGCTTCGGCGCGCATGACGCCGCTGCTCTCGTCGAAAGAGAGAATGCGGTCCGCCAAGGTGGTGTTGAGCGCCACTGGCGCATCGGCCGGAGGCAAGGAGGAGTCGCCGTAGGAGCGACCGAGGCCTCGACTGATCGCTACGTCCTGGCTAAGGGTCTCGAGGTTCTCACCGCTGACTTCGCGTCCCGGCGAGGGCACTCGACCCCAGCCCCACAAAGCCGACGAACCTTCACTCGGCGCGCCGCGCAGATCTTCGGCTGAGGTGGCGGAGCTCTTGGCGCTGCCTTTTTGCTCGCTCTGCTTGCCCACCTTCGAGTTCGGCGTCGACCGCTTCTCCACCTCGTTCATCTCTCGACCTCGGATTCCAAGCAGCTACCCCCATACTCGGCGCTGCGGTGAAAGGCATGTAGCGCCAAAGAGCAGCAGGGGGTAGCGGAAAGAGGCTTGGGTTTCTAGTGATCCGGGTTCCGACTGCCCAGGTTCGGCAAATAGCCGATCGCGGCATCGTTGGCGCAGATTCGACGCCGGCACTCCGAAGGATTACGGGCTTCCGCCTCACCTTCGCGCTTCCGTGCCTTGTCGTCGCGACGCCACCATTCTTTGTCTTCGCCCCCCTCCAGCGGAACGGCCACTGGAATGACCAGGGGTGGCTGCTGCGCTGGCCGGTTCGCGTACTTCGGGGTGGTCGCCGATTGGCCCTGGCCCTGGTGAGCGCATGCTCCCAAGCCAGAGATTACACCCAAGATGCCGAGCCACTGTCGTAGCTCTTTCGAGAGGGCGGGATGCGTTCCCTCGACGTCTGTGGGCCTACGCGAGTAGCAGGATGCGTATGCGGCGTGACTGCGGCTCTTTGTTTCGGTGTTGCTGTCAATCCATGGGATGGGGGGCGTTTTGCTTGCACCCCTCCCCCTGCGGGCCTCTAGTGCCCCGCTCGTCGTCTGGTTTGGAAACATGGCGTGCCTCCTATGTTGGAATGCTGCATAGGCCGTGCCGCTTTTGAAGCGCTAGTTTCCTTTTTAATATCAATGACTTGCACGCCACCACCGAAGGCGGGAGAGCAACTCGAGCCGCCAGCCAGGTCGACCTGGATTTTCTGGTGTCATGTCGGCAGCCTACAAAGCTGAGTGCCGCATTTATGGTTGAGGGATTTCGCCACACCTGAGGCGGATTTGCCTCCACATTCCGCCCACAAGCACTTGATATTGCTTGAGTATTTTGATGGTCCGCACATTGCTCTATCTCCCCACAATGTAAGCGAGCCCCAAGGCGGCTTCGTTCAGGAGGAGAAAAAGGAAATGGACTCAAAGCATCAGCCCGCTCATCGTGCGCGTCGTGGTTTTTCCTCGCAGGCCAAGGGTCCTGGGATGCATCGGAGCTGGCCCCAGGGGCGGAGCGCCAATGAGTACAACCTGATCAGCCTCTTCTATTACGCGACCGAGACGGCTCAGACCTGCGGCCGCTACGCCCGAGACGCGAAACATGAAAGCGCAGTGCGAGACTTCTTTGAGCAGGCGCGGGTCCTAAACCTCGCCATCGCGGAAGAGGCGCAGCGCATGCTCGAAGACCAGATCGGCACGAGCGAAAGCGCTCTTCGGGGCGATGGAGCACGCGCGAAAAACGACGACGTCATGCTGCAAGCGCAGTAAGCGTCCTGGACCGCCGGGTCTTAGGGGGTCGTTGCGGCAAACACAGCATCAGCGACCCAAGCGTGCAGAGAACAGCCGCGCGACTCATTTCGAAAATGAACGACGTCAAGGACGTCACGCTCACGTCCTGCGAATCGAAGAGCCGCTTGGTCGCTAAGCTCGATCGAAGTACGCTCGCTCGTGCGAAAAGAACGCCCGAGAGGAAGCGCCGCTTCGCCCTAGAGCGCGTAGCGATAAGCGCTAATCTCTTCGAAAAGGCGAGCGCTGCGGCGAGGTTTCCGCGAGGCTCTTGGCTCCGGGAACGGCCACCATCGCTAGGCCACACAGCGCTTTCCCGCCGCAGAGAGCACAATCCTTGACAGGAGTCATGGTGGATCGGAACCTCCTTCCTCAACTCGTGCTAGAGCCTACGGACTCTCTCCCGAAAGGATGAGGATGCGCCCACGCACTCTACTTTACGTCGTGTTCTTCGCGGCGCTCTTTGGCTTTCTCTTCGCCGCATTCTCCACCTACGACTTCGTCGCGCATTTGGACCGTCAGGTGCACGGCATCCACTGCTCCTTCCTGCCGGGTTTGCAGAACGAAGACGCGAGCGCTTCGTCGGGCTGTCATGTGACCTTGATGAGCCCCTACTCCTCGGTCTTTCGCCGCTGGCTCTGGGGCGGGATTCCGGTGTCGCTGCCGGCGATGGGCCTCTTTGCCTTCCTCGCCTACTGGGCGATCAATCTGCTTTGGACGCGGCGGGAGCTCGACCCGAATGCGACGGGTTTTCTCGCGGCTGTGGCGACTGTGCCTTTTCTGACCTCCATCGTCATGGCTTATCTGGCCCTCGTGGAGCTCGATGCGGTCTGCAAGCTTTGCATCGGCATCTATACCACGAGCACGCTGGCCTTCGTCGCTGCCTTGATGGTTTGGCGCGGCGCACGGCGACCTCGCGAGCCAGAGCGGACGGCGCGCGGCGATGTCCATCGCGAAGGCGCTACGCCTTCGACCTATGTCTTGCGCCCGACGCCAATGGATCGCGGTGGGGTATGGACGGCGGCCTTTTTGGGCGGGGCTTTCATCGCTCTGCCGCTCGTTGCCTACGCCGCCTCCGCGCCTGATTTCTCGCGCTACGTCGGCGCCTGCGGGCAGCTCGCCAAGCCCGAAAACGCCGAAGATGCACTCATCCCGATCGGGCCGCAAAGCGGCGGACACGAAGCGGTCGAGGTGCTCGATCCCCTTTGCTCGGCGTGCAAAGCTTTTGAAAAGCGCCTGCAGGCCTCGGGCATGGCTACGGAGCTCAAGCGCAAGGCTTTGCTCTTCCCTCTCGACAACGAATGCAACTGGATGGTGGGCAGCGCCGTCCATCCCGGCGCCTGCGCCTTGAGCGAGGCGGTGCTCTGCGCGGGAGCGGGCGCCGAGGCGGTGCTCGGCTGGGCCTTCGAAAACCAAGAGAGCATCCTGCAGACGACCAAGACCGATCCGAAGGCAGCAGCGCGTCTGGTGCTGGAGCGTTTTCCCGAACTGAAGGCCTGCGTCGGCAAACCCGCCGTGCGCGCGCGTTTGAATCGGGCTTTACGCTGGGCGGTCGCCAACGAGCTTCCCGTGGTGACGCCGCAGCTCTTCGTCGGCAACAAGAAGGTCTGCGACGAGGATACCGATCTCGGGATGGACTTCGTGCTCTCGCGCCTTTTGCGTCAGGGCGGCGCGGGCCCGCAGCGTTGAGGAGAAGATCATGAGGCAATCGTTGCGCGCTTTTCTCGCCCTGATTTTGCTCTTCATTCCCGTGGTGCTCGTGCTCCTCTGGGTGTCGAGTGCCAAAGAGCGCCTCGCGCAGCAAGTAAGCGCGGCGCCCTCGACGGCCAAAGCCGCGGTGGCCAGCGCCGCCAACGCCGACTACTGCACGCCCGAACTGCAGCGGGTCTTGCGGCGCGTGCTGCAAAGCTGCGGCCTTTTGGGCAGCGGCGGCGGTCGCGGCTGCAAGCCTCTCGAAGCGCGCCAGGTGGCGACGATGCAAGGCTCGGACTTCAACGCGCTCTTCGTGCCGATGGCCGATCGCGCCGGCATCGTGCAGTTCGATCGCGGCTCTGCCGAGCTCGATGCGGCCGACCTCGCTTTGGTCGATCAAGTCTTCGCCGATCGGCGCGGTGCGAGCTATTTCTTCGTCGTCTCGCGCGCCTCGCCGGACGGGCCGCCCGGGCAAAACCAGGAGCTCTCGCGCAAGCGTGCCGAGTCGGTGCTCGCGCATCTGCGGCGCTCCTTCAACGATCCGGAGCTCGATCGTCAGGTCGGCCTGCTCTGGCTCGGTGAAGAATACGCGCAGCTCGAGAAGAGTTTTTGCAACTGGAAGCGCAGCGGACCGAATGAACGTTGCGATCCCAAAGAGCTCAATCGCAGCGCCTTCGTGGCCTGGATCGATTGCCGCCTCTGAGCAGGATGAAAGAGAAACGCGCGATGAAGTACATCAAGCTGGGGTCGTTGATCGCCTGCACGGCGGTCGCGACGCTCGCCTGCAAAGGCGAAAGCGGTGCGCCGCAAATGCAGCAGCGGGTCGTGGCGGTGCAAGACAAAGGCGCCACGGTGCATGGCCCCGAAACCTTCTGCGAAGCGTATACGCCGCCGAAGAAGGCCGCGGCCTTCCGCTACCCCGAGCTCTTGGGTAGCACGCCCAAAGCCAGCGCAGGCACCTGGCGCTGGGTGAATGTCTGGGCGACCTGGTGCAAGCCCTGCATCGAGGAGATCCCCACCTTACTGAAGTGGAAAAAGGAGCTCGGCAAAGAGGGCGTGAACTTCGACCTGCAGTTCCTCTCGGTCGACGAGAAGGCTGAAGACCTCACGCGTTTTCGCGCGCTGCATCCCAGCCTGCCCCCGACCTTGCAGATCGCCGACCGGAGCGAACTCGGCGCCTGGTTAGAGCGCATCGGTTTGGGTCAGAGCGCCTCGATCCCGATTCAAATCTTCGTTGACGCGCAGCAGAAGCTGCGCTGCGTGCGCGGCGGCGCGGTGAATAAAGACGACCTGCCCAGCATCAAGGCGCTTCTTTCGCATCCTTGAGCAAGTCTCACCTTCTCAGAGAAAATGCCCGCTACGAAGGGCTCTCGAGCGGCGGCCACTCGAAGCGCAGCTCGCGGAAGCCGAGCGAGTGGAAGAGGGCGCGCAGGGTCTGTTCGGCGTTGTGGCGCGCGCGGAGCAAGATGCCGCTCTCGAGGGCGGCGCGGCGGATGGAGCGCTCGGCTTCCTGACGGGCTTTGGATTCGAGCGCGATGTTGGGGCGCGTCAGCCAGTCGGTCTTGCGGGAGTGGACGAAGGTCTTATCGCCATCGAGCTTGCTCGAGAGGATCGTCACCGGCGGCATGCGGATGGTCAGCGCCTGGCGCTCGGGCTCGATGACGATGGCGTGGCTGTCGAGCTGCTGGAGGTCGACGCCGGCGCTGACCTCACCCACGGCGACGAGGAGGATCGAGTCTTCGCTCTCGACCAGGCCGAAGAGGCGCTTTTCACGCTCGCGCAGGTCGATAACCTTTTCGATATGGTATTGCGCGCTTTCGAGTCTGGCCAAATCCCGCACCGCGAGCAGTATGTCGGGGCTGGGTTTGAGCTCGGTCTCGACCTTGGCAGCGGGCTCGACGGCCGTGCAGCGCTGCAGCAGCGCCCAAGCGCCCGCTCCGGCAAAGCCTGCCAAGAGCAGCGAGCTCAGGAGCATCGCGCCGCCGACGCGCTGCATCATCCCCCTCGATAGAGCGCTTCGAGTTGGGCGCCGTAGCGGGCCATGATGACTCGGCGCTTAATCTTGAGGCTTGGAGTCAACATGTCGTTTTCGACGGTGAAATCGTCGGGGATGAGGACGAACTTGCGGATCTTATCGAAGGAGCGGAAGCCCACCGAGACCTGCGTGATCTCTTCCTGCATCAGGGCGTAGACCCGCGCGTCTTGCACGAGGACTTTGGGATCGCTGGTCGGGATGCCTTGTGCGCTCGCCCAGGTGCCGAGGGCTTCGAAGTCGGGGACAACCAAAGCGACGTTGTAAGGGCGGTCGGCGCCGTACACCATCACGTTGACGATGTAGGGAGAGAGCTTGAGCTTCTCCTCGAGAGGCACCGGCGCGACGTATTTGCCGTTTTCGAGCTTGTAGCGCTCCTTGATACGGCCGGTGATGTGCAGGAAACCCTGCTCGTCGATGCAACCGAGGTCGCCCGTATGGAGGCCGCCTTTGGCGTCGAGGACGGCGGCGCTCTCCTCGGGCAAGTTGTGGTAGCCCATCATGACGCAGTGGCCGTAGACGACGATCTCGCCTTCACGCTCGTCGCCGGTAACGGAGCGGTCGATCTCGACGCGCACCCCGGGCAAGGGGCGCCCGACCGAGCCGACGCGACGTGCCCCCGGCGCGTTGACCGCGACCACCGGTGAGGTTTCGGTGAGGCCGTAGCCCTCGTAAACCGTGATGCCTAGGCAGTCGATGAATTCGGCGACCTCACGCGAAAGGGCAGCGCCGCCGCTGATGGCAAAACGCAGCCGGCCGCCGAAACGTTCGCGCACTTTGGTGAAGACGACTTTGTCGAAACCACGATGCAGGACGCCCCGCATCAGGCTGCTTTTGCCCTCGGCCGCTTGACCAGGCGTTCTTCGGCGATGCGCTTTTGCAGACGGTCGTAGATGCGGTTGAAGATACGCGGTACGCTCACCAGCACGGTGGGGCGAATCTCGGCGATGTTGTCGACGATCTTCTGCGTCGATTCGGCGATGGCCATCGACACACCGCGCGCGATGAGGCCATGGAGCTCGGCCACCTGGCCGAAGCAATGCGCCCAAGGCAAAAAGGAGAGCGAGCGATCCTCGGGCGTCATCGGATGCAGGTCGAGGACGGCAGAGACGTTGGCCGCCAGATTGCGGTGCGTGAGCACGACGCCTTTGGGCTCGCCCGTGGTCCCAGAGGTGTAGATGAAGGTGGCGATATCGTCCGGATTGGGACGCTGGCTCGCCTTGGGTTTGGCGCGGCCACGTATTTGCAAGTCGCTGAAGCTGGTGATTTGGCATGAAGCGGACGCGGAGGGCGCCGGACCGGTCTGCTCGAGGCAGATCATATGCAAAAGCTCGGGCAGCTCGGCGTGTTGCTCGAGCAGGCGTAAGGCGATCGCATGCCGGGCGACGAAAGCGACCTTGGCCCCGCAGTCCTTGAGGATGTAGGCCCACTCCTGCGGCGACTGGTTCTCGTACATCGGTACGAAGACGGCGCCGAGACCGTAGGTGGCATAGGCGGCGATGGCCCATTCGGGGCGGTTGTCCGCAATGATGGCGACACGCTCCCCGGCCTGCAGGCCCAGATCGGCCAAACCTGCGCGGATTTCATCGATTTTCTGCCCGACCTCGGCAAAGGTCGTCCAGCGCCACTCCCCCTGCTCCTTGACCCCGAAGAGGGGGCGCTGGGCATGCGCGCGCATACTGCTCTCGAGCAGCTCGACCAGGTCGCTGTACTTCGGCTGGAACATGCCTCGAGCCTACCAGCGCGGGGGGATGCAGAAAAGATTTAGATTGAGGCGCCCACCCTCACAAGCCCAGAAGCAAAGCGATGCCGGAGTGAAGGACGTCGCCCAGAAACCTTCGGCGCTGGAAATCAGGGGGCCGCGAGGTAAATCGAATCCGTCCACAGCGAGTGGACGGCCTCCCCACGCTGGGCAAGGTGGGCCTGCGTTTCTCGATCGTAGACGTAGCGCTGCTCCAAGCCCGCGAGCGCATCGTTGTCCCCACCACGCATTAGGAAGGAGGCCACCAAGTCTTCGTTGCGCCCAGACCAGGCGTGGAAGGCTTCGACACCCTCATTGGCAAGGTCGAGGGCCTGATACCCCTGGCGTGACGAGCAGCCTGGGACGGGTCGATGGACGACGACGTACTCGAACCAGGGGAGCGTTGACGTCGCGATCAACATCAAGCCGCCCGGACGCAAGCGCCGATAGAGCTGGGTGAACACCTCGAGCTTGCGGGGAATATACATGAAGCTGTGCACGGCGGTGATCAGATCGAAGGACTCCTCCCCTTGGGCGTCCTCGGCGAGCCACTCGGAAATGCCTTTTTTGACCAAACGCGGCACGAAACTCTGCCGGGTCCTTAGATCGAGCCCGCTTTGGTCGAGGGAAATGCCTTCGGGGACGATCTTGGCTTGGATTCGCCAGTTCTTCTGCGAGGCCTCGTCCCGCCAGTCCTTCGTGTCGATGTTGATGAACTCCCGGAGCAGCGCCGGCGAGCGCCCTGGCTCGGCAGCATGCAGCATGAGCGCGCTCCCCTGCTGCGCGAAGCCGTAACCGCCACCCACGTCCAACCAGCGCAGTCGGTTGTCGGTCGCGAGACCTTTGAGCAGGCAGAGCCATACCGCCATCAGGGCACGATTGGCCACTGCATCTCTGCCGAAGGTAGCGGGGATCGAAACCTCGTTGCATCCCTCCGCGGATCGATAGATCGCTTGCAGTTCCGTTTGAGCGGCGGCGTAGCTGGCCCGCTGCGCTTCCGGCCCCTCAACGGAGGAGCGGGAGGGATAGAGGAAGGTGCGTGCGTAGTCGTCGGGAACTCGCGTCGCCGCGCGCGACAAGGCAGCGTTCACGACTTCGCTGAAGTTTTTGTCTTCCGCTCCGAGCGCTCCTTCCTCCGGCGTGCCCTCGCAGGCGTAAAGCGCGAAAAGCGCTTGGAGACAAAGAAGGAGAGCGCGCGAACTCCGACCGGAAAGCGCCGGGAAGGCGTGCAATGCTTTTTGCCCCAAACCTTTCGAGGTCTCGACGCAATGTTTTCTTCGAGGAGGCTTCACCAGGACAACGCATTAGCAAAAAATGTGCGCAGGCCCCGTCGAGATTTCGTCCGGCTTCGGCGAGGATCGTCCGGCGCGCCTTGCTCGATGGCCAAGGAAAGCGCTACCGACGTGCTCGCGTCTGAAGCAACGCCCTTTCCCGCCCTCACCCTCATGAACAAACACAGTCACACCTTCTTCTATCTCGCGCTTTCCGTCTTTCTTTGTGGCCCCCTGGGATGTGGCAAAGAAACGAAGGGGCTCGAAGAGACCGTGATGCGGGCGAGGCCGCCGGTTCCAGCGCTCTCGCGACGCCCGCGCGTCCAGCACCGGCTTGCTCGCCTCTGGCCTTAGGCGCTCTACACACCTGCATTAGCCTCGAAGGGCGCGCCTTACCTTGCCGGGGGTCTCGCTAGGACGGGCGCTCTCGGCTACGGCAACACCAACCCCCTCTGAACTCTCGCTTCCCCGCGAGGCGACCGAAGTTCCCCTAGGGCATCACGCCAGGGAGGAAGGCGCCATGTTCACGCGGTGTGATCTTTTTTTTTTAAGGAAACGCGCCCTGCCCCGACTCATCGAAGGTGAAGCGGAAGAAAGTCGTCGTGGCTCGAGAGAGCACCTCGCCTTTCCCTGCGCGTGAACTGACAACTCAAGGAGTCCCTCATGAAAATCGACAAATCCATCCGCAAGAACCTGCTCGTCGCTTCGGCTTTGGTGGGTGCACTCTCGGCACCGGCATGGAGCGCGATGGCGCAAGACCTCGACGACGACTCGCTGCAGACAATGGAAAAGGAGGGCTGCAAAGGCAAGGATGGATGCAGCGGCAAAGACGGTTGCAAGGGCAAAGACGGCAAGAAGAAGTGAGGCCAAGGCGGCGCGGGGTTCGCTCGGATGCCCTTCCTCACGCGGAGCGCGCGCCGCTTTCTTTTTCAAGTCCGGAGGCTGCTCATGGCTCGCAATCGCTTCAACGCTTTTTCGACTTTGGATATCGGCATCGGCTTACGCAGCCCACACCTCGGGCAGATTCTCGCGCAGCGCCCAGCGTTGAGTTGGTTCGAGATCATCTCCGAAAACTACATGGTCGAAGGTGGAATGGCGCTCGCGGCTCTAGAGCGCATCCTCGAGCATTATACGGTAGTGCAACATGGCGTCGGTCTGAATATCGGCTCGGCGCAGGGAATCGATGGCGAGCATTTGCAGCGCCTGCGTCGCCTGGTGGCGCGCACGGGCTCACCTTGGGTGAGCGATCACCTCTCTTGGGGCAGCGTCGATGGCCACTATAGCCACGACCTCCTTCCCCTGCCTTACACCTGGGAAGCGGTCGATCTCGTCGTCGAGAACCTCAAGCGGGTACAAGGCGAACTGGAGGTGCCCTTCGTCGTCGAAAACCTGGGCTCCTACGCGACCTACGGGCAATCGATCATGAGCGAGTGGGAGTTCCTCGCCGAAGTGGCTGAAGGCGCGGACGTCGGCATCTTGCTCGACCTCAACAACATCTATGTCTCTTCGGTCAACCACGCCTTCGATCCCTGGCGCTACCTGCACGCCCTGCCTCATGAGCGCATCGCGCAGTTCCATGTGGCGGGGCATTCGGTGCATCCAGAAGGCATCGTCGATACGCACGACCATCCCGTCGACGAGGCGGTGTGGGCGCTCTACGCGCGCGCGATCGAACTCGCCGGGCCGACGCCGACGCTCCTCGAATGGGACGCACGCATCCCTTCCTTCGAGGAGGTCTACGCCGAGGCCATGAAGGCCAAGCGCTATTGGCCTGCGCTGGAGATGGCCCATGCGAGCTGAACTCTTGCACGACCAGCGCGTGTTTATGGCTGCGTTGAGAGCGCCCTTGCGCGGCGAAAGTCGACGGCGCTCTTCGCTGGTTGATCCGGACGCTCCATGGGGACCGGAGAGCGAGGGAACGCCATCTTTCATCCGCGCGAGTGGTGCACGCTCGGCGAGCGAGAGCTTCGAGCTCTATCGACGCCAATATTGGTACCGGCTTCTCGACAGCCTCGAAGAGGATTTTCCTCTGCTCGCGCGCGTCTTAGGACGGAGCGCTTTCTGGCGGCTCATCGAAGCGTATCTGAGCGCCCTTCCCTCGCGCAGCTTTACCTTGCGGCATTTGGGCCGCGGCCTGGCCGACTTCATCCGCGAGCGACCCGCAGAGCTCCATGCGCCGCAGCACGCGGAAGACATCGCGCGTTTCGAATATGCCCTCTGCTCTACTTTCGAGGCGGCGAGTGTCTCCCCTCTTCCCGCGGAAGCGCTCAAACGCCAGCCCATCGCCTTGCAAGCGCATCTGCATCTGCTCCGGCTGCGTTCGCCGGTCGATGTGCTGCATCGCCGCGCGGCGAAGGGCCAGCGGCCTTCGGTGCTCTGGTCTCCGGCGCCGCGCAAGCGGCATGTGGTGATGTACCGTGAGGGATTGCAGATCCGCTACGAGCGTCTGCCTCTGCTCGCCTTCGCCATCCTTGAAGCGATCGCAGAGACCCAGTCCCTGGAAGCGGCGATGGAGAGGATCGCAAGCGGCTCCCTCACGCTACGCGGCAGCGACATCCCGCGCGTGCGTGCTTGGTTCGCCCAGTGGGCGGCACGAGGTTGGTTTCGTAGCGCCGAGGGCATCGACCCCTCGCGCTCCAAAGAGAAGTGAGATGCAACGAACGACGTCCTGGCAAGGTCAACCCACCGATACGCAGCACAAGCGCGGCACCTGGAGCAGGGCGTGGTCTGGAATGCGCCTCCGCTGCGCAACCTTCGAGGCTCCTGCGCAAGCCGCCCTATTGCTCCTGCTGCGCTTGCTCTACGGCGGCTTCTTCATGCAGACGGGTTGGGGAAAGCTCATGAACTTCGAGCGCACCCAGAACTTCTTCGCCAGCTTAGGTTTGCCCTTTCCCGCGGTGATGGCGGCGCTCGCCGCGAGCACCGAACTCCTAGGCGGTATGGCCTGGGTCCTCGGGCTGGGAACGCGTTTCGCGGCCACCGCGCTCGCTTTCGTCATGCTGGTGGCGCTGGCTAGCGCTCACGCCGCGGAGGCCTTCGCAAGCCTCGAGAGCTTTACCGAGCAGGCGCCTTATCCCTTTCTGCTCGCCTCACTCCTCTTGCTGGCCTTCGGAGCCGGGAAGATCTCGCTCGACGCCCGCCTGGCATCCCGCTGCGCTCCGCGGCGTTGAAGCGCACCAGGGGCAATGCTAGGTCGGCGCGATGTCCGATCCAGATGGACATAAAGGCCAAGTCGGGCACGAAGCGCTCCTCGAACACGCGCAGATGCTCTTTCGTTATGCGCTGACGCGTGTGGGTGAGCGCGAAGCGGCCGAAGACTTGGTGCAGGAGACGCTCGTCACGGCCGTCGCCAAGCTGACCGACTTCGCGGGGCAGTCCAGCCTGCGCACCTGGCTGACCGGCATCTTGCGTCACAAGATCCTCGATCACTATCGCCAAAAGCGCAAAGAGAGCCAGGCCCCCAGCCCCCTCGAGGAGGGACGCGATCCGCAATGTTTCGACCGCCTCGGGGCCTGGCGTATCGATCCCAACCTCGGGCTCGAAGTCCTCGACGAAGAAGGCCCCTGCGTAGTCGAGCGCGCGCAGCTGCGGGCCGCACTGAAACGCTGCATCGAGGCCCTGCCACCGGCGCTGCAGCGCGCCTTCGTCTTGCGCGAAGTCCAGGAGCTCGAGCCCGAGGAGGTCTGCGAAGCCGCCGCCCTCTCGCGCGAAAGCCTGCACGTCTTTCTCTACCGCGCCCGCCAGAACCTGCGCGAGTGCATGCAACGCAAATGGGGGGAGCGATGAGCCGAGAGCCCGAAGACGCGCCGAAGCGGGGCTTTTGGTCCCCTCTGATTCAGCGTCTGGAGCATCGCCTCGACCTCACCTGCCAGCAGTTCATCACCCTGCTCTCGCTCAGCCTCGAGCAGCCGCTGAGTCCTGCACAGCGTTTCCGGCAAGGAATCCACCGCAGCATCTGCCGGATCTGTCGCACACAAGAGAAGCGTTGGCATCAACTCCGCGCGCTGGCGAAGGAGCTTGGCCAGGAGAAGGTGCCCGAAAGCTCCCTGAGCGACGCACGCCTCGAAGGCATCCGCCGCGCTTTGGAGGCCCAAACGCCCTCGAGCGAGCCGCCAAAAGGCTGAGTCGGGCGCCATTTCTCCCTACAAGCCGGGTACGGAACGTGCTAGCGCTCGTAGGCTTATGGAGCGACGGCCCTGGAGTATCGAGCAGAGCGAGCACCTCTACCAAGTTCGTGGGTGGGGGGAGCCCTACTTCCGCGTCAACGCGCACGGCCATGTGGAGGTCCATCCCGACCCGGCGCGTAGCGAGGGCATCGACCTCTATGCCCTGACACGCGACCTGCACGCCCGCGGCCTCGAGCTGCCCCTGCTGATCCGCTTTCCGCATATCGTCCAGCACCGCATCGCGCTCATCAACGAGTGCTTTCGCCGTGCCATCGAAGAATACAACTACCGCGGCACCTACCGCGGTGTGTACCCGGTCAAAGTCAATCAGCAGCGGCATTTGGTCGAAGAGATCGTCGAGTTCGGTCGGCCCTGGCATTTCGGCCTCGAGGCCGGCTCCAAACCCGAGCTCCTCATCGCCCTCGCCACCCTCCCGGAAGGCGACGGCTTCATCATCTGCAACGGCTACAAAGACCTGAAGTATATGGAGACGGCGCTGCTCGCCCAGCAATTCGATCACACCGTGGTGATCGTGCTGGAACGCATCGAGGAGCTGGCGCTGGCCCTGCAGGCCTCCGAGGCCATCGGCATCCGCCCCGTCCTCGGCGTGCGCGCCAAGCTGAGCACCAAAGGCATCGGCCGCTGGGCGAGTTCGACGGGTGAACGCGCCAAGTTCGGCCTCACCACCTCCGAGATCGTCGAGGTCGTCGACCGCCTGCGCGAGCGCAACATGCTCGATTGTTTGCAGCTCTTGCACTTCCACATCGGCAGCCAGGTCTCGAGCATCATCCCGGTCAAAAACGCCGTGCGCGAAGCGGCGCATGTCTACGTCGAGCTCTCGAAGATGGGCTGCAACATGCGTTACCTCGACGTCGGCGGCGGCCTCGCGGTCGACTACGATGGCTCGAAGACCGACTTCGCGGCCTCCAAAAACTACGACAGCCAGGAGTACGCCTACGACATCGTCGCGGCCGTCCAGACGGCCTGCGAAAAGGCGGGCGTCACCGAGCCGACCTTGATCAGCGAGAGCGGTCGCGCCATCGCCGCCTATCAATCGGTGCTGGTCTTCGAGGTCGTGGGCTCGGACGGCGTGCGTTACGGCGAGCCGCATCCGCCCGAAGCCGCGGCGCATCGCGTCGTCCGCGAGCTCTACGAAACCTGGAAAGGCATCGCGCCCAAAAACATCCAGGAGTCTTGGCACGACGCCACCCAGGCCAAAGAAGAAGCGCAGAGCCTCTTCAAGTTCGGCTATCTCGGCCTGCGCGAGTTGGCCCAAGCCGAGCGCCTCTTCTGGAGCTGCTGCGAAAAGATCTCCGCTTGCCTCGAGCGCCTCAAGCATTTCCCCGACGAGCCGCAGGCGCTCGCGCAGATCCTCAGCTCGAT
>ERZ1066121.1712-NODE-1712-length-15236-cov-5.846914_pt1 | contig 15236 bp, 16 predicted proteins | sample MGYA00382768_ERZ1066121 | MGnify/ENA primary metagenome ERZ1066121 (study PRJEB33369, sample SAMEA5778351) | biofilm metagenome | biome: Industrial cooling water; feature: Water cooling tower basin; material: Biofilm | place: United Arab Emirates | collected... | reverse complement strand
ATGTAGCCCGGAGGCGCGCCAATCAAGCGCTGAGCGGAGTGCGGCTCAGTGAACTCGTTCATGTCGAAGCGGGTGAGCTCGACGCCGAGGGCCTTGGCGACGGCTTTTGCTGTCTCCGTCTTACCGGCGCCGGTCGCACCGACCAGCATGGCGACGAAAATCGGCTTGTTCGGACGCCGCACCTGGGCGCGACGGATGATCGAGGCCGCGAGCTCGTCGATGGCCTCGTCTTGCCCGATGACTTCCGCCTTGACCAGTTCGGCAAGGTTCGCCGGCACCTGCAGCTTCGCGACCGCGGGGGTCTTGTCGAGATTGGCACGCACGGCGTCGACGCCGCCCTGGCCAAGGTACTTGAGGTAGTCAGACATGGGTTCTTTCCGAATGAGCCAATAAGGAAGTGCGAGAAGCGCAAGAACGATCGACAGCGCCAAAGCGCCCTCGACGTACTCGCCAGCCAACGTGGTCTTGACGATTGCCACGCAATAGAACGACAGCGCGCAAAGCCAGAGCCAGACGTGAGCGTGTTGAAGTCGGTAGCCAAGCCAACGGCCGGCTGAAAAAGCAGCACCATGAAGCCGCTTCGCAGCAAACAGGCCGCCCGCAACGATGGCCGCGGCCACGCCGAAGGACCATGGAGTGGTGATCCAGACAAACAGCGTTGGCACAAAAAATAGAAAGACAAGAAAAATGCGGAAAGCTCGCAGAACGTCGGGGGCTTCATCACTCACGGCGCAGCCTCCGAGGTCGGGGCGGCGCCTGCCGTTTCCACTTCAGCGGCCTGATAGAGCTCGATGACCTTGGCTTGTCCGGCGTCGCCACGAATCGAAAGCGTGGCGCTGCCATTTCTGTTGTTACGCCAGAACTGGACCGCGCACGAAAGGCGAACCTGATAGAAGCCGGGCTCGAGGTTCAGGGCAGCAGGGGCGACGGCCTGCGGCGAATTCGAGTGGCGGAGCTCGGCGCTAGCGATGTTGTTCCCTTTCGGCCCGAACTCGGCATTGCAATCGCCACGCTCCTGCACGGTCAGGATGACGACGGCGGGACCGGCAGTTTCGACCTTCGCCAAGCCGGAAATGTGGACCTGGGCGCTTTTGCCACGGCCCGGCCAGACGGACGAAAAACGATCCGCCATGCCCACAAAGTTGAGGGAGGCAACGGCGTCAGTCGCGGGGAGCGTTTGCTCGCCGACGGGAACCCAAGCCGCCACGCGGTCGACGTCGTTCGGATCGGTGTCGACGTCCACCGCCGCAACGGCGCCGCGCTCCACCGCCGCGTCGAGCGGCAACGAGGCAGGAAGGACAACAGGCCCGACGGGCGCGGCGGGCGCCGGCGGAGTGCTCGCCCCGATCGCTGCAGCGGGTGGCGGCGCTGCGGCGGCCGGAGGAGCAACGGTCGGGGCCGGCGTCGAAGGAACGGCAATGGCTGGGGCAGACGGTGCCGTCGTACCAGGGCCGAACAAAGCGACGAAGAACGCGAAGATGCCAAAGGCCACGAAGGCGCCAACGGCTGCCGCGGGGAATGGATGAGCCTTCGCCAGCTCGATGGCTTTCGCGGCGAGCTTCTTGGCTGGGTGTTCCGTCTTGGTGCTGTCCTGCTCGTCGAAGGTGCTCACTGGGGTCTCCTTTGCGAAGGCATATCATATCGCATCGCGGCTTCGGCTGCCAAGGGCAAAGCCCGCCGAACCGGCCGCGAAGCGGCCATGCGCCGGCTTTATGCCGGCGCTGCGATCCGTTCCGGTTTTCGATGTTGCCTTCGATGTGCTGTTTTTGATCTTCGCCCGCGTAGCGGGCGTCGGGCGGGCGTAGCCCGCTTACGGATGCCCGCGCAGCGGGCGCCGATCGCTCTTCGCTTCTGCTTACAGTGCTTTTAGATCCAAAGACTGGAAGGCCAGACAAGTAAAAGTGACAAATAAGGAGAGTTGTCCACCAGGCGATCCACCGCAGCAGGCGGCAGGCATCTAGACCGAAGTTTCTAATGGGGCCGGGCAGGCTCGGAGTACGGCGCTAGCGTGGGCATTTGCGCTCGTGCGGTGGCCCGGGACGGCGGATTTACGGCTTTGAACCAACGCCTTCAGGGCGCTTGGCGCCCGAGGGAAACGGTGAGGGCTCGACGCTTAGTCGAAGATCAGTTTCATTTCGGCCAACGCAGCTCTCGCGACTGCTGGATCGCTCGGGCGCGGCGGCCGGGGGGGTGAGGGGGTATCCGGGGCTTCTGGAGCAACGGCGCTAAGAGCCTCCTGAAGACGGGAGGCCTCGAGAGCAGCATCAACGGACCGACGCGGGTGCGGGCCTTCGACGGCTTGTCGCAAGCGGGTGATCCGCTCGCCCTTGGCACCGTCGATCGCGACCCTATCGCGCTTTAGCATCCACGTCAGGCCCGTCATTTCGGCGAGCCGATCCAAGTTGATCTTCCGCACGCCGGCTTCGCTTCGAAACTCAGGCCGATAGTCCCGCCCAATCTGCTGCCGGACTTGCTCCGCCGGCCACGCCCAGCCGAGGCTCAGCATCACGTCCCATGCGCGCTGGCCCCGCCGCAAGTCGGCGTCAGTCTGGGCGCCGAAGGCCAGCTGGCAGAGGTCGTCGAGCGCGTGGCGTTTCCAAGCGCCGCCGCCGGGGCGCGGGGTGCCGACAAAGCCAGACCGAATGTCAGCGGATCCCAAAACGCTCGCTGTAAAGGCTAAGAGTGAGGCCGCAGCGTCGGATCGGAGCGCCCGCGTTCTGCCGTCGAGTTGCTTCATTTTCGAGTAGCCAGCCACCACAGCGGCGTCCTTGACCCGAAGCCACACTGATCCGGCCTTTGCCTCCAGGGCTCGAACGAGCTCGTCTCGGATAGCGCTCAGAACGCCGGGCCGTTTGTTGCCGCGCCACTCGCGCCATTGGACTCGCTTGTATCGACGACTCGATGTCGCCGCCATCGCGGGACTCAGCATCGCGCACCCCCCGAAAAATTAACGGGAGATAAACGACCAAAGTGGGGATTTAGAACTTCGTGCAACAAAACCACGCCCGACCTCTTGACTGTTGGGCGGCGCGCACTCAGACTTACCAGTATCGACACCGGTTCTGGGCGTGCTACCGCCTTGAACTTCTAAAAAACCTCCGAGCGCCAACTCGGGGGTTTTTGCTTTTCAGGGTCCGCCAAGACCCTGAGTGGCGCGACTTTAGCAGCCTCGCGCCTCGGCTGTCACGCCACCGCAACCCCACGATCTAGGGGTTTCGACGCCCCCCCTCCCCTATCGGTTCAGGATTCAAGCGGCGGGAGTCCCTTGTCCGCCAGCACGCGGTCCAGCCCGCGGCGCATGAGCTCGGTGAGGCTGACAGCGTCATGGAGCGCGACTTCATGCAGCCGGACCCAATCACGCTTACTCAACCGCAACGAGAGGGCTACGGTTCCGCCTTCGGCCCGCTTACGCTTGCCCGCCTGACGCTGTGACGCTGTGACGTCATGACGCTCCGACGTCGTGACGTCATTGGATGCGGGAGCTGCAGGCTGGGGCGCCTGCACGACGCCGAGAGATTCGAAGCCTCCCAGCAAGGTATTCGGTTTGCTCATTCGGACTTCTCCTTGAGTTTCGGCAGATTGAGTTTGTCAGCGACCTCGCGCCAGAGCGCTCGAATCTCGCGGGCCGCCTGAGATTTCGGCGCGGTTTCGGCGACGGCACGGCCGTGAGCCAGCGCTCGACGGAAATCGGCGCGGTCATGGATGGCGGTGGCTGCGACAGAGCGGCCTGCCCGCTCGAGGGCTCGCCTCACTTCAGGCTCTTCGCTGCAGCGCGACGGAACGGCAGACAGGACCAGCATGGCCGGGGCTTTTGCGGCGTCGACCAGGGCAAGCGCAGCGGGTAGCGCAGCAAGATCCAGCACCGAAGGGCGGACCGGCAAGAGGATCAGGTCAGCGCCCGGCAGCGCCGACGCCGTCGATGCAGTCGCGTGAGGCGGCGTATCGACCAGAACAAGGTCGAATCCGTCACCCCGGGCCGCTTCGACACCGCGGCGCACTTCGGCGCCAACCAGCGGGGCAACGGTCAACCTGGGGGCCTCAGGACTCCGAGCCGAAGCCCATGCGGCGGCCGATCCTTGAGGATCGGCGTCGATCAGGCCAACCCGAAGCCCGGCGGCTTGTGCCGCAACGGCCATATGGACGGCCAACGTGGTTTTTCCTGCGCCGCCTTTCTGGCCGGCAATCGCGAGCACGCGCATCAGTGTTCTCCTTGGCGTCATGGCGCTACAACGTCATAGCGTCATGCCACCATAACGCTATACCGTCATAACGTCAATACGCTACAACGCCATAGCGGCATGACGCCATGACGTGGTGACGTCATGACGTCAATAAAGCGAGTCAGGCAAATGCCGTCATCGCACCGGAATCGCTGGCGTCGGCGTGTTCGGCGCGAGACACAACTGATAGGTCGGCCGGCCCGGAGCCGTGACCTCGAGCGTGATGCAGCCGGCGGACCCCGCGAACGCATTGAGCGTCAGGGTGCCGGGGGCCAAGCCGATCGGCGTCGGCGTGCCGGTGGCGGTGATCGGGACGCCGTTGGCGTAAACCCCGTCGCCGTCGATCGCGGCCCAATCGCGGACGGTCACGCCCTGGGCGGGCAGGCCGTCGGCGACCAGCTGCGCCAGCGCGGCCTCGGTGTCGGGCGTGGCGGCAGCGAGCTCAGGCAGGGCAGGGGCCGGGCTTCGGATCGCGGAGACCAAGGCCGCCGCACCGACGAGGGCAGCGGCAAGGACAGCGCCACCGGCCAAGAGCATCAGGTGCTCCCGCTCGATCGGCTTGGACGGCGCCTTGGGGGCGGGGCCTTGGATCTGCTGCTCGACGGTCGGCGCCTTCTTCGCGGCGACGATTTCGACGCGAGGGCGGTTCTGGGGCTGGGTCATGGGGCAGGGCGCTCGAGGACCGGCAGTCGCCGGCGGGGGAGGAGGCGGCCGGGCTCGAAGCCGGCGGTCTGGACGTGGAACTCAACGAGGCCGAGCTCGCGCAGGGTGTCGGCGAGGGTGTCGAGGGACTGGAAGAGGCGAGGGCCGCCGCGTTTGAGTCCGAGTGGACGTTCGGTCATGCCCACACGGATCATGAGGGCCCAGCCCCCGCGCTGGCCGAGGGCGACGGCCTGCCGGACGGCGCCGGCTTGGGCGAGCTCTCGGGCGGCTTGGAGGGAGAGCGTTTGGGGCTTATCGGTCTTCATGGGCTCCCAGAATAGCGAATTTGGGAGCCAAGAAACGCCGCCCGGGTGACACCGGGCGCGGGACGGGGGGTCTCAGACGACATAACGCGGATTTCTGCGAACTCCCACGCCGCCCGATCGCCCTCGATGCGACCATCCGGGCACGGACGATCCGCACCCCAAGGAGGGCACCATGCCGGTTCAAGAGATCCCCAAGGCCAAGCGCCAGCGCGACGCCGCGATCATCGCGGCCGTCGCCGCGGTCCCAATCGCGGCTTTCGTGGTCGTCGGCTGGCACTGGGGGGCGGCGGGCTTCGCTGTCCTTGCCGTCCTGGCAATCGTGCTCACGCTGCGTGTCGCCACCGAAACCATTCCCGACGCTCCCAATGAGGCCGAGCTCGCGGCCCAACGGGTTCAGCAAGCGCGGCAGCGGCTTCGGCAGGAAGCATCGGACGCGCAATTCGGGCGCTGGATGTTCGGGATCGTGTGGGTCCTGACGTTCGCGGGCTGCTGGATCTACTGCATCGCGACGTACGGCTTCCTGATTGGCGTCGGCATCGGCTGGTTGCCCTCCGGCATCGTCGCCACGATTGCCGCTTTTCTGTGGCCGCTGGTGCTGCTTGGCGTCGTCGCCCTGGCGCTGTTCATCGGCTTCAACGTCTAGCGCAAAACTGCGCTCTGCCTGCGTTTCCGGTCCTAACTTTCGCAGCGGAAAGCGACCGGTATGGTGGAACAACACCCACCGCAAGGATCGCCCATGCAAAAGACCCCGCACCCGTTCGTTGATTTCGCCCGCAGCCTCCGCAATTTCGCCGGCGGGATGCTCGCCCTGCTGATTGGCTTCTATGCCGTCGTCTTCTTCTTTGGAGTCACCAAGACCGTCTGGGAGTGTGAGGGGACGCATTACGACTCCGCAGAATTGGGCGCTGAAAAGAGGCCCGACAAACTGTCGATAGCGTTCGAACGCTATCGCTGGTTCCTCTTCTGGGCGGACTCCGAAGGCAATGCGCGAACCGAGTCGCATGAGCTCGGCCTCTTCGACTACCACGACACGGTCGACTTCAATGGCGACGTCACCATCCACTTCGGCACGTCGTCTCGGCCGAACGCGGGGATGCTGAGCCTGCTCAGTCGCCGCGTCAGCGTGAGCTACGGTCCGGGCCTCGGGTGGTTCGAGGGCGAGTGCCGCATCCGCGAAAACTAAGCGGCGCAGCGCGCCTCAGCCCTTACGGCTGGGCGGCTTCGCGCTCCAAGTACGCCTTGATCTCCGGCTCGTCATCGAGCGAGATCTCAGGCAGCAGCGGCGGCGGCTGGAACGGCGTGAACAGCCAGCGGACGAAATTCCAAACCCCTGGCTCCCAGCGGGCCACGGTGAGGTCCAGCTCGCGGATGTAAATCGTCGTGCGGCGCATACGCCCACGATAGACCACGCCCGCGATGACACCCAAACCGTCCAGCCGCTCCGCGGCGGGCGTGCCTCCGTGCACTACGGCCGGCGTCGTGCCGGCCGGTGGCCTGCTCCCGGCAGGCCACCCCTCGCGGCGCTCGGGGCCGCCTCCGGCGGCGTCACCGGGGAGGAGGGGGGTCCAGCGGTTAGCGCGCCGGATCGGTCACGGCGGGCGATTCTTCCTTCCACGCCCCAACGTCCACGCCGTCGTCCAGCAGCGTCAGGACCAGCTGCTCGGCAATGCCCCGATGCTCCTCCGGTCGCATGGGGCGCACGGGCGAACCGCGTCCACCCTGGGCAACATCCATGACCATGATCGGGTGCGGGGCGGTCGTCATGAGAACAGCCTAGCCGGTCGTCGGGAGAAGCCGAAATCGAAGCGTCAGGGCATAGCTTGCTGCGCGCTTTCGGCCCGGCGCAGTGGTTCCGAGGGCTTCCCTGACGACGCCCATTGTCGAGCGTCGCAGGGTGGCGTTCTGTAGGAATTTCCAGCGGTCAGGCGTCATCCGCTGCAGCGGAATCGGTCAGCGGAACCCTCAGGGCGCCTTTTGGCAGCGGCAGCAGCACCCCGAAAGTGTTGCTGATGCGCGCTCTGCGTTGATCTTTTCGACCTGACGACGAAGTCTTTCGATTTGCTCTGGGGTGCGGTGCGGCCGTTTTGGGTGCACTTGCTTCGGCGGGCCAAAGAGCCACTTCAGAAAGGCCCAAACTCCAGCGCCCTTCGGCGGCGGGCCTTCAAGGTAGCCCCCGGTGAAGCTGTCTTCGATGAGCATGCGGTCCTCGGCACGAAGCCCTTGATTCTATGGCGCGAAGCCTGAGCGGGTAGCGCCAGCGCCCGGGAACTTTACGGCACCCGCCCGACCCGACGTGCCTACGCGTGATCCATCTCGGGCCCGTCGCTCCGGCCCTGGGTAGGCGCCGCGGGCTTCGCTGTCGGCGTCTGAGAAACCTCCGGCGACGGCGAACCCTCCGGCAAGGCCTCCGACACCTCGCGCCCGGCTTTCTGGGCACGTTCTGGCGCCTGCTCGCGCAACGACTCGACCAGCTTCTCGCGATCGACCCGCGCCCCGGTAACGTCGCCGCTCAGCTGCTTGAGATTGCTTTCCGCCAGCTGCTTACGCGCCTGCTCGCCCGCCTCGCGAACGGCAGGATCCGGGCTGGCCCGCATCCTCTCGATCGTCTGCTTGGCTTCGATGACGTTCCGCGCGTCGGCGTACTCGCGCTCACGCTCGAAGCGGTCGCGGTCTTCCCGCATGGTCTCGACCAAGTACGAACGGTTGTAGCGGGCGCCGCCCACGTCTCCTGAGGCATGCTGCCGATTGATCGCGTCCTGGGCTTCCTCGAGCATTTCCCCGCGTAGACGCTCGCGGGCATCCGGCGAGGTCTTTAGCCGGTGAACTTCCATCATGATCGCGTCCATGTTCCGGCCGTCCTCGCGGTCGGACTGCTCTCGGCTCAGGGCGTACTGCACCGACTTTCGTGCCTCCGCGTGCTCTTTTGCGAGGCGGGCGCGGCCAACGGCGGCTTCCTCGAAGGACTCCCTGTCGACCGTGAGCTTGGGGAGGCGCGCCTCGTCTCCACCCTTCTGTCGCGCTCCGAAATTGTTGATCTTCTCGGCCCTCGCCATTTTTTTCTTGGCTTCTTGGTTCAAGTCCGCAGCCTCAGCGGTTCCATGCGCCCGTGCCAGCGCCTCCTCGACCGGATCCAGCACTCGCCCCGAACCCAGTCGGTTCTGCCGTTCACGGTGTTCTTGCTGCTCGCGTTCCCAGCGCTCGCGACCTTCCCTAGCGCGCTCTTCGAGGGCGCGCTGGCGCTCACGCCAGCGCTGCTCTTCGTCGGCTCGCCAAGTTCGATCTTCGGCGCTATGCGTCGGATCAGCGTCTTCGCCCCGCCTGTCGGCGGCCTCCTGGGCCGGGGACGCCGCCGGCTGGACTGCGTTTGACGGACCATCGCTTGCGCCGACGCGATGCGTTTCCGGCATGGCGAGACGGTTTTCATCTGGCTGCTCGAGACTCACCTGGCGGTCGTTCACGCTCGCTTTCTCCTGACGCTCCATCCAACTTTCCATGATCTCTTCCTCGTCCTCAGCCCTCAAAAACACATGGGCTTGGCCCTCGTTTCGGGTATTGGCGACGTAAGCTAACTGACGCCCTTCGATTCCACCGCCGCGAGCCATAACGAGGACGTCGCCGCCACGCCCCAGCGTCGGAATCTCTTCACCCGCGCTCGAAGCTCGCACCGTTTCGCCCTGAGACTTATGCACCGTGATTGCATGGCCATGCTCGATTTTGGCCAGCACATCGCCTGTTTTGTGCAAATCGCGGATAGAGGCACGCGTCGCACTGAGCTCCTCGTAGAGCTCTGTGATCGCGTCTCGCCGTTCGTGCCGCCGCGCCTTGTCCGCCGCGATCCGCTTCTCGGTGCTCTTGATCCGCTTCTTCACCTCGTCGCGTGACGGCGGGTCGAAGGCATCCCTGAGTTTCGACCCGAGCCGTTCGACGGCTCGGGTGGCAGCACGCACGTGTCTAGAATTCCACTCACGATCAGATTGGGCGCCGAGCTTTTCGATCTCTTTCTTGAGCTTCTCAGCTTTTCTTTCCGCGGCGGCAATCCTTGATTGGTAGTCGAGCGCGAGCGCGATCCGACGGCCATCGGTAAGTCGGATCACCATCGTCTTGCTATCGATCCGCTCGATATCTCCCAAAGAGCCGTTTCGCGTCCCGGTCAGGTGATCGGTGCTGCGAAAAAGCACGCGATCGCCACGGGCGAATGCCGTGCTCCCAGCTTTTGTCTGAATCTGGACCTCTCGGCCCGCGATGACTCCAGCCTGTCGAAGGGCTTCGCGAGCGCCCTCATTAAGCGCTTTCACGTCGGCGTTTCGTGCCGCGACCATCAATGTATCGAGCCCGGCGGCCCGCCGATCGGCGTAGGCCGACACCATGTCGCGCCTAACGTCCCGAATGCTGCCACCGGAGTGCCATTGGCCGCGAGCCTTCATGGACGCCACGGCGTCGCCGATGCGGCCCTCCCGAATGGCCCGACCGATCTCGCGGTCAACTTCATCTTTCTGTCGACGAACCTCAGATAGCTCGAGGAAGCCGTGCTCGCGCTGAAGGTCTTCAAACGGGCGGCCAGAATCGACCGGGGCCAGCTGCTCGGAATCACCGACAAGAATCACCTTGGCCCCGCTTGCACGCGCCTCCCCGAGAAGGAAGTCCATATCCGAGGACGACACCATCCCAGCTTCGTCGACAATGAGGACGGTCCGGTCGTCGAAAGCGATCTCACCCCTCTCAAGGCGGATCTTCAACTTGGCGATCGTGTCGGACTCGATCCCGGCGTCTCGCCCGAGCACCTGGGCGGCCTTGCCGCTCGTCGAAGCACCAATGACTTGGTATTCGCGCTCCAAATAGAGGTCGACGACGGGCTTGAGGGTGAACGTCTTGCCGGCGCCGGCGTGACCTTGGACGAGAACCAACCCCCGGGCATCCGTAGCCCCCCGAACCATCGCCATCTGCTCGGCGGTCATCGCGGCGCCCGGGGATTTCTTGGAAAGCTTGGCGTTTAGCTTGGCGATCGCTTTTTCGACGGACTCCCCTCGGATCGCGTGAGAGCGGTTGTCCGCCAGCGCCCGCGCATTCACGACAATCCGGGCCTCGCGATCGAGGACCGCCTGCGTCGTGAGGCGGGTTTCAGTTCGGCCGTTCTTTTGACGCTCGAGGGTCACCAGCGAGGCGCGCAGGGCCGCGAGCCTCGCCGCGGCCGCCTCAGGGCCATATCGGCCAACGGAATCGGCATAGACGACGCGGGCCAGCTTGGCTTCCGACATGACGACGGATTTATCCATCGCCTCGGCGATGAGCTCCTCGTCCGTCTTGCCGGGCTCCATTCCGGCCGCCGAACCCACACGCCCCCGAAGGTTCTCGATGGCCTCGGGGCCGAACCCATGAGCCTTGGCCTCCTCGGTCCAGCGCCCGAAATTCATCTGGCGATTCGGGTTTTCCTTATCGGCCCGGGTCGCCGCCGCAGCCTTGGAGGAGGTAACTGCATCAGTGCGGCCAGCCTCGCGGAGCGCAGCCTCGACCTGGGCGCGACGCTTGGACCAGTCGCGCTCAAGCTCCGTCGGGACGCCAGCGATTCGGAAAAATCCTTCCTTCGGATCAGCGCGCTCGACCTCGAACCCCTGCCGCTGCAATTCGGCAGCCAGCGCCGACCGGTAGACCGCACCGGCCGCGTGGATCTGGGACATATCGAAGTCGATGCGCTTGATCTGCCCATCCTCCCGAACGCCAAAGAAAACCAGCGCATGGGTATGAAGCTGGGGGTCATTCGCCCGCGAGGTTGAGTGCTCGAACAGGGCGACGACGGCATCGCCCTTGAGAAACCCACCCCCACCAGCGTGACCCGTCGGGTAACGCATGCCGTTCTCGCGAAGGTAGTCGAGAGCGGCGGTGACGGCCCGATTGTGGGCCTCAGTCACCCCGGCCCGCTGGGCGTCATTACCAGCGGCCCAAACAGCCGAAACCGACTTGGGCGCGGAAAAGGTCAAGTCACGGGCAGCGATCGCCTTCAGGTCTCGGCCATTGGTGACGCGGTCCTTCTGGGGCGCGATCAGCTGCTCGCCGGTCTTCGGATGGGTTCCCGAAAGGATGGCCTCGAGGTCGGCCTTGGAGATATTTCCGGCCAGCCCAAGCTTCTCGGCTCCGGCACCATGCCAGCGGCCGGGCGGCTCGCCTGTTGCCGCCCCTTCGGAATCGCCGACAGCTTCGGCCCCGGCCTCGGCGTAGTAGCCGGCGAAATACTTCGCCGCCGCCGCCGATGACGCATGGATTTTCTTCAGGCTGAGCACGAGGGATTACCTCTTCGAGACCTTCGAGCGCAAATCCTCCACGCCCTCGAAGATTCGCTCGAAGGCTTTCCGGTATGCCTTGTCCTGGGCGGCGAGCTGCGTGAGGACGGCCTCGGCCAGCACCTCGACACGGGTCATGCCGGGCGAGGGCAGGGCGTCACCTTCGACACCCTCGAGGCGCTCGAGGCCGGCGACCAGGGCAGCACGGAGGGCGGCGGACTTGGTCGTTCCCATGCGCTCGGCGAGCGCGTTCAGACGATCGGCCTCGGTGGGCGTCACGGCGGCGCCGACGGTCACGGATCGGGCTTCGGGCTGTGCTTCGCTGGTCATCATTAAGGCTCCTGAAAGTGCTTTAAGGTTCGTATTCAGCGGATTTTGATCTGCTCTGCTTTAAGGACCGCCAACGGCGGGCCTCCCACCTATGGTGCGAAGGTGTGCACAACGCAGCGTAGCGGAGTGTCTCTCTGGCTCTTTCGGGCCGCAAGGCGAGGGGGCGGAAGCGGTCAGCGGGCGCTCAGCCCGCTGGCGCGAGCCCCGCTCGACGGCGGCCATGGCGACCCCAAACGGGGGAGCCCTAAGGGACCGGGCCGGCCCGAATGGGCCGACCCCGGGACCGGTCAGGTCACGATGATGTGGCGAATCCCGGCAACGAAAGCGGCGATGCAACCGACTGCGGCGAGGTTAATGAGATAGCGCTCGTAGGTCGGGGCAATGAGGAGGTGCTGGCGCACGACGGCTGCGGTGGCGGCGACGCCCAACGCGAGGCCGACGACTGCGAAGGTGGAGCGTGTCATCAGGACGGCGGCGACGATGTAAATCAGGATCGCACCGAGGAGGATCGCGCCAAGGTCTCGGGCGCTGTCCTTATTTTTCGCCAGAGCAAAATGGACCTTGTAGGCGATAAGGGCCAGCCACCACGAAAGGCTCAGGGACTCCACCCACGTCAGGGTGTAGCCCATGGCCTCGGCGATTTGGGCGGCGATTACTGCGCCGGCCGGCCATGCGAGAAATACCGGCCCCCCGGCTGCCAACATGCCGAGCTTCATCTGGCCGGCGATGGCGGTGAATCCGGCGACCACGGCGACGAGGGCACCGACGATCATCGCGGCGACTGGGGGGAGGACAAACGAGAACCACCAGTAGACGCCAAAACCTAGGCCGGTGATCAGCAGCAGTCGGAGGAGAAAAAGGATCATCGGGGTTAGTCCCAAAGGCTGCGGCGATCGGACCGATCGTCGGCGTCGTCGTTGGATTCGGTCGAGTCGTCGGCGTCGACCGACTCGGCGCTATCCGAAGCGTGGACGGGCTCAGTCGTGGAAAGGTCGAACGGGAGCGCGTCCTCGAGGTCGAGCTCCTTATCGGCGGCAATCGTCAGCGGCGCGGCGGAGATGGTCGAAGGGATCGAAAGGGCGGGCGTTTCGTCGAACGAATCCCAGCGAGCATTCGGGATCAGCTGGCCGCCCCCCTTGGGCATCTTGGTGAACGGCTGGATCAGTTTCCCCAGCGTGTCACCGATCTGGACGATCATTTCGACGCCCGGGGTTTTCCCGTTCTTGATGACGCGCAGGCCGGTCAGGGCGTCCACGCGAAGGACGGCCGTCTTTTCGTGGACCAGCCGTTTCGACCCCTGCCCCGAGGTGAGGGGGAACTCTATCCGCTTCACCTCGCGATCGCCAAGGGCCCGGCAAATGTCCGACGCGCCGTCCACGCTGGACATGAGGAAGATTCGGGTCTGCTGCATGGATTTCTGAGCCATGCCCTTTTCGCGCCCGTCCCTGGCGAACAACTGGGAGGCGTCCTGCATGGCCTTCACCACGCGGACGCCGCGGCTCCGGCCCATTTCCTCGATCTTCTGGGCGGCCTGCTGGCCGGTCGGTCCCAGCTGCGGGAATTCGTCGAGGATCAGCCAATAGCCCTGCGCGTCCGGGGACACCTCAACCATGGCCGGGCTCGCCACGGTATCGGCCACGACACTGAGCACGGCTCCGAAGACCTGTTCGGCGCGGTCGGAATATCGGGCGTCCGAGTTCAGGACGACAACGCGGGGGCCGTCAGGCATGGGCTTGGTGAGCCAGTCCGAAATGGCGAACGGGACAGCCTCAGGGCCGAAGGCGCGGGCGTAAGCGGTAATCCAAGGGGTGCCCGAGGCGAGCTCGCCAAAGACCGCTCTGGCGCTATTGCTGGTCGGATCGGGGACGTTGGTCCGAGTCAGTGGGTCACCAGCATGGGCCGCTGCGAGGATGGCTTCAGGGCCGTCCAGGAGGATTCCGCTGAGCTGCGCCCACGTCCAGCGGCGGCCCATGGTCTGCTGCAGGTTTTTGATCACCCCAGCGAGCAAATTGCGGGCTGAGTTGACGAAAAACTGGTTCGGGCCGGCGTTGTCCGACGGAAAGCACGCCTTGGCGAATTGATCAGCCGCGGCCGGTCCGGCGACGTCGCGGGCGATTGCCCACGGGCGAGCCCGGGCGTCCCAAGGACCGAGCACGACGATGGAGTCCGCGGGCAGCCCTCCGGGGGCGCTCAGGGCGTCGAGATAGTCGCCCTTCGGGTCGTGGATCAGGACGCGATCGCGGCGACGGAGCGCCTGGGCGAGGACCGAATTGAGGAGGGTGGTCTTGCCGGAGCCCGGAAGGCCGACGACGACGAAATGCCCGGTCTCACGGTTTCGGCTGAGCTCGACCCCGCCCACCTTCAGTCCGGGACGGGTGCCGGCTGCCTGCGCCTCGGAGAAGTTGCCGGCTTCGGCCTTGGAAAGGACCGGGGCGAAGGTCGCCGGCGTGGGGTCGTACTCGAGGCCCTCCACGTGCCAGCTGTCCGGCTGGTCGGAAAGGATCCAGTAGCCACCAACGAACCCGACGACGACGGAAATGACAGCGCCGCCGCCGGCCATGAAAGCGGCCCATTTCCCGAGCGGGCTCAGGCTGTCGAAGTAAGCGGCATATGCCGGGTCTGCGCCCGGCAGGCCCAAGAGGATCGCGAAGCCGGTCCAGCCTGCGCCGGGGCCAAAGACCGCCAGCCAGACGGCGGCGAAAGTCGCCGCCGTCACGAGGCCGCCGATGATCCCTTCCTCGGCGTAGACGCGGCTCGGGGCCGCCTTGGTGTCGAAATCAAACATCGGGCGAATGGTCCGGGGTCGGGGGGTTGGGGGCCTCGGCCGCCTTCGGGTGGCCGAGGCCGGCGAGCTCGATGAATTCCGCCAACGGCCAGCCATGGGCACGGGCCACGGCCGTGAGCTCACGCTTCACCTGGGCGATCGGCGTCCGCTTAGGCGCGGCTTTCTTGGCGGCCTTCTCGGCGGCTGCTCGCGCTTTGGCTGCGGCCTTGGCTTTCTCACGCTCGGCTTTGGCGGCGGCGTTCGCCTTGGCCTTCGCTGCTTTGGCGATCAGGGCGTCCAGCTGGGCCGGGGTGAGGCGCTTGAGGTCGAGGTCGGTCATCTGGAAAAGCTCTCTGCGTGTTGGGTCGTGCTTAGTGGTCAATGCTGAAGCGCTTGGACAGCGTGAAGTGAATCACCCACGTCGGGTTCGCGTCACCGATGCGCGGGAGCACGCCAGCGGTGGTCGCCCATCCGCGACCGAGCTCGACGCGGAGCGCTGGCATCACCAGCGGCACCACGTCGGCCGCGGGGTAGCCCGTGGCGGCGGCGACAGCCACCTCGAAGGCGATCCGATCACGCTCCCACGGGGTGAAGACAGCGCCCGCGTACCACGTGGGCCGGCCCACGCTGTTCTTGTAGTAGCCGGCGACCGGATCGAAGCCGTCGCGAACGGAGCGGG
>ERZ1066121.1709-NODE-1709-length-15242-cov-7.921841_pt1 | contig 15242 bp, 13 predicted proteins | sample MGYA00382768_ERZ1066121 | MGnify/ENA primary metagenome ERZ1066121 (study PRJEB33369, sample SAMEA5778351) | biofilm metagenome | biome: Industrial cooling water; feature: Water cooling tower basin; material: Biofilm | place: United Arab Emirates | collected... | reverse complement strand
GCCGACGATCATCCGCATCACCTGATTCGTGCCCTCCAGGATCGAATGGACGCGCAGGTCGCGCCAGAAGCGTTCGATGGGATAATCCCGAAGATAGCCATAGCCGCCGAACAGTTGCAGCGCGCGATCGACTACCGCACTGCCATTGTCGGTCGCCAGCCGTTTCGCCATGGCGGAAAAGCGCGACTTGTCGGGCGCGCCCGCGTTGACCTTGGCCGCCGCGAGATAGAGCAGCGCGCGGGCGGCCTCCAGATCGGTGGCCATGTCGGCCAGCATGAACTGTGTATTCTGAAAATCCGCGATCGGCTGGCCGAACTGTTGACGGTCCTTGGCATAGGCGATGGCTTCATCAAGGCAGCGCTGCGCCCCGCCCAGGCTGCACGCCCCGATGTTGAGGCGGCCGCCGTCGAGGCCGGCCATGGCAAAGCGGAAGCCGTCGCCCTCCGCCCCCACGCGGTTCGCGACCGGCACGCGCACATTGTCGAAGATCACCTGCGCCGTGGGGGACGCGTTCCAGCCGAGCTTGCGTTCCTTTGCGCCGAACGACACGCCCGGCATGTCGCGTTCGATCACCAGACAGCTGATCCCCTTCGCCCCTGCCGCGCCCGTCCGGACCATGGTGACATAAATATCGTTGACGCCCGCGCCCGAGATGAACTGTTTGGTGCCGTTCACGACATAATGGTCGCCGTCCAGAACCGCGCTGGTCTTGAGCGCGGCGGCGTCGCTGCCCGATCCGGGTTCGGTCAGGCAATAGCTCGCCATCGCCTCCATCGTCACCAGCCGGGGAAGATAGGCGGCCTTCACCCCCTCTCCCCCAAAGGCGTCGATCATCCACGCCGCCATGTTGTGGATCGAAATGAACGCGCTGGTCGCCGGACAGCCATAGGCCATCGCCTCCATGATCAGCGCCGCCTCCAGCCGCCCCAGCCCGATGCCGCCAGCGGCTTCCGACACATAGATCGATGCAAAGCCAAGCTCCGCTGCCGCCTTCACCGTGTCGCGCGGGAAAATCGCATGTTCGTCCCACTCGGCGGCATGGGGGGTGATCGCATCGGCGGTGAACTTGCGGGCCATGTCCTGAATGGCAAGCTGGTCGTCGGTCAGGGCGAACTGGTCAGTCATTATTGTCTCCCGCCCGGCGCGATTCGGCGCGGGCATGCGCGATCTGGTACTCCCGCCCATAATCTTTTGCCGGGCGGACGCAAACAGCGGCGGTTTGGGCGCGGTTGAGCCTTTTAACCTTAACCTGTTGGCGATAGAAGCAACCGTGACGGCAGAAATAATCGTCATGCTGAACTTGTTTCAGCATCCATGGCGCTAGGATGCGGCCCAGCACCATGGATCCTGAAACAAGTTCGGGGTGACGGTTGGTGCCGAACCGCAAGCGGCATCAATATCAATCGGACGAAGCACCCCTTATGCACAACATGCACAATTTCCACCCGACCACTTTACGCGAATATGACATTCGCGGCATCATCGGCGACACGTTGGGCGAGGCCGATGCCTATGCCATCGGGCGCGGCTTTGCGACGCTGATCGGCCGGGCGGGCGGCAAGGTGGTGGCCGTCGGCTACGACGGGCGCGTGAGTTCGCCTACCTTGGCCGACGCGCTGGTACGCGGGCTGAACGACAGCGGCTGCGATGCGGTCGTCATCGGCATGGGGCCGACCCCGATGCTCTATTATGCCGAAGCGGTGATGGACGATGTCGACGGCGGCATCATGATCACGGGCAGCCACAATCCCGCCAATTACAACGGCTTCAAGATGGTGTTCCAGGGTCGCCCCTTCTTTGGCGCGGACATTCGCACGCTTGGCGACATGGCGGCGGCGGGTGACTGGGACGCAGGCACCGGCACATCGCGCACGATCGACATCATGGACCAGTATATCGACCGGCTGGTCGAGGATTATGGCGGCGGCGCATGCTGTGTCGGCTGGGACTGCGGCAACGGCGCGGCGGGCGAGGTGGTCGAACGGCTGGTAAAGCGGTTGCCCGGCGAGCATCACGTCCTGTTCGCCGAGGTTGACGGCAATTTCCCCAACCATCACCCCGACCCGACCGAGGAAAAGAATCTGGCGGACCTGAAAGCGCTGGTCGCGGACAAGGGCCTGGATTTCGGCGTCGCCTTCGACGGCGACGGCGACCGGATCGGGGCAATCGACGGCGAGGGCCGCGTGATCTGGGGCGACCAGTTGCTGCAAATCTATGCCGCCTGCGTGCTGAAGGAGGTGCCCGGCGCGACGATCATCGCGGACGTCAAGGCCAGCCAGGCGCTGTACGACCGCATCGCCGCGCTGGGCGGGCAGCCATTGATGTGGAAAACCGGCCACAGCCTGATCAAATCCAAGATGAAGGAAACCAGATCGCCGCTCGCGGGCGAAATGAGCGGCCATGTCTTCTTCAAGCACCGCTATTACGGGTTCGACGATGCCATCTATGCCGCGCTCCGCCTGATCGAGGCGCAGACGATATTGGGACAGAGCGTGACCGAGCTGCGCGGCAATATGGCGGAGATGATCAACACGCCCGAAATGCGCTTTCAGGTCGATGAAAGCCGCAAGTTCGCCGTGGTGGACGAAGTGCTCGCGCGGCTGTCGGCCGAGGGTGCGGACGTCAACGCGACCGACGGTGCGCGCGTCAACACCGCCGATGGCTGGTGGCTGCTGCGCGCGTCGAACACGCAGGACGTGCTCGTCGCCCGCGCCGAAGCGTCGAGCGAGGCGGGGCTGGATCGATTGATGGCGCAGATCGATGCCCAGCTTGCGGCATCCGGGCTGGTGCGGGGCGAAAGCGTGGGTCATTGACGGGGGCACGCCTCCTTCGGCAGCGACAGGTTGAAAAGCCATGGGGCTGCACGGCCCTGCCCGCCCCGTTTTGCAACATGGCGGGCGAGCCGGTGGGCGAAATCTGGCTGGAGGACCGCCCCGACGATCCTCTGCCACTGCTCGCCAAATATCTATTCACCAGCGAAAAACTGTCGGTTCAGGTGCACCCTGACGACGCGCAGGCGCACATGCGCGGGCTGCCCGGCGGCAAGGACGAATGCTGGTTGGTGCTCGACGCGGAGCCGGAAGCGGCGCTGGGCATCGGCACCGTCCGCCCGCTCGATGCCGCTGAACTGGCCGCTGCGGCACAGGATGGCAGCATCGAGGCGTTGATCGACTGGAAACCGGCACGGCGGGGCGATTTCTATTATATTCCGGCGGGCACGGTCCACGCCATTGGCGCGGGGCTGACCCTGATCGAGGTGCAGCAGACCGCCGATTTCACTTACCGCCTCTATGATTATGGCCGTCCCCGTGCGTTGCATGTCGCGGACGGCAGCGCCGTTGCGGTGGCACAGCCCTATGCCGACCCGCGCGCGTGCAGCGTCGATTTCGCCGCCGAGCGCCTGCTGGTCGATGGCCCTATCTTTCGCGTGGCGATCGGCGGTGCGGGTGCTGCTTTGGCTGGCAGCGGTCCGACCCTGATCCTGCCCCTTGCCGGAACCGTGACCGCGAACGGCGCCGCGGCCACCGCAGGCGAGGGTCTCGTTATCGATGACGGCACGGGCTGGACGGCCAGCGTCGATGCCCGCCTGTTGCTTGCGCGGATGGTGCAGCCCTCATGACCCGCATAACCCCCGTCATCCTGTCCGGTGGATCGGGCACGCGGCTGTGGCCCATGTCCACCGACGCGCGTCCCAAGCAGTTTCTGGCGCTGATGGGCGATGCCACCATGTTCGCACAGACGCTGGGACGATGCAGCGATGCCGCGCGCTTTGCGGTGCCCATCATCGTTGGCGCGGAGCGACACGCCGCACTGCTCGCGGCCGAGGCGGGCGCAGGCGCACGCATCCTGCTCGAACCCGCCGCGCGCAATACCGCCCCGGCCATTGCGCTGGCGGCCTTGGCGGCGGGCGATGACGCGCTGCTTCTGGTGATGCCAAGCGATCATGTGATCGCTGAACCCACCGCCTTTCTGGACGCGGTCGATGCGGCGGTCCCGGCGGCAGCGGCTGGCTGGCTGGTCACTTTTGGCATCACCCCGACCGGACCCGAAACCGGCTTCGGCTACATCGCCATGGGCGACGCGCTGACAGAAGCGAGCGGCGTCCAGCGCGCCGCCCGCTTCATCGAAAAGCCCGAGCGCGGGGCGGCAGAGGCGATGCTGGCGGCGGGCAGCCATGTCTGGAACGCCGGCATATTCCTGATGCGTGCGGACCGCTTGTTAGAGGAAATGGCGGTCCATGCCCCGGCGATGCTGGCGGCCTGCCGCAGGGCAATGGAGGAAGCGGCAACGGACGGCGCCTTCATCCGCCCGGCCGCCGATGCCTTTGCCGCATGTCCCGCCGACTCGATCGACTATGCTGTGATGGAGCGCGCAGACCGGGTCGCGGTCGTGCCGGTCAGTTGCGGCTGGTCCGACGTCGGCAGCTGGGACGCGCTCGCCGCCATGGGCCCGCACGATGCACAGGGCAATTGTCTGAACGGCGATGTGATCGCGCTCGATTGCACCGACAATATGGTGCTGGCGGACGGCGTTACCGTGACGCTCGCCGGGGTGGAAGGATTGATCGTGGTTGCGACCGGCACCGATATACTGGTCATCCCGCGTGGCCGCTCGCAGGACGTCAAGCGGATCGTCGAGGCGGTACAGACCAAGCGCAAGGCCAAACCCGATGCGGATTAGCGCCTGTGGACATTGTCAACTTTCACCCCCCGTCTGCCCTTCGACAAGCTCAGGGCAGACGGAAAAAAAGAGAGGATTACGGACCGGGCTGGTCACAAGCCACTCTCAAGCAGCCGCAATCCGCAAAATCTCTAAGCCGTAACGCCATCAGATCGCATCACCGCGACCAGAGCGGCGACATCGTCTGCATCATTATAGAGGTGCGGCGTCACTCGCAGCGAACTTCCACGGACCGAGGCATGGACATTGGCGGCAGCCAGCCGGGTCAGCAAGCCGTCCGGCACCCCCGCGCTATAGGACAGGGACAGAAAATGCGGCGCGCGCCGTGCCGCCGGTGCGGCGTTCAGCCCGCTGGACTGTACCGCCACAGCGATGGCATCGGTCATCGCATGCAGGCTATCCGCGATTGCAGCCACTCCCCAATAGTCGATCAGGTCGAGCGCGGCGCAAGCACCCATCAGCAACGGGGGATTGGCACATTCGCCAAAGTCGAACCGCCGCGCGCCCGGCTGATAGGCATCGGTATAGTCGACCAGTCGCGAAAAATCCTCTGACCCCGCGCGATTTAGCCAATTCTGTTCGATGGGCTCGCCATCTTGCCAGCGCGGCGCGACATACAGCATTCCGGTGCCATAGGGTGACAGCTGCCACTTATAGCCAGCCGCCACCGCAAAGTCGGGCTGCACGGCAGCAAGGTCGAAGGGCATGGCCCCAAGCGATTGCGTAAGGTCAAGCACCAGCGCCGCGCCATGCGCCCGGCACGCCGCGCCGACAGCGATCAGGTCGACGATCCGCCCATCAGCCCAGTGGCAGTGCGGCACCGCGACAATGGCGGTGTCGGCGTCGATGCTGGCGAGCACTGCCGCGGTCCAGTCGTCCCCTTCATCGCGCCGCGCGGTGCAGACATGCGCGCCTGCCGCGGCGGCTTTGGCCGTCCAGACATAATAGTTGGAGGGGAACTGGTCCCCCAGCACCACAATCTTCTGCCTCCGCGCCAGCGGCAGGTTGCGGGCCGCGGTCGCAAGCCCGTAACTTGCCGAGGGCACCAGCGCGATATCATCCGGCACCGCGCCAATCAGCCGTGCTGCGCGGCGGCGATAGCCCTCGATCTGCGCAAAGAAATCGGCGGGGCGATAGGACCAGGGCGATGCCTTCATCGCTGCCCCGGCGGCCACCGCCTCGCTCACGCAGCGCGGCAGCGGCCCCATATAGGCGCAGTTGAAATAATGGACATCGCGGGGAATGGCGAAAGCATCGCGCTGGCATGGCAGGTTGGTCATCCGCTCCGCCTATCGGCGCATGACCGTGCTGGCAATCGCCCCGTCACTGCGCCATAGCCGCGGAATGATCGTTGCCGTGATTGCCATATTCTTTGCCGGGATCGCCAATTTCGCGATGCACCGCGCCTTCATGGAAAGCAGCGATCCGCTGGTTCAGGCGATGATCCGGCCTTTTATCGCACGCGTGGGGCCATGGACCAGCTATGCCTTTGAATTTATTCTGCTGCTTGGCGCGCTGATGCTGACGCAGCGCAACTGGTTCGCCGCGCTGCTCCTCTATGGCCTCTACACCATGCTCAACGCCGTGGCCTTCAGCTGGATTCGCAACCGGCCGCGCTGACCGGTGGATGAAGATGCGGGGCAGCAGGCGTCCATGAGAATGGCGCTAGTCGCTTATGCAGGGTGATACCACCACACGCCGTCGCGGTCCTCGCGCTGCGCCCGGCCTTCGACCTCAAGCCGCTTCAGATGCGCCAAAGCCTCGCCCGTCGCGAGTTCGGCATTGTGATCGGCAACGGGACGGTTGAACAGCAAGGGGAAACTGTCGACCGCGCGCATCGGTGCCTGCGCAATCGCTTCCGCCAGATTGTACAACCGCATGCGATGTTCGTCGCGCAGCGCATGCAGCCGGACGTGCAGTCCGCGAAACGGCTCGCCATGCGCGGGGCAGACGGTCAGGTCGGCGGGCAACAGGCCAAGGAGATGGTCGATCGAGGTAAGCCATTCGCCCAGCGGATCGGCATCCGGTTCAGTAATGTTCACCGACACGTTGGACGAAATGCGGGGCAGAACCTGGTCCCCCGACACCAGCACGCCATCGGCTTCGTTCCACAGGCACGCATGTTCCGGGCTGTGCCCCGAACCGACGACTACGCGCCAGCGGTGCACGCCCATGTCGAGCACATCGCCGTCCTTGATCCGCACATAGCTGCGCGGCAGGCGGTGGACCATCTTTGCAAAACGGCCCCACCCGCGTGCCCGCATCGCGCCAAGCACCGCGTCGTCCCATCCGGCTGCGCGCTGGATGGCGATGGCTTCATCAGGCATTGTGTCGCTGGTGTCACTGACGATCATCCGTGCGGTCATCAACTCGCCGCGCGTCATCCACAATTTGACATCATGCCGTTCGGTCAGCCACCCAGCCAGCCCGATGTGATCGGGATGGAGGTGCGTGCCGATCACCCGGCTCACCCGTTCACCCGCCAGCGGCCCTGCGAACAGCGCCTTCCACGCGTCGGAACAATCGCGCAGCCGCAGGCCCGTATCAACAATCGCAACACCGCCGTCGGCATCACCCAGCAGCCAGCTGTTGATATGCCCTAATGACCCCGGCATGGGAATGCGCGCCCAACGCAGCGAAGGAGCGATGGAGATCACTTCCCCCACCCCCGGCGCGGCATCGCCCCAGGGATAGGTCAGCCCGGCGTGGCTGGTCGCGGTATAGCTGTCGTCCTGGTTCAGCGACGCGTCAGGCGAAACCGGTCCGGCCGGAATATCATCGTCGTGGGGGATGGTCGTCATATGCCAATCGCCAGTAAACAGGGGCCGACCCTATTTATTGGCAGCCCGGCCATCCGATCATTCCCCGTCCGCGTCCGCCGCAGCCTCGGCAGCGCGGGCCGCTTCGGCCGCGCTGCGCTCGGCACGCAATTCTTCGAGCAAGGCTTCGCGGTCACCAGCGAGACGATTGTCCTCCGGTGCTTTGATGCCCGCTTTTTTGGCGACGCGCGCAACCAGTGCGTCCAGTTCGCGCTGCGAACACAGGCCCAGCGTCACCGGGTCCTTCGCCACGATGTTGCTGCTGTTCCAATGGCTGCGGTCGCGGATCGCGGTAATGGTATTGCGCGTGGTGCCAATCAGCTTGCCAATGGCGCCGTCCGAAATCTCGGGATGATTTTTCAGGATCCACGCAATGCCGTCGGGTTTGTCCTGCCGCTTGCTGACGGGGGTGTAACGCGGGCCCCGGGTGCGGCGAATGGGGTCCTGCACCACCGTCATTTTCAGCTTGTAGGCCGGATTCTTCTGACCCTTTTCAATCTCGTCCATCGACAGTTCGTGGGCCCGAACCGGATCGCGGCCGGTGTATTTGGTGCCGGCGGTCTCGTCGGCGATCGCCTGAACCTCAAGGATATGGATGCCGCAATATTCGGCGATCTGCTGAAACGTCAGGCCGGTGTTATCGACCAGCCAGGCGGCGGTCGCATGCGGCATCAGCGGGGTGGCTTGGGCCATCATAATTCTCCGTTGCGGCCGGGACGTCCCGGCGCATGAAACAATAAGGGCCGCCCCTCGCGGGGCGGCCGTTGCCTTGGCCACCTAGCCAGTTATCGGCGCTGGCGCAAGTCGGGGCATGCCCCCTTCCCGCGCAGGAGCGGTTATCCGGCCATAGCGATCGGCGGCATCATGGATTCGATCGTCGCAACGCGATTGCGTCCCGATGTCTTGGCGCAATAAAGGCCGAGATCGGCGCGGCGCAGCACATCGTCGACTGCCCGCTGTCCCGAGAAAACCCGGGCGAAACCAATGCTCGCCGTGACCGGGTCGGCCATATCCGCCAGCTTGACCCGCTGGGCAATCGCGATGCGAATGTCTTCGCAGCGCGCCCATGCCTCGTCTGCATCGACGCACCGCATCATCATTGCAAATTCCTCGCCGCCGATACGGCCAACTGCCTCATCGGCGCGGACCATATCGGCCAGAACGGCGCCCGTGCGACGGATCACATCGTCCCCGCGGTCGTGCCCGAACCGGTCGTTGATCGCCTTGAAATAATCGAGGTCGATCATCACCCCGAAAAACTCGCCCGGCCCTTCATCCCCGGCGCGCAATATGGTATTGGTCCGGTCCATGAACGCCCGCCGGGTCATCAGCCCGGATAAAGGTTCCAGAGCGGCCCGCATCCGCAGTTCCAGTTCGGTGACGACGATGTCGGCGAAACTCGCCATGGTCATCGCGTCACTGGCCGTAAAGTTACGTGGCTTCACATCGATCGCGCAAATGCTGCCCACCGCATAGCCATCGGGCGTGACCAGCGGCGCACCGATATAGGCCCGGATTTTGGGTGCGTCGGTTACGAGCGGATTGGTTGCAAAACGGACGTCGGCGGACGCGTCGCGGATAACCATCGGTTCTGCTGTGCGAATGGTATGGTCGCAAAACGCGATGGAGCGCGGCGAACCGCGCAGTTCGGTGCCGCGGCGCGCCTTGAACCACTGGCGATCCGCGTCGACCAGCGACACGGCACATACCGGCACCTTCATGAGATGCTCGACCATTGCGACAACGCGATCAAACGCTGGCTCATCGGCGGTGTCGAGTACGGCATAGTTGAGCAGCGCGCGGCGGCGGCCGGGTTCATCGTCAGCTTTGAAATCGGCCAGCATCACATTTCCCAATCTTATCCGTTGGTCCACAATGACCCGGCACGGTGTGGATGCGATGAAAGGGCACGCGCAAAAATGCGCAGGGCCATGTCAAAGGATCTTTAGACATTGGCGCTCACGCGGCGCGCGGATGATCGGCGCGCGCTGGCAGCGCGGCGGGCAAAGCTGATCACGCCAGCTCCTTAGATCGTCAGCACCATTTTCCCGACATGGTCGCCGCCCTGCATTCGGGCGTGGGCCGCCGATGCTTCGGTCAGCGGGAATGTCCTGTCCATGACCGGCCTTAACCGTCCTTCGATCACATGCGGCCACACATTGGCGTAAATCTCGTCGGCAAGCAGCGCCTTGAACCCCGCATCGCGTGCGCGCAGCGTTGATCCGGTCAGCGTCAGGCGGCGGCGCATCATGTCGGCGATGTTAACCTCGGCCTTGATCCCGCGCTGAAAGGCGATCGACACATGGCGGCCATCGTCGGCCAAGCAGGCCAGGTTGCGCGGGACATAATCGCCGCCGACCATGTCCAGCACCGCATCGACCCCGCGCCCGCCGGTCAGGTCTGCCACGCGCGCCGCAAAATCCTCTGTGCTGTAATCGATCGCGGCATCGGCCCCCAGTTCAAGCGCAGCGGCGCATTTGTCCGCGCTGCCGCAGGTGACGAACACCCGGATGTCGAACAGCTTGCACAGGGCGATCGCTATCGTCCCGATCCCGCTGGTCCCGCCATGGACCAGCACAGTGTCGCCTTCCTTGACGAAGGCGCGCTCGAACAGATTGTGCCAAACGGTGAACCGCGTTTCGGGCAGCGCCGCCCCTTCCGCAAGCGACAAGACGGGCGGCAGCGGCAGGCAACTTCCCGCAGGCACGGCGCAACATTCGGCATAGCCGCCACCAGAAACTAGCGCGCAGGTCCGCGCGCCCATCAGCGCGCTGTTCACCCCGTCGCCCAGCGCCACGATTTCGCCCGCCACTTCCAGCCCCGGCAGGTCGGACGCGCCAGGCGGCGGCGGATAAAGCCCCATGCGTTGCAAGACATCAGGTCGGTTAACCCCTGCCGCCCTGACGCGGATCAGCACTTCGCCCGCCCCCGGCTGCGGCACGGGGCGCACCACCGGTTGCAACATTTCCGGCCCGCCCGGCGCGGTAATCGCGACGGCGGTCATCGTCGATGGCAGCATGATTATCGGCCCGGCGCGCCGGTTCCGTCCGCACCGATCCTGCGCAGGATCGGATTTGCCCCCTTGTCGATCACGAAATCGCGGCGCTCCGCCATAAATTCGTCCACCGCCACCCGGCACCCCCCATAATCGAAATAATCATCCACGATGATTGCGCCGCCGACGGCAAGCCGCTGGGCGCAGGCATCAAGGCAATATTTCACAGGATCGTACCAATCGCAATCGATATGGGCGAGCGACATTGTCGACACCCCGGCACCTGGCCATGTGTCGGCAAACAGCCCCTTGTGCAGCACCACATGATCCGACAGCGGAACACCGTGCCGCGCAAAGGATCGCGTCACATCGCTCAAGAGGTCGGAGCGATAGCCATAATAGGAATCGCCGCCGATTCCCGATGATTTACCCGCCGCAATTTCGGCGTAGCGGGCTTTCGACATGGCGTCGTCCTTGTCCGATGTGGGCGGCGGAATGGTTTCGAACACGTCGAAGCCGACGAAGCGTTTGCGGCCCCGGGCAGCGTTTGCCAGGATGATGCCGGACCCGCCCAGCGCCACGCCGAATTCGACAATATCACCGGGAACCCCCTGTGTTTCCCGCAGGATTGCTTCGATCCGGCGGAGCTTTTCCACTGAAAGATAGGTTAACCGGTCGGCCAGCACCGCGCGCGTCACTGAACCCAGCGACAACTGTGCTAGTTTGGGTCTGATTTTTTTTAGCGTCGCAAGCACAATCCACCCTTCGCAGATCGGCAGCCCTACAGCCCCTGCCTGCAATATTGACTTCATCATCGATGCGGTCAACATCCTATACATGACCGATGACGATCTTGTTGCACGCGGGCCAAACGATCCGTTGGCACTACTTGTCCGTCAGGATCTCGACCCGCTGTCACAGGACGAACTCGCCGCCCGCATTGCGGTGCTGGAGGCCGAGATTGTCCGTACACAGAGCCACATACGCGCCGCGGCTACGCACCGCTCCACCGCAGAATCGCTTTTCCGCCGCGATTAGACGAAACGTGGCGAAACTACGTCACACGGAATTAACCATTTTTCCATGCCATGCGGCAAAAGTTGTTGGCCACGCTGCTTTCCCCTTGCGCCGGGGCGGCAGCAACGCCACCTTGTGCTGGCGGGTCCGCTTACTCCCCTGCGGCGCTCGCCGAGGAGTCCTGCGATGCCGTCCTTTTCCGATGCTTTGGAAAAAACGCTCCACAACGCGCTGAAGGCCGCGTCGGAGCGTCACCATGAATATGCCACGCTCGAACATCTCCTGTTCGCGCTGGTCGACGACGAACATGCGGCAGAGGTGATGCGCGCGTGCGGGGTCGACCTTGGCGACCTGTCGGCGGCAGTGGTGCACTATCTCGATACCGAACTCGACAGCCTGAAGGTCGAGGGGCACAGCGACCCTTCACCCACCAGCGGGTTCCAGCGTGTGGTCCAGCGGGCAATCCTGCACGTCCAGTCGTCGGGCAAGGATGAGGTGACGGGCGCCAATGTCCTCGTTGCGCTCTTTTCCGAACGCGAAAGCTATGCCGTCTATTTCCTGCAGCAACAGGATATGAGCCGCCTTGATGCCGTCTCCTACCTCAGCCACGGGGTCGGCAAGGGCGGCAAGCCCGCCGCCGAACCGGAGCCGGAGGCCAAGGAAACGCCCAAGGAAAAGGGCGAGGCCAAGGGCAAGAAGGAAAGCGCGCTCGACCAGTTCACCGTCAACCTCAACGAAAAGGCGAAGGGCGGCAAGGTCGACCCGCTGATCGGTCGCAGCGCGGAGGTGGACCGCACGATCCAGATCCTGTGCCGCCGGTCCAAGAACAACCCGCTGTACGTGGGCGACCCTGGCGTTGGCAAAACCGCGATTGCCGAGGGGCTGGCGCGCAAGATCATCGAAGGCGATGTGCCCGAGGTGTTGCTGCCCGCCGTCATCTATAGCCTCGACATGGGTGCGCTGCTGGCGGGCACCCGCTATCGCGGCGATTTCGAGGAACGGCTGAAACAGGTCGTCACCGAGCTGGAAGCAATGCCCGACGCAATCCTGTTCATCGACGAGATTCACACCGTCATCGGCGCGGGCGCGACCAGCGGCGGCGCGATGGATGCGTCCAACCTGCTCAAACCCGCGCTGTCCGGCGGCACCATCCGCTGCGTCGGGTCGACCACCTACAAGGAGTTTCGCAACCATTTCGAGAAGGACCGCGCATTGCTGCGCCGGTTTCAGAAGATCGACGTGGTCGAACCTAGCCTGGAGGATACCAAGAAAATCCTTGCCGGGCTGCGCGAGGCGTTCGAGAGCCATCACAAGGTCAAATATACCCCCGACGCGATCAAGGCGGCGGTGGACCTGTCGGCGCGCTACATCAATGACCGCAAGCTGCCGGACAAGGCCATCGACGTGATCGACGAGGTTGGCGCGATGCAGATGCTGGTGCCCCCGTCGAAGCGTAAGAAGACCATTACCGCCAAGGATATCGAGGCGGTGATCGCCACCATGGCGCGCATCCCGGCCAAATCGGTGTCGACCGACGACAAGCGCGTGCTGGAACATCTGGAAACCGACCTCAAACGCGTCGTATTCGGCCAGAACACCGCGATCGAGGTGCTGGCGAGCGCGATCAAGCTGTCCCGCGCGGGGTTGCGCGATCCCGAAAAGCCCATCGGCAACTATCTGTTCAGCGGCCCCACCGGCGTCGGCAAGACCGAGGTTGCGAAACAGCTTGCCCATCTGCTTGGCATCCCGCTCGAACGCTTCGACATGTCCGAATATATGGAACGCCATTCGGTCAGCCGCCTGATCGGTGCGCCGCCGGGCTATGTCGGTTATGACCAGGGCGGGCTGCTCACCGATGCGGTGGACAAGAACCCCCACTGCGTTCTCTTGCTCGACGAGATTGAAAAGGCGCACCCGGACCTGTTCAACATCCTGCTGCAGGTGATGGATAATGGTCGCCTGACCGATCACCACGGCAAGACGGTCGATTTCCGCAACGTCATCCTGATCATGACGACCAATGCCGGCGCGTCCGACATGGCGCGCGAGAGCATCGGTTTCGGCAACACCACGCGTGAGGATGTTCAGGAAGAGGCGGTGAAACGCATGTTCACCCCCGAATTCCGCAACCGCCTCGATGCGATCGTCCCCTTCGGCTATCTGCCGCCAGAGGTCGTCGCGCGCGTGGTCGACAAGTTCATCCTGCAACTGGAACTGCAACTCGCCGACCGCAACGTCCATATCCAGCTCGACGATGCCGCCCGCGCGTGGCTTACGTCGAAGGGCTATGACAAACTTTACGGTGCGCGCCCAATGGGCCGCCTGATCCAGGAAAAGATCAAGCAGCCGCTCGCCGAGGAACTGCTGTTCGGCAAACTCGTCCACGGCGGGGAGGTGAAGGTGAAGCTGAAAGAGGGCGAGGACGCCAAGGTCGGCAATCCGCTGGCCTTTGAAATCGTCCCCGCCCCGCCCAAGGCGGGCAAGGGCAAGGCGAAGGGCGCCAAGGTGGAGAAGGGGGCGGAGTGAGGTCTTGGGGGCGCACGCGGCGACGTAAACGCCTCCTCCTCTATTCTACATTACTTTTGTCTTCGGCGTGGGCCGTTTATCAGTTCTGGCCTACCGAAAAAAATAAGCCAGACTTTACTTTTTCACTTCATACGACCGTCACAGCGGTTTTTGATTTCCCTAGCGACATCCGTTCAACCATGCCCCACTACAAAAACGGGCACTTCTATTCGGCACAGGGCAAAAAAATACCTCCGCATGCAGTCATTCAAGATGCACGCAACCCAAACAACATCGACTCTCCATCCTTCCAGGCGTGGTTCTTTATGGACAGTGAAGCCACAACAGCCGATTTCATAAAGGCTTCCGAAAAGCTTTGGGCCGTGTGCAGTGCAGCGATAACTATCGCAACGCCAAACCAATCTGAGTGGATAATGATTGAAAATATCGATAAGAAAAAAAGTTGTGAATTTCTTTTTTTCGAAAAGAAGTGACTACAGAGGCGAGCAGTGACAATTTGCTGAACTCCTGAACGTGACTTACCAGGTTATAGCAGGATCACGGTGACACTTTACCTAATCACCAAGTAATCTGACCCCCATTGATCCTACCCGGAACGGGGAACTGCTCCGCCAGGGGCGGAGGGGCTGCTGCCATGCCGCAGGATCGCACAAAGCCTTACTCGACCCTCCGTCAGGCCTTCGGCCCGCCCTTCCCGTTCCGAGGAGGATTACATTTCTGCACACCGATGCCTCACGCCGCCCGATCAAACTTCTCCGCCACCAGCATCTTGATGAGGGTCTGCCCTACCACGCCCAGCCGGGCGGCTTCGCGGTCCACGCTTTCGACTATCAAGCGGCGGAAGTCGGCATTGACGCGCTACACCTCCGGCCCCGGGCTGCGAACGGCAGGCGACTGTGCTACCGCCAGAAATCCCAGGATGGCGCTGACGATCAGCATCATGATCATGGAAGCATTGTAAGGGCCGAAGCGCAGTTCGGTGCCGTCGCTGTTCACCATCGACCCCCCATAATGATCCATCAGCAGATAGGAGAGCAGGAACGCCACTGGCGCCACCAGGCCCAGCCGGGCCGCCGGTCGCAAATCGTTGCGCGTCCACGCCAGATAGGCGGCAGCGGCGGAAAAGGTCGAGTTGGTAATCAACTGCCAGACATCATGCAGTTTGGCATGACCTGGCCAATCCGGATTGAAAATGTGGGTAGGAC
>ERZ1066121.1706-NODE-1706-length-15255-cov-6.098158_pt1 | contig 15255 bp, 12 predicted proteins | sample MGYA00382768_ERZ1066121 | MGnify/ENA primary metagenome ERZ1066121 (study PRJEB33369, sample SAMEA5778351) | biofilm metagenome | biome: Industrial cooling water; feature: Water cooling tower basin; material: Biofilm | place: United Arab Emirates | collected... | reverse complement strand
GCCGAGCTCTGCGCCATCGGTCGCCCCTCGATTCTGATTCCCTATCCCTTCGCCGCCGACGATCACCAGAGCCGCAACGCCGAAGTCTTGCAAAAGGCCGGCGCCGCCCTCGCGATGCCCGAGTCGACGCTGGATTCCGCCGCGCTCGCCTCGGCGCTTCTGCCTTTGCTCGACGACCCGCGAAAGCGACGTTCGATGTGCCATGCCGCCCGTCGTCTGGGCCGCCCCGACGCCGCCGCCGCCATCGTCGACGATCTGCTCGTTTGGCTGGGTGGCGAGAGCGCCGCTTGCGGTCCACAGAGCGGCGAGGAAGCCGAGAGCCTCCCTAATCTACGCCTGCGGACCACCGGCAAGCGCGCCTTACCTTATGTGCCTCGTTCGGCGCCGCGTGAAGGTGGGGTAGGGCGCAGCGGCCGCATTCGCCGTCCGCTCATCATGTCTAGCTCAATGGAGTAAGCCTTGTTTCGTGGTCGCATTCGCAGTCTTCATTTCGTAGGCATCGGCGGCGTCGGCATGAGCGGCATCGCTGAGGTGCTGCTCGACTACGGCTTCGCAGTGACCGGCTCCGACATGCGGCCGAGCGAGACCACGGCGCGCCTAGAGGCCAAAGGCGCGCGCATCTTCATCGGCCACCGCGCCGAAAACCTCGAAGCGGCCGACGTGGTCATCTACTCCTCGGCCGTCACGCAAGAGAACCCCGAGCTGCGCGCCGCCCGCGCACGCTCCATCCCCGTCATTCCGCGCGCCGAGATGCTCGGCGAGCTGATGCGCATCAAAGACGGCATCGCCATCGCCGGCTCGCACGGCAAGACCACGACCACCTCCCTGGTCGCCACCGTGCTGCGCGCCGCCGCCCTCGACCCCACCGTCATCATCGGCGGCCGCCTCAACGCCTTGGGTTCGGGCGCCACGCGCGGCGCCGGCAACCTTTTGGTCGCCGAGGCCGACGAATCGGACGGCTCTTTCCTGCACCTCATCCCGGCCATCGCCATCATCACCAACATCGACGCCGAGCACCTCGACTTCTACGGCGACTTCCGCGCGGTGCAGGAGGCCTTCGTCGACTTCGCCAACCGCGTGCCCTTCTTTGGTCTGGTCGTCGCCTGCCTCGATCATCCGCGGGTGCAGGAGATCCTGCCGCGCATCGAGAAGCGCACCGCCACCTACGGCCTCGCCGCCCAAGCCGACTACCGCGCCAAAAACCCGCAGATCGACGGCCTCTCGGCCCGCTTCGAGGTGCTGCGCCGCGGCGAGGCCCTCGGCAGCTTCGAGGTGCGCATGCCGGGCATCCACAACGTGCGCAACGCCTTGGCCACCATCGCCGTCGCCGACGAGCTGCAGGTGCCGCACGACGTGGTGCGCGAGGCCTTGCGGACCTTTCAGGGCGTACAGCGCCGCTTCACCATCCTCGGCGAGTTCGACGGCGTCACCGTGGTCGACGACTATGGACACCACCCCGCCGAGATCGAGGCCACACTCGAGGCGGCCCAGCGCGCCTTTGGCCGGCGCCTCATCGTCGTCTTCCAGCCACATCGCTACACGCGCACGCATCACCTCTTCGATGAGCTGTCGCGCTCCTTCAACCGCGCCGACATCCTCTACCTCACCGAGGTCTATGCCGCCTCGGAGGCGCCCATCGAGGGCGCAGATTCGGCGCATCTGGCCGAGGCCGTGCGGGCCCACGGACACCGCGACGTGAGTCATGTCTCCGAACTCGACGCCATGCCCCAAGTCATCGCCGAGCGCAGCGTGCCCGGCGATATCGTCGTCTTGCTAGGTGCCGGCGACATCACCCGCCTCGGCCCGCTGATCGTCTCGCGCCTGCGTGCCCGTGGGGAGGCGAAGGCATGAGCAATCCGCGCGTGATGCCACGTGCAAACGTACGCCTCGCCGCGCCTCGGCCGAAGCGCGCGCCTTTGGCCCCCTTGGGACGCGGGCTCAGAGAGCTCGGCCATAAGCTGCTCGCCTTGCTCCCCAGCATTCGTCTCTGGAAGCTCTTCTGGGGCATCAGCGTGCTCGCGCTGACCGCACTTTTGCTCTGGGGCGGGCTCTTTTATGTCCGGCAGACGCCAGCCTTCGCGCTGCAGCACCTGCATATCGAGGGCAACCAGCGCTTTTCGCCCGAGCAGGTCGCCGCCATCGCCCAGGTGCGCTCGGGCATGAACCTCTTTTCCCTCGATCGCCTCGAAGCCGAAGCCCGGCTGCGTGCCCACCCCTGGATAGCCGAGGCCCGCATCGAGCGCCGCTTGCCCGACCGCCTCGAGATCCGCATCCGCGAAGAGCGGGCCGTCGCCATCCTCGCGGGCGACCTCTTGCGCCTGGTCTCCGAAGAAGGGCAGCCCTTCAAAACCCTCGAAGAGGGCGACCCCGTCGACCTGCCCCTGGTCTCCGATTACTCGAGCCGCGGCGAGTCGACCAAAGGCTGGGTCGAGAGCCAACACCTGCGCACCCTGGTCGAGACCCTCAAGGCCTACGAACGCGCCGGCGTCGAGCGCATGGCGCCCCTCTCCGAAGCCTATTTCGAGAGCGACCACGGCCTCTCGCTGGTCATCGGCCACGAGGCCACCCTGGTCCGCCTCGGTCAGGACGAGCATGCGCTCAAGGTGCAGCGCCTCGGCAGGATCTTGCAGCAGCTGCGCCGTTCCAAGGCGCAGGCGGCCTATATCCATCTCGACAACAAGGCGCACCCCGAGCGCGCCATCGTGGGTTTGCAGCCATGACTCCGCGGATGCGAGAAAAACGCGGGAAAACATATTTTCTTTGCACGAAATTTGGTCTTCGATCGCGAGATGTGTATGGGTCGGTTATTGAAGCAGGCCGCGGGAGCTATTGATGGCGGAAAACGACATTATCGCTGGACTTGATCTCGGAACGACGAAGGTATGCGCCATCGTCGCCGAGCAGACCGAAGACGGCATCGACGTCATCGGCGTCGGCTCGGTGCCCTCCAAAGGCCTGAAGAAGGGCGTCGTGGTAAACATCGACTCGACGGTGCGGGCGATCCGCGCGGCGATCGAGCAGGCCGAGACCATGGCGGGCGTCGAGATCAACACGGTCTACGCCGGCATCGCCGGCAGCCATGTGCGGGGCATGAACCAGGAGGGCGTGGCCGCCATCGCCAACCGCGAGGTCAACGAAGACGACGTCGCGCGGGTGCTGGAGCAGGCCAAAGCCATCCCGCTGCCGGGCGACCGCCAGGTCATCCACGTCTTGCCCCAGGAGTTCATCGTCGACGAGCAAGACGGCATCCGCGAACCGGTCGGCATGAGCGGCGTGCGCCTCGAGGCGCGGGTGCATGTGGTGACGGCCGCGACGGCCAGCGTGCAGAACATCATCAAATGCGCCGAGCGCTGCGGCCTCTACGTCGCCGAGGTGGTGCTGCAGCCTCTGGCGAGCTCGGACGCGGTGCTCAGCGACGACGAAAAAGAGATCGGCGTCGCGCTCCTCGACATCGGCGGCGGCACGACCGACGTCATCATCTACGTCGACGGCGCCGTGGTGCATACCAGCGTCATCCCCATCGGCGGCCTCAACCTCACCAACGACATCGCCACCGGCCTGCGTACGCCCATGGCCGAAGCCGAGCGCATCAAGATCAAATACGGCTGCGCCATGAACGCGATGGTCGAAGAGGACGAGACCATCGAGGTGCCTTCGGTGGGCGGGCGTCCGCCCCGCATCATCCCGCGCCGCGTGCTCTGTGACATCATCGAGCCGCGCGTCGAAGAAATCTTTGCCGCTTGCCGCCACGTCATCGAGGAGACCGGCTACGCCGATATGCTCGCCTCGGGCGTGGTGATCACGGGCGGCAGCACCTTGCTCGACGGCATGAGCGATCTGGCCGAGCAGGTCTTGCGCCTGCCCGTGCGCTGCGCTTCGCCGACGGGCATCGGCGGCTTGATCGACGTGGTCCGCAGCCCGGCCTACGCGACGGGCGTCGGCTTGGTGAAATATGGCGCTCAGCGCCTCAAGCATTCCCTGACCTACGAACGCAAGGCCGAAGCGCCGGTTCATGCAGGCTGGGGTCGTAAAATCGGTCAGTGGTTTCGGGAAGTGTTCTAGCAAAGGGGAGAGGGATTCATGGCGATTTCCATCGATTTCGGTGACGAGAGCGAACTGCACGCGCGCATCAAGGTGATCGGCGTCGGCGGCAGCGGCGGCAACGCGCTCAACACGATGATCCAGGGCGGGCTCGAGGGTGTCGAGTTCATCGCGGCCAATACGGATGCGCAGGCCCTCGAGAGCAATCTCGCGTCGACCAAGGTGCAGCTCGGTTTGCAGCTCACCCGCGGCCTGGGCGCTGGCGGCAACCCCGAGGTGGGCCGCAAATCGGCCCTCGAAGACGTGCAGCGCATGGGCGAAGCCCTGCATGGCGCCGACATGGTTTTCATCACCGCGGGCATGGGCGGAGGCACCGGCACGGGTGCGGCGCCGGTCATCGCGCAGATCGCCAAAGACCAAGGCGCGCTCACCGTCGGCGTGGTCACCAAGCCCTTCTTCTTCGAAGGTCGCCGCCGCTCCAAGAACGCCGAGCAGGGCATCGCCGAGCTCAGCGCCGCGGTCGACACCATCATCACCATCCCCAACCAGAAGCTCATGACCTTGGGCGACGACGATATGTCGATGCTCGAGGCCTTCCGCCGCGCCGACGATGTGCTCTTGCAGGCCGTGCGCGGCATCAGCGACCTCATCATCAACGCCGGCATGATCAACGTCGACTTCGCCGACGTCAAAACCATCATGAGCAACACCGGCCGCGCGCTCATGGGCACCGGCTACGGCAAAGGCGAGCGCCGCGCCATCGACGCCGCCGAGATGGCCATCAGCTCGCCCCTGCTCGACGAAGTTTCGGTGCATGGCGCCACCGGGATCCTCATCAACTTCACCGCCGGCCCGGACATCCGCCTCAAGGAGATCAACGAGGCGGCGAGCTTGGTGCAGCAAGAGGCGCACGAAGAGGCCAACATCATCTTCGGCGTGGTCACCGACCCCGACATGAACGACATGGTCAAGGTCACCGTCATCGCTACGGGCTTCGAGGAAGTCCGCTCCCGCAACGCCAACGAACTCGGTCACCGCGGCCACCAAGAGGTGCAGGGCAGCCTCGGCGTCTCCAACTACCGCCCCGCCTCGCGTGTCGCCCGTCGCCCGAGCGAAAACTCGCAGCAATACGCCCTGCCCGAAGCGCGGCAGAACCGTGCCTTCGGTGCCAACGCGTTGCACGATGAAGCCGTGCTCGACATCCCGGCTTACCTGCGTCGCAACAGCGTGCCGCGCGAGTAGAGGGGGAGCGCGCTGCCTCTTGTCGCGGTGGCCTGCTTTCCTTCGCGACGAACACCGTAATTTCGGTGCTGTGAAAACTTTACACGCCCGTGCTTTTGGGGCACTATCGTCAGAGCGTGCCCCGCTCCTTCTATCTTCTTCTTGCGTTCAGCTACGCACTCGCTGCCTGCGGACGTATCGGCTATGAAGAGCTGCAGCCCGGGGACGTGGGGAACTCCTCGGGCGGCGCGACTCCCGCTGGATGGAACGAGCGCCTCCAGGCGCTTGGAGAGGGAGACGGTCACTGGGGAGCGTTGCAAACCCTGACCTCCCCGACCTTCATCAATCGTCATGCTCTACTCGCGAGCGACGTGGCGCAGGGCAGCAGCGAGCTCATTTTCGCCGACGAGACCTTGCAGGCCACGCCCGGCGACCTCCTCCTCGTATGGCAGAGCAGTGCGGCGGATTCGACCCTGCTAGGACGCGTCGACCGAGTCAATCTCGTCGAGCACGACGTAGGGAAGTGGGAGTTCGTACGTATCGCCGCGCTCGATTCGAACCGCGCCACGCTCATGTTGCCGACGCTCTACGCCTATCCGGCGGCGCTGAGCCAAGTCGTGCTCGTGGAAGTCCGTGTAGGGCACAGCCTCGACGCGAGCGCCTGGACGGGTCGGAAAGGCGGCATTTTGGCTCTGCTCGTGCAAGACCGCTTGCTCGTCGAAGGGCGTCTCAATGCCGAGGGTTCGGGGCGACGCGGAGGCGCCTATGTCATCAACCCGGTAGACGGTCCCAATCAGACCGGTTGTACGGCGCTCGACGAACCCTCGCCCTTGGGCGCGCTCAAAGGGGAAGGGCTTGTGGCGCAGCGCTTCGAGACCATGGCTTCTGGACGGGGCAATGCCTCGGAGGGCGGTGGTGGAGGAGTGTGTAGCCAGAGCGGGGGGGGCGGCGGCGGGCATTTTGGCGGGGGGGGCAAAGGCGGATTCTCCCAATCCACGGACGGAACGCGGGATGTGGGCGGGATGGCGGGTGCCGAAATGCGCTACCCCCTGCCGGAGCGTTTGACGATGGGTGGCGGTGGTGGTGCCGGTCAGGGAGACGACCCTTTTGGTAGCGGTGGAGGCGCCGGCGGTGGGGTAATCTTCGTCTACGCCGGGCGGGTAGAAGGTGGCGGGAGCTTCGACGCGCGAGGGCAGGCGGCCGCCGATTCGTCGGGCTCGACCACGACCGACGACGGCGTCGGTGGTGGCGGCGGCGGCGGGCTGGTCGTCGTTCGCGGACGTCGCGGCCTGGGGTGTGGCGCCCTACGTATTTCGGGCGGCAAAGGCGCTTCTTGCTATCTGCCACGCGGTCCCGGCGGCGGCGGCGGCGGCGGTTATGGCTTGCTTGAGGGAGCGATGCTCAACTGCCCCGTCGAGGCTCAAGGGGGAGCGCAAGGTCTCTCTGCCGGAGCGCCGCGAGGTGCGGCTGACGGACGGCCAGGGAGCGCCATCGGCCGTATTCTCATGCCCTGAGCCGTAGTCGTGCACTTGACCTCAAATCAGCCCCGCACAGTTGCAGCATACCTCGCCCGCGATCGAGCGTAGCGCCGTTTGCAGCGAGTTTTGGTCCTGTGCGGCGAGGTAGAGCGGAGCTTCTCCCGCGCGGGCGAAATAGTTGCCCTGAGCATCTTTCTCACAATGGGTGTCGAGATCCGCGACCGTACGACCCGCACAAGCGAGATGGTTGAGACGCTCCGCGTTTACGGCCGTGCCGCTGAAGGAGATCACGTAGGTCTTGATGCCGGCGGCCGCCAGCGCTTGGACTTGCTGCGTCGACGCCGACTGCGCGGCTGGGATCTCTGTGGGGTCGCAACTGTCGCCGCCGTCGGTCACCAGGACCACGAACTGCGGTCGTCCCGCCGCCGCCACATTCGCCAGCCCCGTCGCCGCCGTCTGCATGGCCGCCGCAATCGGCGTGCTGCGGCAGAGCCGCGTCGAATCCGTGCCGATCGCGTTGGCGATGGTCATCGCTCCCTCCGGGGCAGGAGGCACGAGGATCTCACCCGCTTCGCACTGCGTATTGCGTGCGGGGACGACCGTGCCGCCACCGCCGTCGTGGTTGAACTTTCGGTTCATCATCTGGCGGCGTAAAAAGATGCATGGCTGCCCCTCCGAGTCCGGACCCGGATCGCGAGGAAAGAGGGCCAGTCCGGGACGGATCGTCGACGAGAGGATCTGCGTCAGGTCTTTGACCGCCTGATTGGCGATGCCCCATTTGGTCTGGTTCTGGCGCAGCGCGGGATCGTTGAAGTCCGGAAAGGAGCCGTCCGGCGGCACCGCCATGCTCAAAGTGCGATCGAGCGTGAAGAGCACGTCGGGCGGTTGGCAAGATGCCGGGTCTCCCGCCTGCACTTGTCCGCCCTGCGCAGGACTTTTGTCCACGGGCGTTGTTCTCCCATCGCTCATCCCGTCTGCGCAGGCTCCCGAGAGCATTCCAAGCAGGGAAGCGGCTACAAGAAGGGTGGCGCGCGAAGGACTTTGGGGTCCGTATGCCTCAGCTCGTTCCATCAGAAGGTTAGAAGAACAAAAAGTGTGCCCTTTCGAGCGTTGCCTTCGACGTACAGGTCGACCGGGGAGGGTGTGACTGAGCCAGCTTTGGCGCGCGAATCACGCCGGCGAGGCTCGCCCGAGCCAACCCTCTCCCGGTGTTTCGGATAAGTCCTCGGGGGATCGTTTGTTGCAAGCCGCGAGCGCCATGAGTTGGATGACTCCGCCAAGCGCATGCCGGCCTCTTATGTGGATGCGCTTTACCGCTTGTGTGCTGCTTTCCGTCTCTCTCGACGCGTGTACCGAAGCTCCCGCTCATTCCCTTGCTGTGAAGGAGGGAAATCGTGGATTTTGCGACACCGGCGACCTCGAGAGTGTCGTGCAGCGCTTCCGCAGAGAAGGCTGGGTGAGCTTAGAGAGCCTGGCGCCGACTTTCCCTGCGTCGAGCGGACGCAAACTGGCAGCTGCACTTTCCGATCACCTTGTCACTCTGGCAGATGCCTCAAGCAATCAAGCTGGTCACTGGTTCGACGGGGTCAGGGCGCAGGCCGAAAATCTGCCCGACACGCGGGTGATCAAATCGGATGCGTTTCCCGGCGAAGAACTTTCGTCGATTCCGCTCGACGAGAGCGAGCGAATCGGAATCGCTAACTTCATCACTCAAGTCGAGGACTTACTCAATCAACTCAAGTTCCCTTCGGAGCCTGAGTATCGTCTGGCGGTGATGGAATACAGGGCTGAAGCAGCGGATCCGAACGCGAGCTTCGCGTTTCGCGCGACCGAGCGGCGAAGGCCTTGGCATATCGATACCTCCAGCGACTCCTTTGTAACCGTGATCCGCGTTCTGGACGGGAGGGGGCCGGGCACCTGGGTTCGTGGTGAACTGCCCTCCGAGATCTTTCTAGACGCGACTGGCGATCCTGCGGCAAAGAGCGAAGCCATCGCCGACTTGGACGACTCAGGGGTGCACATCGCAGGGGGCGAGCAGCTGGTCATCCTTACCGGAGCCCGTCGGGCAGAGTACCTGGCGAAGCGCTATGGCGATGGCGCAAAGGAGGTTTTCGCCAAATGGTCGACTCGCTCCGCGGGGACGGCTTTGGCGTTGCCGACCGTGCACGCCGGTGCACGTGTCCAGAGCGGCGCCGCGCCGCGTGCCGTTGCCATTTTTGACTTCGCCATGGCCCGGTGAGATCGGCGTCGCAATATTGCGACACGCTGCTGAAGCTAGCGGTCTCTCGCGAGTCCGATGAGTACGCAGCAACTTGGTACTTGGAAATTGACCAGTTGGAATGCATCGCTCGAGAGGTGGCGTTTGAGGGGTTCGCACTCGCTCCCGACAAAATTCGTCGGAAAAAACGCGGGCAGGCGACTTTCGTTACCGGTCTCAGCGTGGCCGAACGTGATCGGCCGCGTATTCCAAAGCGCTTTAAGCGCGAGCTACGCCAAACGCTTCATTACTCTCAGAAATTTGGCATCACAGAACATCTAAAGCGGCGTGGTTACGACCATGACTGTTTCCAGAACGGCATCAATCGGATCGACGGCTGCATTCGCTACATGCAAGGCGTCGAACGCGAGATCGGGACTCGTTTTTCCGAGTTGTGGAAAGAGCTGAAGGCGCGTGAAGGACTTAGGGCGTCGTACGCATCCATGAATCGACGTCAGGAGGCACCTGTCACATTGCTGATCGACGAAACTACGTTCGCCCATCACGGCAATACTCTATTGGCGCTCATATGTGTTGTGGTGAAAGAGGTCAAAAGTGTCAGACGAGTACTCGCGGAAGGCCGCTGCGATTTGCAGGCCTATCCATATACGTCGACGCGTAAAGAGAGGCTCCAAACCAAAGGCTTGCATTTCACAGATCTTTCTCCCGATGCACGTTAGAGAGTATTTGACCTTTTTGTAGGTATTCCCTTCGAGGCTTTCGTGGAGATGGACGTAGTGGGTAGCAACTACCAGGAGTTTACGAGAAGCTTCTGTGCAGTATCCTTGCTCCTCGCTTTCAAGTCCTGGATGGTCAAGAGGTGGCGGTGATTTGTGAGGGGAATTCACGAGTAGATCGTCATCTGCCGCAGCGGGTCTCGGATGCATGTTATGCCGCGGCGGAGATCGCCAAAACGCGCCGGCCAGTAATGCAGCCTAGAGTCGACGTCCACGGTAAAGAAGAACCCGCGCTTTGGCCCGTGGACGGGCTACTTTGGGCGTTTGGTCGTTTCGCAAGAGGTGAAGGGGAGAATAACGTGCAGACTCCGAACCTACATTTCGAGCGTTTCCGTTACCGTTTTCGAAAAATCCGAGACCTCCGTAACCCATCCTTAGTCTACACGAGACGTAAGCCCTTCACCTTCGGTGCATTCAAAGACGACACAAGCAACGAAGCGGCAGGAGAAAGAGAGTAAGCATCCAGTTTCGTCCAGCTTTCTTGAAGCTCGGCTTCGATGGCGGCCGGACGAGGACGCCCGACATGCCCTTTTCTGTCTACAGCTCTTCGAAAGTTATCGGCCAGTAGGGGCGCGCTCTCTCGTAGCGGTAGCGCGGCTGGCTTTGTTCGAGGGCTTGGGTCCAGCTCACGGCCTTCTCCTGAATCCGGGCGCCGAGGTCGACCAAGATACTCGTCAGGCCATGAAGGGGAGCGATCTCGACGAGAGGGTAGGGCTCCACGCTACTCCCATCGGGGCTGAGCGTTTCGCTGCGTCGGGAGACCGAGGTCGATGCGCAACGCTCGGCGCTTTCGTCGAAGACGCGCACGCTGCGGCGTAGGCACTCGAAGGGGGGCAGAGGAAAGCGATAAAGATTGACGGGGGCGTATTCGAAATCGCGTCGACAGACTTCGCGCACTAGCGCCTCGGCATCCCTCTCGTGTTCCGGCAAGGCGGTCAGCGTGTAATAAACGGCTACTTTATCGAAGCGTCCGCCGCTTGCGTTCAGGACCAACATAGGCCGAACGAAGACGAATTCCCGGCAGCGCCGCATGGGGATCGAGTTCGCTTCGGAAGCGCAACTCTTTCCCTCTTCCCGCGAAGATTGGCTCGCTCGAGTGCGGGCGAACCATTGGGAGAAGCCTACCAAGCCCTCCAGCATACCGCCGGGAGTGTCCGGCACCATGGACGCCAGCAAGGTCGAGCGTTCCGCGTCGGCTAGGGCGAGGTAGGCGCTGCGGAGGTTGGCGCCGAGGGACGCGATCCATGCGTAAGCGTCCTCGTCCAAGGGGCTGCCCAGAGCGCGCAGACGGTAACGGAGCTCTGCGGCGGCGCGGAGCTCGAGGGCCTCCGCGAGCTGCAAAGGCTCGAGCTGGGTTCGGCCGAGCGCCGCGTCGAAAAGGATTTGGTCGAGGCGCTGCCAGAGCGCGGCCTCGTCGTCGGGGAGCTGGCTGCGGCAGCGTACGCGGCTGCTTCCTTCGGCTTCGGACGCGGGCTTCGAGGCGGAGGGCGAGAGCCCATCCGCCGGCTCCATGGTGGTCACCTCCTCACGGATTGCCACCAGGCGCTCCAGTGCGCGCCGACATTCGCTCTGCTCACCGCAAGCGAAGGCGAGGCATGCGCTTCCTTTCTCGCGCGCGTCGACTTCCTCTCGCTGCGCTGCGGGATCGCAAGCCGCGGTCGCGACGAGGGCGCTCAGAAGGAGCGCAGCGCGGCGGCAGGCAAGCGACCTCGATTTCGAGGCATCCACCTCCGCTCGAGGTGCGCAGGGCGCCTTCGGGCTCGGAACAAGACTTCGCGACATCGCTTAGCTCTGAGGCGCCCAGCGGCCGATCCACTCGCGACCCTGACGTGCAGGATGGCTGTCGGTGGTCGGCGCGAGATGCAGGGGGCGGAAGTGAGGACGCAGCAGCTCGGCCACTTCGTCGGGCTCCAAGGCGAAAGGCGGCCCCTGCTCGCGTGGACGCTTGGGATCGACCGGAAAGAGGAGCGTTACCAGCTCGCCTCCCTCGGCGACCAGCCTGCGCATCGCCGCGGCCCACTCCGGGCGACGCGCCCGGTCGATGGCGCAGAGGAAGGTGTAGTCCCAGACCAGGTCGAAAGGTTGCGGCGGCGCGTAGGTGAAAAAGTCGAGCTGCAGGAGCTGGGCGCGTTCGGGGTCGACTCCGGACTGCCGGCGCAGCGTCTCGAAGCGAGGCGCGAGCGCAGTCGCCACGTCGATGCCGGTGACCTGATAGCCCGCCTGCGCCAGCGCGAAAACGTCGTAGCCGCTGCCGCATCCGGGAACGAGCGCGCGGCCTTTGGGCAGGTCGCCTCCGGCGAGGAGTGTTTCGAGTGCGGGAGCAGGCTTACCCGCATCCCAAGGGGTGTCTCCACGCTGCCAAGCTTCTTCCCACATGGCTCGGCCATAGATCCCGCGAGCGCCCACCGTCAAGCGCTCGCGGCGAGTCGTGGGTGATCAGGGCGGCGCGCCTTCCTAGATCAGGCTCGCGCAATCGCAGCAGACCTGGCCGGCGATCGAGCGCAGCGCGCTCTCGAGCGAATCCTTGTTTTCGGCAACGAGGTAGAGCTGGGCATCGGTCTCGTTGGCGCTGTAGTTCCCCGCGCTATCCTTGTGGCAGTTGGTGTCGAGGTCAGTGGCCGTGCGTCCGGCGCAGGCAAGTTGATTGAGGCGGGCGGGGCGCACGGCGCCGCTGAAGGAGATGACGTAGGTCTTGATGCCCGCCGCGGCGAGGGCCTGAACCCGCTGGGTCGAAGGCGCTTCGGCGGGATCCACGCCCTCTTCCTCGCAGGTGTCGGCGCCGTCGGTGAGCAGAACGACATATTGCGGTCGTCCGGGTGCAGCGATGCCCGCGAGCGCCGTCTCCGCGCTCTGAAGCCCCGCACCGATGGGCGTTGAGGCACAGAGGAGAGTCGAATCCGTGCCGATGGCCGTCTGGATGGCCGCGGCCGCTTGTGCATCGGGGTTGACGAGGATCTCACCCGCTTCGCAGGCGGTATTGCGTGCCGGTGAGAGCGGCGGCATGTTGTGGTCGCGGTTGTAGCGATTGACCATCTGCGTCTCGAGCGGAACGCATCGCTCCCCCTGCGCGTCGGGTCCTGGGTTGCGCGGGAAGAGACCCAAACCGGGACGGATCGTCGTCGCCAAGCGCTGGGTGAGGTCTTTGACCGCCTGGTTGGCGATGCCCCATTTGGTCTGGAGCTGGCGAACGTTGGGATCGTGGGCGTCGGGGTAGGACGCATCCGTCGGCACCGCCATGCTCAAGGTGCGGTCGAGCATGAAGAGGATGTCGGGCGGCTGGCAGCTATCCGAAACCTGGCCTGCGTTCGCGCCCTGTGCGGGATTCATGTCCCCAGTCGAGCTTGGGTCATCGCTCTCGCCGGAACAGGCGGCCACGAGCGCGACAATCGCTAAGCTTTCGAGCACTAAAGTGAAAGATTTTACTGTTGGATTTTGACCTAGATGAAATGAATGCGAACGCATGTACGAAGGTGTTACAAGAACCATACCGTGGATCAAGGCAGGGTCGACCCGGGCCGCTCCCTGCTCTACATTCTCCTGGTGAAGCACGCAGAACGGGCGCAGAGTTGGACCGGTGGGCAATACAGCCTCGTGCGCGTGGTCCTGGCCTCCTGGCTGGGCGTTCATGCCGCTGCGAGGCTCGTGACGACCTTGACGCAGGGCGATCGCTCCGCCGCGCTCGTCGCCACGCTTGCGGTCGCCGGCTCTCTCGCGCTGGCTTTGGGTGCGTACGATCGCGTGGCGGCCTTCATCTTGGCCTGGCTTCTGGTCGCGGCCCGCGCGCGAGGCGAGTGGCGCGACCTCTCTTTGGCCTTTGTCGTCGCCTCGATGCTGGTGCATCTCGCCTTGCCTCCCGCAGCGTATGGCAGCTGGGCGGCGCGCGATCGCGTCGATCCTGCGGGCGAATGGCGTTTCCCTCCCTGGCTTTACCGCGCCTTGTGGATCACCTTCGTCGCTCTGCATCTGATGTGGATCGGCCGCGTCCTTTTCTCGCTCGATCTGCCGGAGGCTCTCGCGCGCTGGGGCAGGCTTTCGCCTGAGGGTGCGGAACGCCGCTTCGAAGCTCAGGTATTGGCCTGCCTTCAGCTCCCCCTCTTGCTCGCGCTTGCTCTGCCGCGAATTCGAGTCTGGGCATGGCTGGCTCTGGGCGGCGCCGATCTCGTGCACCTCGTGCTCTTTCCGCCCTCGGAGAGTTCCGCGCTTCTGCTTTGGTCCTGGGCGGCGAGCTTCGCGCCTGCCTTCGTGCCGGGAGTATCGCTTCGCGCCGAGGCCACGCTCTACTACGACGGGGGCTGCGGCCTCTGCCATCGCGCGATCCGCTTCGTTCTCGCCGAGTCTCCTCACTCCCCTTTACGCTTCGCTCCACTGCAGGGTGAGACCTTCGCGGCCGCGCTCCCCCCCGAACAACGCGCCACGTTGCCGGACAGCTTGATCCTCGACGCCGGAAGAGGGCTCGAGTTTCGCTCGCAGGCCTTTCTCCACCTCATGATGCATTTCGGCGGCTTGTGGCGCCTTTTGGCCTCTGCCGCTCGGCTCATTCCCGCGCGCTTGCGCGATGCCGTCTACGACGGGATCGCAGGCATACGGCATCGCCTTTTCACGCGGCCCAAGGACGTATGTCCGCTGCTCCCCCCCGCGTTGCGTCAGCGCTTCCTGCCCTAACCTTCGCTCGTGCTCTGCACGCCCTTGGAGTGGTTTAGAGGCCGAAGCGCTCGCGGTGGCTTAGCAGCCACTCGAGGTAATATTCGGCGGGCTGTCGCGGCAAGAGGGTGCCTTGCTCGACTTCGTCTTCGAGGGCTTGCCGCAGTTCGCCCAGACGTTTGGAGGGTGGGATGCCCAGGCGTTCCATGAAGAGGTTGCCCAAGCCTTTGGGCAAGGCCGGCTCGCGCTGGTCTTCGAGCTTCAGGGCGCGCACGCGGGCCGCGAGGCCGCTGATATAACGCAAGGCGCGCCGCCTCTTGTCGCGGTGTTTGGTGGTGATGTCGGCACGGCTGAGGAGCAGGAGCTCGTCGAGGCCGGGGCCCATCTCTTTGTAAAAGCGCCGCACCGCCGAGTCCGTCCACGAGCCGTCGTATTGGCTGCCGCGCAAATGCTGCAGGATGAGGAAGTGGACGCGCTCGTAGAGCTCGCCCTCGAAGCCGAGCCGCCCGGCCAAGCGCTTGCGAAACATGGCGGCGCCAACCTCGGCGTGGCCGTGGAAGTGCACCTCGCCGTTCGGGGAGACGCGACGCGTCCGCGGCTTGCCGATGTCGTGCAGGAGCGCGCCCCAGCGCACGTTCAGGCGCGGCACCGATTGTTTGACGACCTGTTTGGTGTGGACCCAGACGTCCTTATGACGCCAATCGCCGCTGCCAAAGCCCACCAGGCCGGCCACCTCGGGGAGCCAGACGTCGAGCATGCCGCAGCGATGCAGCGCTTCCAGCCCTTCGCTGGCGTGGCGGCCGAGCAGGAGCGCGTCCATGAGCTCGCGAACGCGAGGCACGGAAAGGGCGCGCCAATCCGCTGGGCTGGGTTTGGCCGG
>ERZ1066121.1705-NODE-1705-length-15258-cov-25.958100_pt1 | contig 15258 bp, 11 predicted proteins | sample MGYA00382768_ERZ1066121 | MGnify/ENA primary metagenome ERZ1066121 (study PRJEB33369, sample SAMEA5778351) | biofilm metagenome | biome: Industrial cooling water; feature: Water cooling tower basin; material: Biofilm | place: United Arab Emirates | collected... | reverse complement strand
GCGCACGGGCCGGAGCCGGGCGCCGCACCGCGGGGACGCTGAACGGCGTGAGCCAGCGCAGGAGGCGGGTCGCGCGTGACGCCGGCGGCGTCGGCGGCGTGCGGCGCGGCGCGCGGCGCGCGGGGCGGCGCGTGCCGGTCCAGACCAGCGCGAGCGCGGCGAGGAGGAGCGCGGCGCCCGCCCACTGCTCGGGCGTCGCCACGAGGAACATCGCGTCGCGGAGCGTCATCTCAGGCGACCTCCTCGCGGAGCGGGCGCAGCTCGGTGCGGAGCTTCTGCAGCGCCTTGCTCCGGATCTGGCTGACGCGGCTCTCGGTGAGCTTGAGGATCGCGGCGATCTCGTGGAGCTTGAGCTCCTCGAAGTAGTAGAGCGAGAGCACGGTGCGCTCCTGCTCCTTGAGCCGCAGGATCGCGTCGCGCAGGTGGCCGACCTCCTGCTCGCGCGTGAGCGTGTCGTCGATCCGCTCGGCGTGGTCGTCGGCGAGGACCTCGATCGGGTTCGGCGTCCCCGGCTCGGCGTCGGCGGCGTTGCGCTCGATCGGGACGTGCGTCGCCCCCTCGACGTCGGCCTGCCAGCGCCAGAGCGTCTCCCTGTCGACGCCCAGGTGCTCGGCGACCTCGGCGTCGGTCGCGGTGCGGCCGAGGACGCGGCCGAGCGTCTCGCGCGCGGTGGCGATCTCGCGCGTCTTGCGGCGGATCGAGCGCGGGACGTGGTCCTGGCGGCGCAGGTCGTCGAGGATCGCGCCGCGGATGCGCGGGGCCGCGAAGGTGCTGAAGGCGAGGCCGCGCGACGGGTCGAAGGCCTCGAGCGCGCTCATGAGCCCCATCGTCCCCGAGCTCACCAGCTCGTCGAAGTCGGCCTTCACGGCGAGCGTCTTCGACATCTGGCGGGCCACGTGGTGGACGAGGCCGAGGTGCTCCTTGAGGAGCTGGTCGCGCGCGGCGAGATCGCCGGCGGCGAGGGCCTGCCAGAGCGGGAGCTGGAGGTCCATGGCGGCTTCCTTGCGGGTGGCCGTGGGGCGGCCCGGGCGGGTCGAGGTCGTGAGGGTGGCGCGCGGCGAGCGCGGGCGCGGCGCCTCGGCGGCGAGGACGGCGGGGAGCGTCGCGGCGGGCGTGGCGACGGCGGCGGCGACGCGCGACGTGGCGCGCGGGCGGAGCGACGTGGTCATGCGGCGGTCACCGGGAGGGGAGCGAGGCCGAGGGCGGCGACGAGGCGGCTGGGTGCGGCACAGAGGGCGGTCGGGACCTCGATGCCGTCGGCGCACCAGCGCGCCGGGAGGTCGAGCACGTCGGCGAGGTCCGCGATGCCGGCGTCGCCGGGGACCTCGTCGAGCTTCGTGAGCAGCACGTGCGTGCAGGCGAGCGTGGCGTGCGCGTCGCGCTGCGCGACGGCGACGTCGAGGCGCAGCCCGGCCGGGAGGACGAGGTGCACCTCGTCGGGGGCGATCGCCTCGAGCGCCTGCTGCCAGTCGTCGTCGCGCCCCGTCGCGCGCGGGCTCCGCCCGGGCGTGTCGACGAGCACGACGTCCGCGCGGCCGGCGAGGCGCGCGAGCGCGTCGCGCGCGTCGGCCGCGTCGTAGGCGACCTCCATCGGGCACCCCGTGAGCTCGGCGTAGGTCGCGAGCTGCTCGAGCCCCGCGACGCGGTAGGTGTCGAGCGTGAGGAGCCCCGTCGTCCAGCCGGCGAAGGCGAGCGCGTTGGCGGCGAGCTTGGCGATCGTCGTCGTCTTGCCGGCGCCCGTCGGGCCGACGAGCGCGACGACGTACGGGCGGCCGCTCGCGCGCACGGCGTCGGGCGCGGGGAGCGGCGTCGCGGTCAGGCGACGACGGAAGGCATCGACGTCGCCGGCGGCGGCGGCGGTCACCTCCACGTCCGACCCCTCGCCGTGGCGGGCGATGCGGACGTGGAGGAGCACCGCGTCCTCGCCGAGGAGCGCCTCGGCGACGCGCGAGACGCTCGGCAGGTCGCGGCCGTGGATCACTTCAAGCCGCATGGGCAACCTCCCAGGTGGCGACGGCGGTCAGGTTGACGCTCGGCGGGAGCTCCGCCAGGCTGATGACCGGTACCTGCGGCAGGACCGGTTCGATGAGGCGCCGGACGCCCGTGCGGAGCGTCGGCGGGGTGATGAGCGGGAGCGGGCGCCCGTCGACGGCGTGCTGCGTGGCGAGCGCGTTCAGGTCGCGCAGCAGCCCGGCGAGCGCGTCGGGGTTGAGGAGCGCGGCGCCCTGCGCCGTCTGGCGCGGCGCGAAGAGCCCCATGAGCGACGACTCGAGCCGCGGGCCGATCGTGATCCCGCGCACGCTCCCGGTCGCGTCGAGGAAGAGCCGCGCGATCGTGTTCGCCAGCGCGCGGCGCGCGAGCTCGGCGAGCTGCTCCGGGTCGCGCACCTGGTCGACGCCGTCGCCGAGCGCCTCGAGGATCGTGACGAGGTCGCGGATCGGCACGCGCTCGCGCAGGAGGCGCTGCAGCACGCGGTGCAGGATGCCGAGCGAGAGCTTCGCGGGGACGAGCTCCTCGACGAGCGCGGGGTGCGTCTTCTTCAGCGCGTCGACCATCTCCTGCACGTCCTGGCGGCCGAGGAGCTCGGCGGCGTGCCCCTTGAGCGACTCCATGAGGTGCGTGGCGACGACGGTGCTCGGCTCGACGACGATCCACCCGGCCGCCTCGGCCTCGATGCGCGCGGCGGCGGTGATCCACTTCGCGCGCATCCCGAACGAGGGGTCGGTCGTCTCCATCCCCTCGATCTCGGCGAGCACGCCGCCGGTGTCGAGCGCCATCAGGAAGCGCGGCAGCACCTCGGCGCGCGCGATCTCGGCGCCGCGCACCTTGACGACGTACTCGTTCGCGGGGAGGCGGATGTCGTCGCGGATGCGGATCGGCGGCACGAGGATCCCGAGCTCCTGCGCGGCCTGCTTGCGGAGGAGCGAGATGCGCTCGAGGAGGTCGCCGCCCTGTCCCTCGTCGATGAGCGGGATGAGCGCGTAGCCCACCTCGAGCTCGATCGGGTCGACCTGCAGGAGGTCCTGCATCGGGTCGGAGGCGGCGGGGGCCTTGTCGTCGGCGACGGCGGTGGCGGCGTCGGCGACGGCGGCGAGCGAGCGGTCGAGCTGCTGCTGCGCGGCGCGCGCGACGAGGGCGAGCGTCCCGGCGAGCGCGAGGAAGGGGAGCGCCGGGAGCCCCGGCACGAGCGCGAAGGCGGCCATCACGCCGCTCGTGAGCCAGAGCGCGCGCGGCTGGTTGGCGAGCTGCCCCGTGACCTGGCCGCCCATCCCCTCGCCGGTCGACGAGTTGGTCACCATGAGCCCCGCGGCGACCGAGATGATGAGCGCCGGGACTTGGCTGACGAGCCCCTCGCCGACGGTGAGCGTGACGTACTTGCTGGCGGCGGTGCCGAGCGGGAGCCCCTTCTGCAGGACGCCGATGACGATGCCGCCGACGATGTTGATCGCGGTGATCAGGAGCGCGGCGATCGCGTCGCCCTTCACGAACTTGCTCGCGCCGTCCATCGCGCCGTAGAAGTCGGCCTGCGACGCGACCTCGGCGCGGCGCTTGCGCGCCTCCTTCTCGTCGATCATGCCGGCGGCGAGGTCGGCGTCGATCGCCATCTGCTTGCCGGGCATCGCGTCGAGCGTGAAGCGCGCGGCGACCTCCGCGACGCGCCCGGCGCCCTTGGTGATGACGACGAAGTTGATCGCCAGCAGGATGAGGAAGACGACGATGCCGACGACGTAGTTGCCGCGGAGGATGAACTGCCCGAAGGCCTCGATGATGTTGCCCGCGTGGCCGTCGCCGAGGATGAGGCGCGTGGAGCCGACGTTGAGGCCGAGGCGGAAGAGCGTGAGGATGAAGAGGACGGCGGGGAAGCTCGAGAACTCGAGCGGGTCCTTGATGCCGAGGACGACGAGCAGGACGACGAGCGCGCTGGCGATCGAGGTCGCGAGCAGGAGGTCGAGGACGACCGGCGGGAGCGGGACGACGAGGAGGGCGACGATCGCGACGACGCCGAGCGCGAGCGCCACCTCGGCAGTGCGCCGGGGGGTGGCGGTGCGCAGCAGCGAGCCGGCGGAGCCGGCGGGGAGCGCGGCCGTCGTCGCCATCTCAGCCGATCCAGCCGCGGGTCGAGGTGGCGCGCGGGGCGGGGGCGTCGAGGCGCCCGTCGACGCGCGCCGAGGGGGTGCGCATCACGGCGCGCGGATCGACCGGGAGGTCGCGCCGGGTGCCGGCGGTGTCGGCGGGGGCGTCGTAGCGGAGCCCGCGGCGGGTGGCGGCGGGCGCATCCCACGTGCGCTGGGCGCCGGCGCGCGGGGTGCGCGGCAGGGGCGAGCCGGGGCGGAGGACGGCCATCGCTCAGGCCCCCGCGAGCGTCGGCATGCTGCGGAGCACGCCGCTCGTGTAGTTCACGAGGAGTTGAAGCATCCACGGCAGCGCGACGAGGAAGATCGCCGAGACGCCGACCAGCTTCGGAAGGAAGGCGAGCGTCTGCTCCTGGATCTGGGTGACGCTCTGGAGGATCGAGACGACCAGCCCGATGCCGAGCGCCGTGAGGAGCATGGGCGCCGAGACGAGGAGGGCGAGGAAGATCGCGTTGCGGGCGAGGTCGACGATCTGGGCGTTGGACATGGCGACTGGCGGGCGTGATGAGGGTCGGCCCCATGGAAAAGCAGGGGCGGTGCCAGTCGGGGCGGTGCGGGTCGGGTACACACAAGCCGTTGTGGTGCAACAGGTTGCGCGAACGTGACGGAGGGCTGTCGGCGGGCGACGGAGCGTGCCGACGGCAGGAGTTGCCGAGTGCGGGGGGTCGGCGGTCGGCGTCGGTTGCCGGCGCTGGCGGGCGGGCGCCGGGGCGGCAGGGTGTGCCGGGCGCTGCGCGAGGGGGGCGGGCGACGGGGCGGATGCGTGCGGCCGGGCGTCGCGTGTGGTGGGGAGTGTCGGACGGGGGGCGCCGAGCTTGAGGGGGGTAGGCGGGCTGGGGCGCGGAGGAGGGTGCCGGTGCACGGGAGGTGCGCGGAGTGCCCGTGCCGCGGCGTGTGGCGCCGTCTCTGATGCCATCGGCGCGCCCCGCACATCATCGAAACGCACGCGGGGTCTGGCACCTCTGGCACCGGCCGGTGCCAGAGGTGCCAGACCCCGCGTGCGTTTCGATGATGCAGCGCGGCGACGGCGGCGACCGGAGGGCGGAGGGACAGTCCGCTCCGCCCCTCTGTCCTGATGTCATCGATGCGCTGCGCCCATCATCGGAGCATTCGGGGACAGTCCCCCTGTCCCCGTCCGGCGACTCGCATCCCGCCGCATCATTCGGGGGCGGCTGGCATCGTTCCCGCGCCGGTGCCACTCGTGACTGGCACCTCCGGCACCGGCCGGTGCCGGAGGTGCCTGACCCTGGAGATCGCCATGTGCGGCCGTTTCGGCCTGACCAACCCCTCGCGCCTCGACCTCGAACGGATGTTCGCGACGATCAACGTCGCCGCGATCGCCGACGACGTCCCCGACACGCTCGAGCCGCGCTACAACATCGCCCCGTCGTCGCGCCTCCTCGCCGCCGTCGAGAAGAAGGGCGACGGCGACGCCCCCGGCGCGCGCGGGCTGATGTGGCTCAAGTGGGGCCTCGTCCCGCACTGGGCGAAGGAGCCGGCGATCGGCAATCGCCTCGCCAACGCCCGGGCCGAGACCGTCGCGACGACGCCGGCCTTCCGCGACGCGTGGAAGCAGGGGCGCCGCTGCCTCGTCCCCGCCGACGTCTTCTACGAGTGGAGCGACGTCGCCGAGCCGACGGCCGATCCGCGCAACGGCGACCCGGGGATCACGGGGGCGCGCCCCACGGGCAAGGCGAAGCCCGTGCGGCAGCCGTGGGCGATCGCGATGCGCGATCGCGCGCCGTTCTGCTTCGGCGCGCTCTGGAGCACGTGGCGCGACAAGGGCGACGCCGAGGCCCCGCCGCTCCACACGGTGACGCTCATCACCACCACGCCCAACGCGCTCATGGCGCCCATCCACGACCGCATGCCGGTGATCGTGCCGCGCGACCTGTGGGACGCGTGGCTCCGTCGCGACACGCCCCTCGATGCGGCCGAGGCGATGCTCGATCGCTATCCGGCGGACGGGATGACGGCGTGGAAGGTGAGCCGCGCGGTGAGCACGCCGCGCAACGACGGCCCGGAGCTGCTAGATCCTGTGGAATCGATGCGTTAGTGCGTGCCCGCAATGTCCGCCCGAGAAGAAACTACGCAGAGCACCAAACGCTCAGAGGACTAGATCGCTGAGCCTACAAGCGCTCTCCGACGCTGGAGATAGGCAACTTTCGGAGGCTCTCGAGTGGGCACACTCACTCGTGTACCGTCAAACTCCTCGAGCTGTCGGAGCAACGCGGCGTCCTCTCCTATCCTGTCGCGATTAACTCGGACAGTCAGATCGTCGTCGATGAGAATGAAGCCAGCCTCAAAAGCGCGATCAAGCAGTAGCGACAGGCAGATTCCGTTTGCCGGGTCAATACGGATTGAAGCATCAGTACTCCACGGTACTATGTGCGCCGCTACAAGAAACGCTCTGGTGCTTATCCCGCAAATAGCGCAGCGCTGACCGTAGTTCTCCTTAACCCGGTCTGCAAACGCCCTTTGGGCGCTTCCGCGTGTTTTTGTCGTACTTGTCGCGTCGGGTACTTCATAACGCCCACCTGCAATGTCGTCGCGAAATCTCGAGACCTCGTCCGAGTCACCCTCACTGACTTCCGCTGCCACATCATCGTCGGGCGCTGGCGGTAGAGTTGCCGCCCCTTGAAGTCTTGCGGCAATGTCACTCGCGATGTTTGCGATCGACGTGGGAAGTGGAGACGGTATCGACCAAGCGTCGTGATTTCTCGCCGGGTCAAAAAAGAGCCCGTAGCCTGGCTGCCTCAGATACTTGATTAACTCGCGCGCCGTCGCCTCGGGAGGATCGCCAATCGCATCCAAAGGATTCTGTGAGGAGCTAAGCAGACTGAGGAACGAACGAACGGAACTGCTTGGGTGCACTCCTCCACTAACTGGCGCTGACCACGCTAGAGCAGACTGCTGAGTGGTGGTGAGAGCGAGTGTGCGGACCTCCTCAGGCACTTGTGAGATGTCTGCCCAAGAATAGTCATCAGAGCAGTTACTGAGGTAAGCTCTTAAGTGCAGCTTGCTTGGCTCATCTCGTAGCTTGACCGCCAGCAAGTAGGGCTGGCCAGCACCTCGCGAGGCGAGAAGTGTGAGCTCATTCTCTGCCGCTTCGAAAGCTGTGTGCGTTGGGTCACCGGGGATCGTCTCCGGTGTGAAAGGAGTTGGGCTATCACGCATTCTCCACGCCTTGGGCGCGCCGAGAGAGGTCTCCCACTTGAGGTGCGGGCGGTCTGCCGACTGGAACACGAGGGATCCGGGAGTTGCCCCTGTAGGCCACTGGTAGGTGAGTGGGAATTCACCAGATCCGCCCGCAACTGGAAACAATCGCGAAATGGCCTCGAGAAACGAGGCCTTTCTCGAAAGCTGAATGTAGTCTTTAGTGTACTTCGTATTCGTCAGCCGGCCATAAGTCGCGCGATGGGCTGACGGACCATAGAATACAACGAGGATCCACTCGACGGCGCGATAGGGCATCTATCCCTTCCCCAAGATCAAGAGCTCAGGCGATCTGTGCGCCTCTACCTCGCGGCGGCTCTGCGCTGCAAGCGCTCGTCTGGCCGTAAATCGGACGAACGTCGCGCCCGGGAATAGGTCGCGAACAACGTCAGTGTCTCGGTTTGACATGATCCACCGAACCCGACGGCGCGACAGCTCAGAACAGATATCAGCCAAGTCAATCAGATCAGCGAGCTCGAAAGCCCTCGCTGTGTACTTGTTGAACTTTGCCGTCGGCTCCTTCTCTACGCCCGGTTGAGTGAAAATCGGGAGATAAGGAGGGTCAAGATAGACGAAATCACCTTCGGATGCCTGCCCAAGCGTCTCTCGAAAGTCGCTTACTCTAATCGTTGCACGCACTAGGACTCTGGAAATCGCCGCAATGCTGTCGTCATTAAGTGGACGGAACGGTCGGTCTCCCCAAGGAACGTTCATCGCGCCGGTGCGCGAGTTCTCGCGCCATAGGTGATTCCACGAGACGCCATTCAAATACAAGAAGCGCGCTGCTTTCTCTATGAGTGTCGTAGGTAAGGCCGCTCTTGTCTCATAGTAGAAGTCCTTCGAGTCTTTCTCTGCATACCACGACATCAACGGACCAAGCTCTTCCGCATGATCACGTACGGCAATCCAGGCAGAAATCAGGTGATCATTCAGATCGGACAAGTATGCGTGCTCCGCGATACGGTCTGCGCACGCAAAGAATACAGCTCCTCCTCCCAGAAACGGCTCGAAGTAGCGATTGAATGATTCTGGGACATGCGGAAGAATCCTTGAGAGGAGGCGCGACTTGCCTCCCGCCCACCTTATGAATGGTCGAACAGTCGCGGTTAGGCACTCCTGCTTGCCGAAAAGCTCGGTCTGCGCTCGAAGATTCAATTCTGTCACCCCTGCGGGCTCCAACTATGGTTGCCTCGCCTCAGTTCTCTTGAGAAGAGCAGTAGCGCTTAAGCCGATACAGCGACGCGAGCTCTTCTAGTACTCATGGCACTGAGGGTACGCCTCATCAGTGTGACCGTGCTAGGTGAGAGTGCGTTTCCGAAGCGAGGGGGCACATAAACAGCGCAATAGCTCCCGCCACCACGCCAATCAACAGCATCGGAGATGCCGCCTTGATCGGTGCCGTCTAGTACACGCTCGAGTCTTGGGAGCAGGAAATCCTGAACGGTCTGGGCGTTTCTCTCCGCAATAAGCCAGCGACGGCGCATCTTATGCGCTACGGCTGCGGTGCTTCCGCTTCCGCCGAAAATGTCGACAACCAGCTCTCCCGGATTCGTTGCGATGTGAATGATTCTCTCCATGAGTGACTCCGGCTTGGGCGTGTCAAAGACATCTCGATCGGGGAACATGGTGAGAAGGTGACGCTTCGCGTCATCGTTTGTTCCCGTGTCCGCGGGTCCCCATACCGTAAATGGAACCAAGCCACGAAGCTGATGCGCAAAGAGCTTGAGCCGAGGCGACCCGTCGCCACCTTTAGGAAACCAAATGCGTCCGTCCTTCACGAGCTCAACAAAGGTGGACTCAGTTGCGTACCATGAGCGTCCTCGAGGGGGACGAAGCTTTTGCCCGGTTGGGGTCTCAATCACATACTGCTGCGCGCGCCGGTAGCCCGGTGCCGTAAACGGAGCATCCGCCCAAGGGCCTCGGGGGTCATTGTCTCGATTACGCAGGCGCGCATTGTCCTTAACAAGCAGATTGCGCGACAGCTTCCATTTCTTGGGTCCGCTTGGTGCGTAGACCAAGATCGTGTCGTGGTTGGATGAGAACGCTGCCCGTGAATCCCGAGTCGTTCTTGTCTGCCACACTACAGATGCGACAAACGCCTGCTCGCCGAAGACTTCGTCCATAACGGCCCGGGCGCGATGCAACTCCGAGTCGTCTAGGTGTACCCAAACGCTCGCATCACTTGCCAGGTGAGGCCGGAGCGCCTGAAGTCTATCGCGTAGCATGCTCAACCACGTGGCCCGGTCTAGGTCGTCGCGGTAGTGCCGGAACCTGCCCTGCGTGTTGAAGGGCGGATCGATGTACGCGAGTCGAATACCGTCACCGAAGAAGCCGGCGTTGCTCGCTAGCGCTTCGAGCACATCCATTCCATCACCAATAGCAAGAACATTCGACTGAGGATCAGGACCAGCTCCGGTGAGTGCTTCTATACGCAGCGAGCGGCGCAGCCGCTCGTCACTTGGTTCAAGCCACTCGTACTCGTCATCGCCTCGCGCACGTAGCGTCAAGTGCTTGTTGCGCCAGATAAGCTGAACGTCTGCCACGGAAGTGCTCCATACCGCATTAATCAACGCAGATCGACAGGCTCGAACCTGCGTCGTGCCGAGGTCGTGACGGCCGCCTCCGGCGGCACGTACGACGTGTGTCTGCAGAATAGCCGCTGCGGCTAATCTAGTCGCCACGTCTAGATGGCGATTTCGTGCGTGCTGTGTTGTTCAGCTGCACCTAATCCGTGCTCGCCTAAGCGTCCGCGGCGACGCGTGCTGCAAAGGGCGCCGAGGATGTGCGTGAGAGCGTTTTCGATGGGAAGCGCAGTCTCCGTCCGCGTTGGACTGCACTACAGCATGGGCACTGTGGCGCTATCTCCCGGACTTGCTGGCGCGACAGCTGGAAAGTCTTGCGTAGGCGCGCGTAGCCCCAGCGCCCGCACCTCGGCCGGCGTCAGCACCCCTTCGGCCGTCTCGTCGATCAGCTGGTCGACGACCGCCTCGAGGCTCCCCGTCCGCCGGTACGCCGCGAGCTGCCGGTCGGCGCTCGACCCCTCGGCGAGGATGCGGTACGCGTGCTCGACCTCCGCGCGCGTGCCGAGTTCGTCGATCACGTCGCCCAGGAACCAGTCGATGAACTCGCGCACGAGCTGCGGCGCCGGGTGCTCGGTCTGCTTGCCGAAGTCGATCAGCTTCCCCGAGAGCCCGTAGCGCACCGCGCGCCACTTGTTCTCCTCGATCAGCGCCGAGGAGTAGACGCGGAACGTCGTGTTGTCGCGGCGCATCTTGTACAGCTTGAAGATCAGCGCCTGCAGGATCGCCGCGATCGCCACCGCCTCGTCGACGCGGGTGCAGACGTCGCAGACGCGGAACTCGAGCGTCGGGTACTTGCCGTGCGGGCGGATGTCCCACCAGATCTTGTGCGGCCCGGCGATGCTCCCCGTCGCCATCAGCGTCTCGATGTACGCCTTGTAGTCGTAGTCGCTGTCGAGGATCGGCGGCACGCCCGAGCGCGGGAAGGCGCGGAAGACGACGCTGCGGTAGCTCTTGAGCCCCGTCTCGCGCCCGTACCAGAAGGGCGAGCTGCTCGTGAGGCAGAGGATGTGCGGCAGGAAGTAGCGCGCGACGTTGCACGCGTCGATCATGAACTCGCGGTCCTCGATGCCGACGTGCACGTGCGTGCCGAAGATCAGCAGCCGCTGCGCGAGGTCGCCCATGTCGGAGCGCGTGCCGAGGTAGTGCTCGTACGGCGTGATCTCCTGCGTCTGCCAGTTCGCGAACGGGTGCGTCCCGGCCGCCGCGATCCGGTAGCCCTTTCGGGCGGCGAGCTCCATGACGCCGCGGCGCAGCTTCACGAGCTCCTCGCGCACCTCGGCCGGCGTCTGGCAGACGTTCGTGCCGACCTCGACGATGGACTGGTGCAGCTCCGGCTTGACCTGCGTGAGGACGCGATGGTCCTCGGCCAGCAGCTGCGTGACGTACGAGACGAGATCGCGCGAGGCGGGGTCGATGATCTGGTACTCTTCCTCGACGCCGAGCGTGAGCGAGGGAGCCTTCATCGTCGGGCGGGGCGGGGCGTGGACGCGCGTCGGGGGCGCCGCCGGCCGGGCCCCACGTCGCCAGCATACACGCGGCGCGGGCGATCCCGGTAGTGGGCCGGCGTCGCGCGCTCTTCGCGCTCCGCCGGTGCGCGGGCGCGGGCTCCTGCGGCCGTCCGTGTGCCCGGGGTGCTGTCGTGCACCGCCAGGAACCGCCTGGAACTGCGAGGAGAAGAGCAGGAACGGCAGGGGTAGGGCAGGACGGCAGCGGGTTCGGCGTGCGGGGCCGCCCTCGGCTCGGCATCGAGATCATCCATCTGGATCACGATTCCGAGCACACGGACGCTCAGCGCGCCGGACCCGCTGCCGTCCTGCCGTACCCCTGCCGTTCCTGCTCTTCTCCTCGCAGTTCCGGCGGTTCGACGAGCCCTGACCGCCCGCCGCCACATCGCGCGACAAGCCGGGCGCGACGCGCCATGGTGGACGCGCCGAACGTCAGCGGGGCGTCACGACGAAGGCGGGTACCGTCGAGCCGCCGCCCGCGGTCACGTTGAGGAGGGCGGCGGTCGAGAGGCGCGTCATGAAGCCGTCCGACGTATCGCCGTCGGTGACGAACGGCGCCGTGTCGTACATGCGCTCGATCACCTGCGCGCGCCCGTCGACGAGCGACGGGTAGCCCTGCGAGGGGATGCGGACGCGCTCCTGCACGATGTGCGGCGACGCGAGCGCGCGGCCGAGCGCCGCCTCCCACTCGCCGGCGTCCACGGTCCAGCCGAGGACGATCCCCGCGCCGCCGTAGTCGTCGTTCGGCTTGAGCACGTAGCGCTCGCGATGGTCGCGCACGTGCGCGAGCAGGTCGACCTCGCGCCCGTCGACGACGGTGCGCCGCTCCTCGACGACCCGCGTCCACGGGATGCACGCGCGGATCGCCGCCTGCTGGCCGTGCGTGTAGAGGTGCGCGTGCCGCTCGTCGGAGAGGACGGCGAGCGACGCCTTCTTGTGCAGGAGCTTGCAGTGCGGCGGGTTGACCATGCACACCGCGCCGTCGCGCACCGCGCGGAAGATCGGGTGGTCGACCCCCCCGCGCGCCACCAGCTCGTGCAGCAGGACGCGCTTGTAGAGAAGCGTCACGCGCGTCCCCCCGAAGCGCAGCTGCCGGCCGTCGTATTCCGCCTCGCGCGGGTCGACGATGTCGCACGGGATGCCGAGCGACAGGAGGTGGTCGCGCCAGAGCACGAACTCGCTGTAGGTCGGCACCTCGCGCCAGTCGACGATCCCCACGTGCGGCAGCTCGCGCTTGCCGCGCCACGCGTGCCACGCGCCCAGGAGCCCGCGCACGACGCCGTGGCGCGCGAGCACCGGCTGCAGCCGCCAGTCGCGCGCGAAGGCGCGCGTCACCGGGAGGTCGGCGAACGCCTCGACGAGCGCGTCGTTGTACGCGGCCCCCGCCGGCGTCTCGGCGTTGTTCTCCGTGAGCGCGGCGCCGCCGGCGTCGTCGTCGAGGAAGAAGTCGAGGCGGCTCGTGGGGCTCGACGGGTGCGCGAGCGCGAGCGCGACGAAGCGCTCCTCCCACTCCGCGAGCCGGAAGTCGGCGCGCACCGCGGGGTCGGCCATCGCCGCCGCGAGCGAGCGCGCCATCGCCGGGAGGATCGCGTCGGCGGTGTCGAGGATCCGGTCGTGCTGCTGCGGCCCGACGAGCCGCGGCCGCAGCACCGTCGCCAGCGGCCGCCCCCCGAAGACGAGCCCCCGCCGCTCGAGCTGCGCCGTGAGCGCCGCCTCCGTCTCCTGCGCCAGGCCGGGGTCGGCGTCGAGGAGCTCGTGCCAGCGGTCGATCGCGTCGTGAGCGGTCATCTCGGTCGTCGGGAGGGGTTGGCGCCCCAGCTTAACGCGCGTCTTCCCGGTCCGCGAGCGGTGCGGCGCTCGGGATCCTGCGCTGGATCAGGTTTCCGGAACTGCGAGGGGAACGGCAGGAACGGCAGGGCAATGCAGGCAACTGCAGGGAACCGCACAAGGGCCGGAGTGCATGGCCACGCACGCGTCCGCCCGAGCCCCGACGGTGGGGTCGTCACACGACAGGGAGTGCCGTCGACGACATCGACTTCCCCGAGCGCGCCCCTGCCCCGCCGTCCCGTTCGGTCCTGCGGTTCACTGCAGTTCACTGCAGTTCACTGCAGTTCACTGCAGTTCACTGCAGTTCCTGCCGTTCCCCTCGCAGTTCGATCGCGGTGCGGCCACGCCGACCACGCGCGGCGCGACCGCTCACGCCCCGCTCCACTCGTGCACCGGCACGCGCGAGTCCACGCGGTCGGCGTAGTCGCGCGTCACGGCGGCGAGCGCCTCGCACCGGTCGCGCGACGGCGACGCGGCGAGGCGCGCGCGGAGCCAGCGCGCGCCGGAGACGTGCGCGGCGAGGCGGGCGCGGATCACGGCGAGGTGGCGCGCGGCCTCCGCGTCGTCGACGCCGAGCGCGACGAGCCCCGCGTGCGCGTCGTCGAGGTGGCGCGCGAGGAGCGTGACCACGTCGACGGCGGCGGGCGACGGGGCGTCGTCGGCGGGCCAGGGGATCGTCGCGTCGAGGCCGCGGCGCGCGGCGGCGTAGAAGGCGTGCTCGCAGGCGGCGAAGGGGAGCCGCGGGCGGAGCGCGCGCATGCGCGGCGCGAACGCCGCGACGAGCCCCACGAGCAGCGCCGCGTTGGCCGCCATGTCGGCCGGCGTCGGCCCCGCGGGGAGCGCACGCAGCTCGATGCGCACGTGGCCGTCGCCGTGCGGGTCGTAGATCGCGCGGTTCCACCGCCAGACCGTCCCCTGGTGGAGCCGCAGCGCCGCCAGCCGCGGCACGCCGCCGGCGCGCACGACGTCGAGCGCGTCGGGCTCGTCCTCGACGACGGGGAAGAGCGGCGCCCAGCACGCCGCCGCCTCGGCGAAGAGCTCCCACGCCCCCTCGCGCACCCAGCCGTGGCCGAAGCCGACGCGCGACGGGGCGCGCCGGTCGATCGCGTCGCCGTCGCGCACGTCGAGCGACTGCTTGAAGAGCGCGACGCGCGTCTCGTCCCAGAGCCGGTGGCCGCAGAAGAGCGGCGAGTTCGCCGACACGGCGACCGCGAGCGGCGTCACGAGCTGCGCGGCGTCGTACCAGTCGGCGAAGGCGCGCGGCGGGACGCGCAGGTGCACCTGGAACGAGGTGTTCGCCCCCTCGAGCGTGATGTCGTCGCACGAGAGCTCGAGCGGGTCGGCGCCGGCGATCCGCACCGCGAACGGCGCGCCGCGCCAGGCACGCATCCCCTTCGACAGCGCGCGGTAGCGCGGGACGTCGGTGAGCGCCTCGGCACCGAGATGCTCGCGCATGAGCGTCGGCAGGATCCCGACCGGGACGATGCGCGCGCCGTGCGCCGCCGCGAGCGGGCGCAGCGTGTCGAGCGCACCCGCGAGGTGCCCGGCCATCGCCGTGAACGGCGCGCCGGCCGCGGCGACGGGCGGGCAGTTGTACTCGAGGTTGAACCGGTTGAGCTCCGGCACCACCCGCGGGTCGTCGCACGCGTCGAGGATCGCGCGGTTGACGGGGGCCGGCGCGAGCGTCGCCGCGTCGGCGAGGTTGAGCTCCATCTCGGCGCCGAGCGACGGCGCCCCCTCGCCGAACCCCTCGCGGCCGAGCAGCTCGCCCAGCGCCGCCACCTCGCGCGCGAGCCGCGCCCCGAAGCGACGGCGGTCCGCGTCGGTGAACGTGTCGGTCCCGATGTCGCGCGCCATCCCCCATCGTGGGCGCGTGCGCACGCTCGCGCAACATTGTCGGCGTCCGTGATGCCAGTCCGCATTGGCAGCGGCGTCGGCATCGCTGAACCGCGTCACCACGGAGGCGCGGAGGACGGCCGGAGGACGGAGGGCGCG
>ERZ1066121.1703-NODE-1703-length-15274-cov-8.694921_pt1 | contig 15274 bp, 9 predicted proteins | sample MGYA00382768_ERZ1066121 | MGnify/ENA primary metagenome ERZ1066121 (study PRJEB33369, sample SAMEA5778351) | biofilm metagenome | biome: Industrial cooling water; feature: Water cooling tower basin; material: Biofilm | place: United Arab Emirates | collected... | reverse complement strand
GCACGCCCTTGGCCGCGAGCTTCGAGCGCGAGATGCCGGCGGCTTCCAGCGCCGCGATGTCGTCGGACGGAAAGCCGGTGACGCGCTCCAGCGTCAGCACGCGCTCGTGCGAATGCGTCCAGAACACCTCGGGCACGTAGAGGTCGTCGCTGCCCAGCCAGAAGCGCCGCAGCACCGAGGCGTTGGCGCCCTCGCGCTGCAGGTCCAGCTCGCCGCGCAGCGTGGTCTCGATCTCGGCGACCACGTCGCGCGGGCGGATCTTGTCGGCGCGGGGGTGCGTCTTCGCCACCACGTCGGCGAGCGCCTTCAAAAGCGCGAGGTCGGCGTCGATCTGGCGGTCGATGCCGGGACGCACCACCTTCACCACCACGGCGCGCCCCGCGCTGCCATCGGCATTGCGCAGCCGTGCGGCATGCACCTGCGCGATCGAGGCCGAGGCCAGCGGCGTCTCGTCGAACTCGGCGTACAGCGCGTCGATCGGCTTTCCGAGCTGCGCTTCGATGATGCGGCGCGCCTCCGCGCCATCGAACGGCAGCACGCGGTCGCGCAGCAGGGCCAGGGCGTCGGCCACGTCGGGCGGCAGCAGGTCGCGGCGCGTGGACAGGATCTGCCCGAACTTGACGAAGATCGGGCCCAGCTCCTCCAGCGCCGCGCGCAGGCGCTCCCCGCGCGGGGTATGGGAGGTGCCGCGTCCGAGCGGCCGGAGGATCCAGCGCAGCTTCGCGAACGGCGTGCCGTCGAGCAGCGCGTCGAGCCGGTGCCTGAACAGCACGCGGACGATGCGCGAGGCGCGCAGCGGAGCGGCGATCATCCGGCCGGACCGGTCGTGCCGCGCGCGCTCGCGCGGTGCGCCACCCGCGCCGCCAGCCGTTCGACGCGGTCGCGCAGCGCGTCGACGTCGTCGAAGAAGGCCTGCTGCTCGGCCTTCGGCACGAGGTCGCGCGACTCCTCGGTGAGGAACTCGGCGCCGGCCTTGGCCAATGCCGCGCCCTGCACCCGCGCCCCGCGCAGGCCGATGCGCACGGCCTTGGCGACCTGCGGGCCGATCACCGGCCCGAGGGCGTCGGCGAACGGCTGCTCCCAGTCGGGGTCGAAGCCCTCGGCCAGCCGCTGCAGCCGGCGGGCGAGCTCGGCGTCGCCGCTGATGCGCACCTTGCCGACCGGCGCGGCGCCGCTGTCCTTGAGGAAGGGCAGCTGGCCGAGCAGCGCCCCGAGGCCGGCGCGCACCGAGAGGTCCGGCTCGTCGCTCTGGGCCGGCCCCACGCGCAGCGCCTCGCCGTCCACGCGCAGCTCCATCGCCAGCGGGGGCGATTCCAGATGCAGCTGCAGCCGCTGGCCGTCGAGCGGCGCCAGCGCCGTGCGCGTCTCGGCGTCGAGGGCGAGCGCGCGGTTCAACGCGGTTTCGAGCAGTCGGCCGGCGATGGGCTTCAGCGCGTCGAGCGGGGAGCGGGGCGAGGTCATGCCGCGATTCTAGCCGGCGCGCGTCGTCGGCCCGTGGCGACGACGCCAGGCGCTCAAGGGCTCAGCAGGAAGTTCAGCAGGTTGTTCTGGAAGTAGCGGTTGGCCAGCAGTCGCCCGTGGTTCTCGCACAGGAAGAAGGTCTGGCGCAGCGGCACGAAGCCGTGCGCGCCGGCATCCTGCGACTCCCGCGTCACCAGGCCGTCCCCGGCGGCCACCATCAGGCCGTCGTAGTCGACGCCCTCCACCGGTTGCCGAACTTCGTCGGGCTTGAAGGCCAGCGTGGCGCGCCCGTCCACCGTCTCGAGCACGGCGCCGGCGCGGGTCAGCTCGCAGTCGCCGCCGAAGGCCGCCATGCGCAGCCCGTTGCGCGGGAACGGCTTCGCCAGCGCCTCGTTGAAACGCTTGGCGCGCCGCAGGTTGCGCTCGAAATTGGCCTGCATCACGGAGAGCGCCAGACGGCCCTCGGCTCCCTCGCCCCACGCGGCGCGGACGCGCGCCTCCACCTCGGGCGAGAACACCGACCAGCGGTTGTCGCGCCAGATGGTCGGGTCGAACAGGTCCAAGGGCAGCGGGCGGCCGTGGCGGTCGTACACCACCTGCGTGTGCGGATGCGGCAGGGTCTCGAACACCGTCGAGAAGCTGGCCAGCGCTTCGACCGGCACCGTGCGCAGGCCGAAGCGGAAGCCCCGGTGCAGGCGCTGCAGGCTGGTGACCGCGCCGAGGTTCGGCGTGCCCAGCATCGCCACGCGGCGCACGCGTTGACCGCCCTCGGCCCACGGCTGCGGCTGGGCGGCCTCCAGCACGTCGTTCGGCCCGTAGCGCAGGTAGTAGTTCGCGATCAGCCCGCCGTTGCTGTGGGCGATGATGTCGACGCGCAGCGCCGGGTCGCCGAAGTCGCGGCGGATCTGGTCGATCAGCGCATGCAGCTGGCGGACGGCCACGATGTTCGGCTGCCGCCAGTCGTAGGCCAGCGTGTAGTAGCGACGGCGTGCGTCCACGGCCGGGGGCCTGCCCGGCTCGCCCTCGGCGAAACGACCCGCGCCTTCGAGCGTGGCGATCAGCTGGCCGTAAATGTCCCAGCCGCTCAGCTCGCGGATCAGCGGGCCGGCGACGATGCCGTCGTCCTGGTCCCACTCTGGCCCGATGCGCGCGAGCCGCGCGTAATCGCTGAAGGCCATGGCCGAGAGCGATCCGGGCCAGCGCTCCTCGCCGGTGCGGCGATCCACCAGCCGCGAGCCCATCAGGCCGGGAATGACCACCACGGGAGGCGGCGACGGCGCGCTGGCGGCGCGGGCGTAGAGCGCCTCGAGGTCCGGGCCTTGCCGCGTCGCACAAGCGGCGAGCAGCGCGGCGAGCAGCATGACAGCGGCGTGGAGGACGGGTCGGGGGAAGGCCGGCATCGCCGAAGCATAAGCGTCGACGTCCGTCACGGAATGAACAGCCGGCGAGCCAAGCCCGTCACGGATTCGCGCGCCGGCGCTGGCGCCGCGCCGCGGCGGCGGTCGAGCATCACGGCTCCCCGCGGCCACCGCCGCATCGATAGAACGGACCCCATCATGCGCATCGCCCTCGCCCTCATCGCCGTCACCGGCCTCGTCGCCGCCTCGTTCGCCCACGCACAGGCCGGCAGCAACCGCGTCCGTGGCCAGATCCCCGTCGCCGAGGCCAACGGCTTCGTCGGCAAGGAAGGCACGGTCTGCGGCGTCGTCGACGGCGCCCGCTTCGCCGAGAACACCGAAGGCCAGCCGACCTTCCTGTTCATGGGCGGCAACTTCCCCGCGCACAAGTTCTCCGCGCGCATCTGGGGCCGCGATCGCGCCGACTTCAATCCGGCACCGGACACGCTGGCCGGCAAGACCGTCTGCGTCACGGGCGAAATCCGCACCGCCAACGGCCGTCCGGAGATCGTCGTGCGCGGCGCGCGCAACCTCAAGGTTTCGTGAAGTCGAGGGTCCGGCGCGCGTCCGGCCCTCGCCGGCGCGCCGGGCCTGTGCCACGATCCGGGCCATCGCGCGTGACGCCGGGGCCCGAGGGCCCCAAGGCGGGCCGCCCCGGGGAATCGTCAAATCACGTTCAAGACGGGCGCACCGCCGCCGTTGTCGTCTTCGATTCGGTTCATCATGCAATGACCGGCCGGCTTGGCCCGGCGAGCCACGTGGGGGAGAGCGTCGTGAACATCCGTTCCGCTGTCGCATGGGCTTTCATCGGCGCTGCCGCCGCCGTCCTGCAGGGCGTTCCCGCCGACGCGCTCGCGCAGGCGGGCAGCAACCGCGTCCGCGGCGAGATCCCGGCCGCCGAGGCCAACGGCTTCGTCGGCAAGGAAGGCACGGTCTGCGGCGTCGTCGACGGCGCCCGCTTCGCCGAGAACACCGAAGGCCAGCCGACCTTCCTGTTCATGGGCGGCAACTTCCCCGCGCACAAGTTCTCCGCGCGCATCTGGGGTCGCGACCGCGGCGACTTCAATCCGGCCCCCGAAACGCTGACCGGGAAGACCGTCTGCGTGACCGGCGAGATCCGCACGGCCAACGGCCGGCCGGAGATCGTCGTGCGCGGCACGCGCAACCTCAAGGTCAAGTAACCCGCTCTCCCTCCCGCCGGTCCCGCGCGGGCCGGTGTCCACCGTCGAGTGCAAGGATCCCGAATGGACTGGCTGCGCAACCTCAAGATCGCCCCGAAGCTCTTTGCCGCGTTCGGCGTGGTCATCATTCTGATCCTGGTGCTCGCGCTCAGCGCTCTGCGCGGCCTCAACACGTTGAACGCCGCGACGAAGGAGATCGCCGAAAGGGGCATGGTCCAGCTCTCGCAAGCGCAGGATTTGCGAGCGTCACTGGACGATCATCGTTTGCAGAGCTTCCGTTTGGTGGTGCGTACGTCGGAGGAGTCGCGCGAAGCCGCCAAGTTGGACGCCGAGGCTGTGACATTGACCTTCGAGGATGGCGTGACGTTTCTCGAGGACGTGGCGACCCAGGAGAAGAGCAAGGAGCTACTCGCTCGCACTCGCACGGAATGGGCGGCATATCTGGAAAACACCAAAGCGGTCGTTGAAGCGTATGAGATGGGCTTCACCGAGGAAGCCCTGGACATGTTCCTGGCGGAGAATCGCGAGGCGTACGACACCGTCGCGAATACGATCGCCGAACTCGTGGGCCATCGGCTGGAGCGCGCCACGGAAATGCGCACCGGGGCTGAAACTGCCTACGTCCGGGCGCGCAACATCATTGTCGTCACGCTGCTCATCAGCATCGCCCTCGCGGCCCTGCTGGCGTTCCTGATCGCCCGCGCGATCTCCAAGGGCGTGACCTCGGCCGTCGTCGTGGCCAATGCGGTGGCCGGTGGCAAGCTCGACAACGTCATCGACACGACGCGCAAGGACGAGATCGGCGCGCTGCTCGGTGCGCTGAACAAGATGCAGGGCGACCTCAATGCGCGGATCGAGGCCGACCGGATCGTGGCCGAGGCCAACTTGCGCATCAAGAACGCGCTGGACAGCGCCAGCGCATCGGTGCTGATCGCCGACAACGCCGGCCAGGTCATCTACGCCAACGGCTCGCTGTCGCAGCGCTTCCATACGCTCGAAGCCCGGATCGCGCAGGACGTGCCCGACTTCAGCGCCGCGTCTCTGGTCGGTTCGTCCATCGGGGAGCTGACCGGCATCGTGGAACTCGAAGGCGCAGCGATGGCCGCGCTGACCGGCACCAGCGTCGTCGAGAGGGAGTTCGCCGGCCGGGTGTTCCAGCTCAGCGCCACGCCGATCCTCAACGCCGATGGCGAGCGTCTCGGGACGCTGGTGGATTGGGTGGACCGTACCGACGAGATCACGGCGGAGCGCGAGATCCGGGCCACTTTCGAGTCCCACGCGCGCGGCGACTTCACGAAGTACCCGACCGAAGAAGGCAAGCAGGGCTTCCTGCTGTTCCTCGCGCGCTCGCTCACGGACGGCACGAAGGCCATCAATGGCACCCTCACCGAAATCGGCCGCGTCATGGGCCTGGTCGCGCAGGGCGACCTCACGGCGCGGATGGAGGGCCACTACGAAGGCCAGTTCGCCGAGATCCGCGACAGCATCGAAGGCAGCGTGACCCAGCTGCGTTCGCTGATCGGCCAGATCCAGCAGGCCGCCGGGCAGATCAACACGGCGGCGTCCGAGATCGCCGCCGGCAACCAGGACCTCTCGGCGCGCACGGAGCAGCAGGCCGCCAACCTCGAGGAAACCGCCGCCTCGATGGAGGAGCTCACCGCCACCGTCAAGCAGAACGCCGACTCGGCGCGCCAGGCCAACCAGCTCGCCAGCGGCGCGGCCGGCGTGGCCGAGCAGGGCGGCGAGGTGGTCGGCAAGGTGGTGACCACGATGCGCGAGATCGAGAACTCCTCGAAGCGCGTCGCCGACATCATCAGCACCATCGACGGCATCGCCTTCCAGACCAACATCCTCGCCCTGAACGCCGCGGTGGAAGCCGCGCGCGCCGGTGAGCAGGGCCGCGGCTTCGCCGTGGTCGCCAGCGAGGTTCGCAGCCTCGCCGGCCGCTCCGCGCAGGCGGCGAAGGAGATCAAGGAGCTGATCGAAGCCTCGGTGGAAACGGTCGGCGAAGGCTCGCGGCTGGTGCAGCAGGCGGGCGCCACCATGGCCGAGATCGTCGGCTCGGTGAAGCGCGTCACCGACATCATGGCGGAGATCAGCGCGGCCTCGGCCGAGCAGAGCGCGGGCATCGAGCAGGTCAACCAGACCATCACGCAGATGGACGAGACCACGCAGCAGAACGCGGCGCTGGTCGAGGAGGCCACGGCCGCGGCGCGCTCGATGGAAGACCAGGCCCAGCAGCTCGCCGAGGCGGTGGGCCGGTTCCGCATCGCCGACGCCGTCGCCGCGGCGCCGGCGGCGGCGCCCGTCGCTCGCAGCGCGGGGAGCCCGATGGCGGCGCCCTCGACGGGCGGCACCCGCAGCGTCCGTGCGCCCGCGGCGCGGGCCGCGGCCAAGCCGGCCGCTCCCGCCGCTTCGCCGGCGAGGCCGGCAGCGTCGACCGGACGCCCGGCACCGAAGGCGGCCCCGAAGCCCGCGGCACCAGCGTCCAAGGCGCGTGGCGGTGACAGCGACGGGGAGTGGACCGAGTTCTGACTGGTCCGACTGAAGGCGGCGGCGTCGGGAGGGCGCCGTCGGGACGGTCGCCAAAATGTTGCAAACCGCACGCTCCTGGCCCGAGGAATCGGTGAGGATGGCCGGCGAATCACATCGAGTGCATCCATCGTTCCGGGGAGTGGGGATGAACGTTCTTTCGCGCGGGCTGGGCCGGCTATCGGTCCGATCGAAGTTCCTGCTGCTGGGCCTCGCCGGCCTCGTGGCCATCGCCATTCCGAGCTGGCAGACCTTGAGCCAGCTGCGTGGGCAGTGGACCGTCGCCGAGGGCGAGATCCTCGGCACGCCGGCGGCTCGTGCCGTGCTCGACGTGCTCGTCGAGGTGCGCGAGGCGCGCGGACTCAACGCGCTGGTGGCGACCGGTGCGGCCGAACGTGCCGAGGCGCGCGCCGCCGCGCTCGCCGAAGTCGATCGCGCCGTGGGCGTGCTGAAGGCCTCGGTGGCGGACAAGCCGCAGTTCGCCGACACCGCGGCGCGGCTGGCCGAGGCCGAGGCCGCGTGGGCGGCGCTGTCGCCGCGCGTCGCCGCGGACGGCGTGCCGGCCAGCGAGAACATCGAGGCCTTCGCCCCGGTGATCCTGGCTTTCGATGTCGTGCTCGACCGCGTGCGGGACGAGTCGGGCTATTCGTATACGCCGTTCGTCGACAGCTACCACCTGATGTTCGCGGGCCTGACCGTCGGGCCCGCGCTGGAGGACGCGCTCGCCGAAGCGCGCGGCCTGGGCGTGGTCCAGCTCGGTGCCGACGAGGCGGATCCGGAGCGCCGCGGCCGCATCGTCGGGCTCGAGCATCGCATCGAGGATTACCTGCTGCAGTTCGATCGCGAGCTGGGCAAGGCCATGGCCATCAATCCCGCACTGAAAGCACCGCTGGAAACGGCCAAGGCCGAAAGCGACGCGCGCCTCGCCGAGGCGGTGGCCGCCATCGATGCCCTGCTGGCCGGGGAGGCCGCCACGGGCCCGGACGGCGCCGGGGCCTACTACGACGCGGTGACCGCCGGTATCCGGGCCCACCATGCGCTCGAGGTTGCGATGCTGGCCGAGCTCGGGCGGCTTTCGCAGGACAACGGCGCGGCGGCCCGCCGGGTGTTCTGGGCCCAGGCGGCCTTCCTCGGCGTGATCATCGTGCTGATCGCGTTCGTGGTCTGGACCGTCGCGGCGCAAGCCATCGGCGCCACCACGTACGCGGTCCGCGCCGCCCGCAACATCGCTCAGCTGAAGCTGGACACGCGCATCGAGGCGCGCAGCGAGGACGAGTTCGGCGAGCTGATGCGCGCGCTGGCCCGGATGCAGCAGGAGCTGCGCGAACGCATCGAGCGCGAGCGCGCCATCTCGACCGAGAACGCGCGCGTGCGCAACGCGCTGGACGTGGCGACGAGCGGCATGATGATCGCCGACAACGAAGGCGTGATCGTCTACATGAACCCGGCCGTCCAGCGCACGCTGAACGACGGCGAGACGGCGATGCGCGCACGGCTCCCGAACTTCCGCTCCGACCAGGTGATGGGCAGCAACTTCGACCAGTTCCATCGCGACCCCGCCCACCAGCGCCAGCTGATTCCCAGCCTGAAGGCCACGCACAAGGCGCGGCTGACGATGGGCGACATGCACTTCGAGCTGGCCGCCAGCCCGATGTTCGGCGCCGGCGGCGAGCGCATCGGCACCGCGCTGGAGTGGCAGGACCGCACCGCCGACACGCGTTTCCGCCACCAGCTGCGCAACGTGGCGCAGAAGGCCGCCGCGGGCATCCTGACCGCGCGCGTGGACGTCGTCGACGGCGAGGAGCGCTACGCCGAGCTCGCCCGCATCTTCAACTCGCTGATGGACCTCACCGCGCAGGCCCTCAGCGAGGTGCAGGCGACGATGGCCGCCCTCGCGGAGGGCGACCTGACCGTGCGCTCGCAGGCGCAGATGATGGGCAGCTTCGGCGACCTCAACAGCAACGCCAACGCGACGGCGGACGCGCTGGCCTTGGCGATCGGCGAGGTGCAGCAGGCCGTCAGCTCGATCACCGACGCCGCCAACGAGATCGCCTCCGGCAACATGGACCTGTCGCGCCGAACCGAGCAGGCGGCGGCCAGCATCGAGGAGACCGCGGCCGCGATGGAGGAGATGACCGCCACCGTGAAGCAGAGCGCGGAGCACGCCCAGCAGGCCAAGCAGATCGCGACGCGCGCGGCGGCCGTGGCCGGCGACGGCGGCCAGACGGTCGAGGCGGTCGTCCGGGTCATGCGCGACATCGAGGACAGCTCGCGGCGGATGGCCGACATCACCACCACCATCGACGGCATCGCCTTCCAGACCAACATCCTGGCGCTGAACGCCGCGGTGGAAGCCGCGCGCGCCGGCGAGCAGGGCCGCGGCTTCGCGGTGGTGGCGGCGGAAGTGCGCGCGCTCGCGCAGCGCTCCGCGACCGCGGCGAAGGAGATCGCGCAGCTCATCAACGAGTCGGTGGCGAAGATCGCCGAAGGCGCCAACGTGGCGCAGCGCGCCGGCCAGACCATGAGCGAGATCGTCGGTTCGTCGCAGAAGGTGGCCGACATCATCGGCGAGATCAGCGCCGCGACGGTCGAGCAGGCCAAGGGCCTGGGCGAGGTCAACCACGCCGTGACCCAGATGGACCAGACCACCCAGGCCAACTCGGCGCTGGTCGAGGAGATGGCCGCCTCGGCCCAATCGATGAGCGACCAGGCCGCGCAGCTCGCCGAGATCGCGGCCCGTTTCACCCTCCCGGCGCGGGGCTGAGGCGCCGCCCGGGCGGAGAGTGAGGGCGGCGACACGGTTTGACGGCGATTGACAAATCCGTGATGCGCGGCGGTTGACGTTAGGGCATCATGAGGCCGTTCCAGCCAATTCCAGCGCCGGGGGGCGTGGCCGCCGCGCGAGAGCGTCGCAGCCAGGAGGGCAGGAACGTAAGCCAGGAGTTCCGGGGGGAGCTCCTGGCTTTTTTTTGCCTGCCGTCCGGGGGGTCAGCCCGCCACGCGGGCCCAGATCTCGCGGATCCGGCCCGGCAGCGCCGTCGGATCGAAGGGCTTGGCGATGACGTCGGCGGCGCCGAGCCGCATCCATTCGGCCCGCTGGCTCTCGGAGGCGTGGCCGGTGACGAACACCACCGGGATGGCCGACAGCGCCGGATCGGCGCGCAGCAGCGCCAGGGCGGCGGGGCCGTCGATGCCCGCCATCGAGGCGTCCAGCAGGACGAGGTCGGGGCGCTGCTCGCGCGCGGCGCCCAGCGCCTCCTCGCCGTCGGCGGCGAGCGTCACCCGCCAGCCGCCGAGGGTGCCGAGCGCGACCTCGAGGATCATCCGCAAGTCGGCGTCGTCGTCCGCGCAGAGGATGTGGGTCAGCGGTCGAGGGGTCACGGGGCCGGCCGGTTCGCGGTGGATCGGGCGCTCAGTCTAGACCGCCCAGGTGTCGGTCCAGCAACGCGATGGCCTGGGCGAGGCGCTCGTCCGGCGCCGAGGCGGACGCGCTCGCGCCTGCGCCCACTCCGTCGGCGGCGGGCCCCAGCAGAACCTCCAGCGCCGCGGCGGCGTCGCTGACGGCGGCGAAGCCGAAGGTGCCCGCGCTGCCCTTCAGGCGATGCGCCTGCTGGCGGAGCGCCTCGAGGTCGCCGGCGGCGGCGGCCCGCGCCAGCGACGTCTGCTCCGAGGCCGCCTGGGCGATGAAGCGCTGGCGGACCTGCGCCATCGCCGCGGCCAGCGGGTCGTCCGGAGTCGCCGCGCCCACCGCATCGGCACCGCGCAGGTGCCGTCGGAGGACCGCGTGCAGCGCGCCGACGTCGATCGGTTTGGCCAGGGCGCCGTCGCAGCCGAGCGCGAGGAAGGCGGCCACGTCCTGCTCCATCACGTCGGCGCTGCAGGCGTAGACCGGCAGCTGGTGGCCGTCGGCGCGCAGGCGGGCGACGGCCTCGCGGCCGTCCATGACCGGCATGTGCATGTCCATCAACACGAGGTCGGGGCGCCCGGTGCGCAGCGCGTCGAGCGCCTCCCGGCCGTTCGCGGCCTCGATGACCTCGGCGCCGGTTGCCGCGACGCGCGTCCGCAGCAGCAGGCGCAGGTCGTCGACGTCGTCGACGACCAGCACGCGGCCGCGCAGCCGCGGATTGGCCTCGGCCAGCGGCATTGCCGTGGCGGGCAGGGCCTCGCCGTCATCGACCCACGCCGCGTCCAGCCCGATCGGCAGCGAGACGAGGAAGCGGCTGCCGACGCCCGGCGTGCTCGACACCGTGAGGTCGCCGCCCATCTGGCGCGCGAGCTGGCGCGAGATGTACAGGCCGAGGCCGGTGCCGCCGAAGCGCCGCGTCGTCGATTCGTCCGCCTGCTCGAAGCGCTGGAACACCCGCTCGGCCTGCGCCGCGTCCATGCCGATGCCGGTGTCCTCGACCTCGATCGTCCACGCCAGGGCGTCGGCATCGGCGCGAACGCGAACGGCGATGAGGCCGGACGGCGTGAACTTGATGGCGTTGCTCAAGAGGTTCAGCACCACCTGCTTCAGGCGCAGCGGGTCGGCGGCGACCTGCGCGGGCAGCGGCCAGTGGGCCGAGAGCAGCAGCTGCAGGCCCTTTTCCATGGCGCGCGGACGCAGGAGCTCGATGGCTTCGCCCAGCAGCGGCAGCGGCGCGATCGGCTGCTGCTGCACGCGGAGCTGGCCGGCCTCGATCTTGCTGGCGTCGAGCACGTCGTTGACGATCTCGAGCAGGTGGCGGCCGTTGCGCACGACGGTCTGCAGGCAGCGGCGCATTTCCGCGGTGCCCGCTTCGTCGCGCAGGCCCTGCTCCGAATAGCCGAGGATCGCCGCCAGCGGCGTGCGCAGCTCGTGGCTCATGTTGGCGAGGAAGCTGGACTTCGCCGCGGCCAGGTGCTCGGCGCGGGCGAGCGCATCGCGCAGCTCGGCGGTGCGCTGGTCGACGCGGGCCTCGAGCTCGCGATTGAGCGCGCGCTGCTGGTCGGAGGCCTCGATCAGCGCGGCGTGCATCGCCTGGAGCCGGGCCTCGGCCGCCTCGAAGTCCCGCAGCAGCTCGGTGAGCTCGAGGCTGGTGGCGTCGACGGCGACGTCGAGCGAGCCCCCGCGCATCGACGGGTCCAGCCCGCGCAGGCGGGCCACGATCGCCGCCAAGCCGCGCGTGTGGCCCTCCGCGAAGCGCCGCGCGATCCGCTGCAGGCCGCCGATCAGCGCGAGGACGAACACCGCGGCGATCAGCGAGCGCAGCGTCTGGGCCCGCGCGAGCGGGCGGATCGGCTGCAGCACGTGCGCCGACCAGGCCAGCGTGTCCGAGCTCCGCCGTCCGACGAGATGGAGCCCGTTCGCGTCGAAGCCCAGCGTTGGCGCCGGGAACGCCCGGGCGGCCCACCACGGCACGGCCTGTCGGCCCGCGAGATGGGCCTCCACCTCGGCGCGTGGTGCGAGCACGAGGACGTCCGGCAGGCTGGACACCGCGGCCTGCCCGGTGGCGTCGGTGACGACGTAGCCGAAGCCTTCGGCGTCCAGCATGTCGCGCGGCATGCGGCCCAGCTGGCCGAGCGCCAGCGAGCCCTGCAGGACCCCGGCGAAGCGCCCCTGCGCATCGCGCAGCGGGGCCGCGACCGCGACGATGGGGTCGGTGCCCAGACCCCGCCCGAGGAAGGCCGCCGTCACCGTGGGCCGGCCGCTGGCGCGCGCGTCGAGGAAGTAGCTGCGGTCGGCCACGGTCCGTCGACGGGAATCGGGCGGTTGGCCGCGACGGATCGAGACCCGTACGTGGCCATCGGCGTCGGTGACGAGCAGCGACAGGAAGCCGGGCACGGCGGCCGTGGCGTCCGCGATGACGGCCGTCGCCTGCGCCGGGGCGGGCCCCTCGGACAGGCGGCGCGCCGCGAAGGCGAGCACGTCACGATGCGCGGCGATGGCCCCGGCCACGTCGTCGACGAGGCGCTGCGCACGCGCGTCCAGCACGATGGCGCTGCGCTGCAGGTCGTGCTGGTGCAGCCACTGCAGCAGCAGGGCCACCAGCACGGTGGCCGGCGCCGCCATCAGCGTCGAGAGCTGCACCGAGAGCTGCAGCGCCATCGGCTGGTGCGCCCGCTGGCGTCGGGAGCGCGTCACCTGCGCGAGCTGCCGGCCGCCGACGATCGAGCACAGGCCCGTGGCCAGAACGACGGCGATCGACAGCGCCCACAGCACGGGATCGTCCGCACCGCGCGGCAGCGTCAGCCACGCCACCAGCGGGGACAACGGCAGCCAGACGCGCCACCACAGCGTGAGGGCCGGCCACGCCCGCCCGCGCCAATGGGCGACCAGCAGCGTTTCGAGCACGGCGAGCAGCACCCACTGCACGTCGCCGGTGATCGCGGTGGCGCATGCCGCGACGGGAACGCTCAGCGCGAAGCCGAAGCGCAGTGCGACCGCGACGGCCGCCATGTTGCCCACGAGGAAGGGCGTGCTGCCCGGCAGCTGCAGGGCGAGGCTGTTGACGATGCACGCGACCAGCGTGAACTGCAGCAGCACGACGCCGCGGCCGCGCCAGTCCCGGGTGGCGGTGGCTGGGCGCATCGACGCCGCGGCGGGCTGCGGAGGGTGGGGCACGGCGGGCGTTCCTCGCGAACGACCCGCGAACCATAGCAGCGGCGCCGGTGGCGCCGCTGGGCGTTACTCCACGTCCTCGCGGATCACCGGCTCGGTGCGCGGTTCGTCCCGCGGGGCCTCGAAGCGGGATTCCTCGAAGCGCGGTTCGTCCCGCGGGGCCTCGAAGCGGGGTTCCTCGAAGCGGGGTTCCTCGAAGCGGGGTTCGTCGCGCTGCTCGAAGCGGGGCTGTTCGAAGCGGGGTTCGCCGCGCTGCTCGAAGCGGGGTTCCTCGAAGCGGGGTTCTTCGCGCTGCTCGAAGCGGGGCTGTTCGAAGCGGGGTTCGTCGCGCTGCTCGAAGCGAGGCTGTTCGAAGCGGGGTTCTTCGCGCGGCGGCTCGATCCACGCCGCGCCCGGCTTCTCCAGCGGGAGCGGGTCGGGCAAGGCATCAGGCGCCGGCGTGCCGACCCGCGTGGTCGGTTCCTCCCAACGCTGCTGGCTCGGCAAGGCGCGGATCGGTTCACCGCCAATGCTGGGCCCGGACATCACCGGAAGGACGACGTCGGGACCGACGCTGCGGGCGATGGGCTTGGCGCGTGGCTGGATCGGATCCGGGCTCGGGGGTCGGGGCCGGGACGGCACGTGGCCGTGGCCATACCCGGGGCCGTAGCCCCACGACGGGCCGAAGCCGGACCACGGGCGATGCCATCCCCATGGGCTCGACCACGTCGAGCCGTACCACGAAGGGCCGTACCACGAGGGGCCGAACGACGGCCGGTGCCACGAGCTGCCCCATCGGCTGCCGCGCCACCCGTTGCCGTAGATGATGGTGACGGTGCTGCCGCCGTAGCCGAACCACGGGTCATAGGCGATGCCGCTGCCGTAGCGCCAGCCGTCGCCGCGCCAGCCGTAGAACCAGCGGTCGTAGGGGTCGTTGTCCCAGCCGCCGTCGTAGCGGTCGTACTCGTAGCGGCGGTCGCGGTAGCGATCGTGGCGACCGTCGTAAGGACCGTAGCGATCGTCGTAGCGACGATCCTCGTAACGCCGGCCGTCCTGGTGCGGGTCGTAGATCCGGGTGTAGCTGCCGTCCGCGTGGTAGACGCGGCGCTCGACGACTTCATAGGTGACGCAGCCGCTCAGCAGCAGCGACGACAGGGCGAACAACGCGGTGCGGCGCAGCATGGCGGCGGTCTCTGGAGGGGCCCACCCATCATCCGCCGCGGCAGTGAATGCGTACTTAAAGTTCCGCGTCTCCGGCGCCTCGTTCAGCGGCCGTGGCGCGGGCCGCCATTCACAGTCGCCCGTGCGCCATCGTCCAGCGCAGCGCCAGCGTGTCGCGGTCGAGCAGGATCAGGTCGGCGTCCATGCCGGCCGCGATGCCGCCCTTGCGCGGCAGGCCCCAGATCGCGGCCGGCGACGAGGTGGCCGCGGCCAGCGCGGTGGCCAGCGCCACGCCGTGGGACTCGACGGCGTCGCGGACGCTGCCCAGCAGGCTGCCGATCGGCGCGACCTCGAGCGACAGCAGGCGGCCCTGCGCGTCGAAGTGCGGGAGGCTGGCCTGCCCGTCCGAGCTGAGCGTGATGCGTTCGACCGGCAGGCCGGCGGCCAGCGCCTCGGCCAGCGCCCGCGCCGCGGGGACCTCGCCGGCGGCGACGAAATCCGGCGTGCTGCTGGTCGTGAAGTCGATGCTGCCGCCGTCGCGCACGAAGGCGAAGCCGTCGGCCAGCAGCGTCGCGTGCCGATTGACGTGGGTGGGATGCCACTGCCGGAGCGGCACGGGCCATCGCGCGCTCGCCTCGCGCAGCAGCGCGAGGCCCTCGGGCGCCTCGCCGACGTGCACCAGCACGGTGCCGGCCTTGCCCGCGAGCATGCCGCCGACGCGCGCGTCCGAGGCGAGCCGCGCGAGCTCCGCCGCGCTCGGCTGCGAGCCCCGATGGTCCGCGATGGCGATTTCACCGAGGCCGATCATTTCCGGGATGAAGGCGAGATCGCCGCGCACGCTCCCGGTCAGCGTCACCGGCGGCACCTGGTACGAGCCGGTGAGGACATAGGCCGACAGCCCGCTGGCTGCCAGGGCGCGCGCGCAGGCGAGCAGGTCGGCGTGGCTGCGCGTGACGTCGTCGGTGCCGAGCGCGCCGATCATC
>ERZ1066121.1702-NODE-1702-length-15276-cov-6.622364_pt1 | contig 15276 bp, 14 predicted proteins | sample MGYA00382768_ERZ1066121 | MGnify/ENA primary metagenome ERZ1066121 (study PRJEB33369, sample SAMEA5778351) | biofilm metagenome | biome: Industrial cooling water; feature: Water cooling tower basin; material: Biofilm | place: United Arab Emirates | collected... | reverse complement strand
ATCCAGAAGCACGGCAGCGCCCCGAAGGGCGCGCGGGCGACCGCGGCGCCCGCGGGTCGTGCGACGACGGTCAGATAATCGCCCCAGATGGCTTGATGCAGCGGACGGGTGCCGGGCGGCGTTGCACAGACGGCCGTCAGCTCGGCCGGCGCGTGCCCCTCCACAGCGAAGGCGTGGCCGATCAGGGCAGCGTGACGCCGGATCCCCGCGGCACCGGCCACGCCGATGACGACCGAGCTCCCGAGACGATGCAGGGCAAGCCCCTCGGCGCGAACCAGGCGCTCGAACCGGGGCAGCGCCGCGTCCGGCAAAGCGGGGCCGCGCCCGATCAGGGCGACCAGCGCTGGCCCTGTCATTGCGCCAGGATCGGGGTGTAGGCGCGCACGGTATCGAGGCGATCGTTGAGCACGACCGGGCCGAGCTGCACCCAGGCGTGGGCGGCGAAGGGGTAGCAGCGAACCCCAAGGACCAGGCGGACGTCGCCATGATGCGGCTTGGCCGCCAGGGCCAGCGCGGCGGAATTCGGCAGACAGCGGTCCAGCGGGCGGAGGGCGAGTCGCACGCCGGCGAAGGCCGCGGCGGTCGCCAGCGTCCGGTCCCGATCGTCGCCGCGCCCCGCCCTGCGGCCGACCCGATCCAGCAGCGGCGCCAGCCCGCGCAGCCGCAATTCGGCGATGGCGGCGAATACCCGCGCCGCCGCCCATCCCACGGCGGGTAGGCCGGGGTGCTGCCAGCCGTCATCGAGCAGGCTCCGCGTCGGCGGCGCGAGGCTGCAGAGGGTTGGCGGCGGTCCTGGCGCCCGGCGAAGAACAAGACTGTCGGTGCAGAGCCGATCGCGGAGCGTCTGGTCGCCCGGCAGGTCCGCCTCGCCGCGGATCAGCCGCAAAAGGCTCTCCTCGACGGACGGCGGAGCCATCAGATAGCGATCGGCGCGGGCGTTGAGAAGGACGAGGCGTCCATCGGCCAGGCAGGCGAAAACACCTGGGGCGAACACGTGGCGCATGGGCGGAAGGGACACGGCCGGCGGGTCACTGGGCCCGCCGGCCGCGCCGTGGGTTCAGTCGTCGCTGAGCGAGCTGGGGCGAAGCAGCCCGACCTCGTCGCCCGGCGCGCCGATGACCCCCTTGGTCTCGGTGCTCGCCGCACCGAGGTCGATCAGCTCTTCGCTGTGTTCGCAGTCGCGGTTCATGGCACATCTCCTTGGCTGCGGAAGTGCAGCGCGAGGAGTGTGCGACCCGCCTGGCGATGTACGAAACCTATAAGGGAAAAATAGGCCGATTGTTGCCTGGCCGGCTCATCGGCCGAGCAAGGGGTTGCCGGCACGATGCCGCGCTTCGAGGATACGCGGCACGGCCCGCTGCCGGCGCTTGTGGTGTGCCGTCAGCTCGCGGCGCAGCTGTCCGGTATCGTCGCGCCGCAGGCACGCGTGGAGGGGTTCCATGTCCCAGGCCAGGTCGCTCTGGGCCTCGGCTTCCACGGCGCGATAGGCGGCGAGGCGGTCGTTGGCGCTCGCCACCGCGCGCACCAGCTCGGCGCTGGCGGCGTTCGTTGCGAGCGCGAGAACGAGCGCACCTGCGTCGGACGGCGGCGCGTCCGCGGCCCAGGACCGCGACGGCACGGTCCGGCTGCGGCGCAGCGCCAGCGCGGCCAGCTCGCCGCTCCAGCCATAAAGCTCGCGGAGCTGGGCCTCGGTCATCGTCGGCACCCGGAAGCCGTCGTGCCGCGGGGCCTCGACCAGCCGCTCGCCCACCAGGCGGTGGAGCGCATCGCGGACGGGGGTGACGCTGGCGCTCAGATCGGCGCCGATCACGCCCGGCTCGAGATGCGCGCCGGGCGCCCACCACCCCGCCAGCAGCTGCTCCTTGAGCGCCGTATAGACACGGTCGAAGGTGGGGCCGGGGCTCATCGTCGGCGGCCTGCGCCGATCAGGCGGGGACCAGCGGACGCGCCTGTCCGGACGCATAGCCCTCGACCGCCTCCTTCTGCTCGGGCAGCAGGGCATCGGCCGCGGCCAGCGGGCCCGGCGCGTCGCAATCGAGCAGGACCGAAGGACATCGCCCCTCGAAATTGCCCAAATTGGGACGATGGAGCCGGTAGCCGACCAGCTCGGCCAGCGCGCGGTCGAAGGTGCGCGCAACTGCGGGCGGATAGGCGAGGAACTGGTTCTCATAGGTCTTGAGCCAGCCGAGGCTGTAGCCCGCGATGAGGCCGCGCCGCACGCCGCCGGAGATGTTGGCGCCGGCGGCATGGAGGGTCGAGCCCAGGAACAGCAAGGCGGAGCCCGGCCCGAATTCGGGGACCACTGCGTCCTGTTCGGCGAACGCGCGCTCGCTGCGCGGCCCGTGGCTGCGCTCCCAGATGCGCGTTGCGCCATTGGCGCGGGTGAAGGGCGTCAGCGCCCACATCACATTGACCAGATATTCGAAGCCGCCCTTCGCGCCGCCCCACATGTCCTCGTCGCGGTGCGGCATCTGCGCGAGCTCGCCCGGATGGATGGCGATGGCCTGGGTCAGATTCAGCTGGACGTGATCGGCGCCCGGCTCGAGGACCCGCCGGACCGCGCCCAGCACCACCGGGTGGGTCACCAGCGCCGCGGTGTGTTGCGAGCGGGCGAGCAGGCGGCCGAAGCGGCGGGTGCGTTCGCCGTAGAACTTGCCTTCGCAGAAGGGCGTCGCGGCGAAATCGCCGGCAAGCTCGGCATCGAGTGCCTCGACCTGGGCGCGCGGGAGGAGGTCGTGCAGCACGCAATAGCCGTCGCGGCGCAGGCGTTGCGCCGCCTCGCCGATGGCCGCTTGCGTAGGAGCTGGGTGATTCATCAGGCAATCCTTTCCTAGTCAGACGAGCTCGAGCGAGCAGGGCGCCGCCGACCGGCGCTCGAGCGTGGTGTCGCGGTGAATGGCATTGGCGGCGAGCAACGCCGGCGTGTCCGCGGTGATGTCGATGACGAGCGCGCCCAGCATCCGGCCGCCGATCACGCGCGGCAGGCCGAGGGGGCGGCAGCGCCAGCCGAACGCCAGGATCTGCTGGAGCCAGCCGAGCTCGGCGACACCGGTGTAGCTGTCGATCCCGCTGGCGAGGGCGTGCGCGACCAGCGCGGACACCAGAACGTTGCGCGCCTCGCGGCGCGCGCGCGCACCGACGGCGGGGTCGAGGCAAAAGCGCGTGACCTCGCGCACCCGCGGGCCGCGCGGCGCCGCGCCACTGCACAGCTCGGGAAAAAGGCTGTCCAGGATATGCGGACGCGTCGTCGCGAGCAGCCGGGCGGAGGCGAGATGGCGGCCGAGCGGGTCGGCGATGACGACATAGTCGGCGTGCCGGTCGTCGAACTGGTCGACCTCGTAACGCCCCTCCAGCACCGGAACGTTCCAGCCGAGGAGGTCGACGAAGACTCGTTTGCGGGCAGCGAACATCGCCTGCAGCTGCGGTTCGGCGTGCGGCCGCGGGCGGGACGTCGCGACCGTGACGGGGGCAGGGGCGGGGGCAGGCGCAACGGCAGGGGATAGCGCAGGGACCATGTCTGATCTCCTCGGGAACATGGCCTTGTCGGCGCGGCGGCACCGCCCCGCTATTCCCAGAAATGGGGTATGGTCAGCGCGGGAAAATGTCCGGAAAACTGATCGATGTGTCGTACAGTGCCTGGGCCACCAAGGACGTCCGCTTGCCCCCGCCGAACCGGTCGCGCGCATGCTTGAGGTGCATCACCACCGTATGGTGGGCGACTCCCAGAATCTGGGCGATCTCCCAGTCGGTCTTTCCGCGCGCGACCCAGATCAGGCATTCGCGCTGGCGGTCGGTCAGCTGCGCGGCCGGTGCCGCCGGCCGGACGCGCCACAGCCGCCGCGCCGCCTCGAAGGCGAAGGTACCGATGAGCTGCGCCAGCGGCAGGTCGTCCTCGGGTAGGCGCATGCCCGCCGGATTGGCAAAGGAGCACGAGCCGTGCGATTCCCCAGGCACATGCGCGGGCACGGTGAAGCCATCGCCGATCCCATTGACCCCGCCCCTGGCGAGGATGTCGCGGTCGCGCGGGGTGAGCGCGATCATGTCGGGGATCTGCGACCAGGCGAAGCCGAGGGTGGTGACGTGGCTGGCGCGGTGAACCGGATCGCTGAGGCCGAGGCTGTTGGCGTCGTAATATTCGACCCACTCGCCCGGGTAATTGTGAAGCCGGATGGCCTGCTCGGGATGGCGGCGGATGTCGACATGATGGGTCAGCGCCCAATAGCGGAACCCCAGTTCGCGGGTGACGCTGTCGAGCAGATCCGCCAGCTCCTGGCTCGACGCGACCTCGAAGAACTGACGGAAGAATGGCTCGGCGCGTTCGAAAGGAAGCATCCGCTGGCGTGCTCACGGGCGCAAAGCGACGCCCTCAAGCCGCCGGCCTCCGCGCTCGCCCCTGTCCGCCCCTCCCGCTCCGTTCTCATGCGGACGGACGGGCGCTCCTTCAACCGGGCGCATATTAGCGGCGGCGGGGCGCTTGCCAACCGGGATGCGCGCGCTTTGCAGAATATTTTCACTTTATTTCAGCGGCTTTCGCCAGGGACCGCCCGGCGCTGCCAGCGGTCGCAGCGCGCTGGCGCCGGGTGAGCGGGCGCATGCCCGGATCGCGCCTGATCGACCAGTTTGAAACCGCCGTGGCGGAATGCCCGGACCTCGCGGCCCTGGCCGAACTGGTGGATGCCGCGGCGCGAGCGCTCGGCTTTCAGTTCTTTGCGCTGCTCCACCACGCAAGCCTGGCCCTGCCCGGCCGGGGGCTGGTTCGAATCGACACCTATCCCCCGGGCTGGGCCGAGGAACTGATCAGCGAGGACCTCGTCGGGGTGGACCCGGTCCACCATGCCTGCCGGCGCACCAATCTGGGATTCGCCTGGGACGAGCTGGCGCGGCACACGCCGATCGGCGGCGCCCAACGCGCGGTCCTGGCCCGCGCGGCGCGCCATGGCCTGGGCGACGGCTTCACCGTCCCGATCAACATTCCCGGCGAGCCGCAGGGCTCCTGCACCTTCGCGGTTCGCTCCGGACTCGACCTGCCGCGGCGCCGCTTGCTCAGCGCCGAGCAGCTCGGAGCGCATGCCTTCGATGCGGCGCGCCGGCTCGCCGGCTTCCCCGGGGGCGGACGCTGTCCACATCTCAGCCGCCGTGAACGGCAGTGCCTGCGACTTCTCGCCGCGGGCAAGAGCGATTCGGTCATCGCCCAGATCCTTGGGATCAGCCCGGAGACCGCGCATCATTACGTCAAAAGCGCGCGCGCGGCCTATGATGTCGCGAGCCGCGCGCAGCTGGTGGCCTGCGGCCTGCGCGATGCGCTGGTCAGCTACGAGGAGGCAATTCCCCCAGGCAGGTGAATAGGATGGCGCTCCCGCCCATGGTCTGTCCTGGCCGATGGAGCGTGGCCCGGCCTTCCTGCCCGACTGGCGAGACGCCGCAGCCTATGCGCAGCTGCTGGTGGCCGACCGCGCCATCCTCGCCTGGGAATGGTTGCGGCGGGTCCCCGCCTATCGCCACGACTTCGAGAGGTCTGGTACCTCCGGGGATGGCGACGGCGCAGCGCGGTGGGGCCTGCATCGCTTCGAGGCTCCCGCCCTGGCCGCGCCGCATGCGCGGCCGCTGTGGACCGCGGCGGCCATGGCGCCGGTGCTTGCTGTCTCGGCGCGGCAGGCCGGGGAGGAGGCGGGCATCGACCTGACGGCGCTGGGCGCCTTGCTGACCAGCCACATCAGGCGCGGCAGCGACCATGTGCTGCTGAGCGATGGCTGGCACCTTCTCCGGCTCGATGTCGCGGGTGCGCGCGTGCGCGCGGGCGCGCTCGCGCTGGCGCTGCGGGTTGCGCTGCCGGGTCCGCCCGCGCTTCGCCCGACGCTGCTGGCATTGCGGCGGCTCGAGGCGCTGCTGCGCCTGGGTCGCTTTTGCGCTGCGCTCCATCCGCCCGAGGCTCGCGCCGCGCGGCGGATCCAGGTCTTGCGCACGGCTGATGCCCTCGCGGTGGGCGCCAGCCAACGCGAGATCGCGCGAAACCTGCTCGGCGGCCATGTCGACGTGCCCGGCTGGCGCGACGAGCACCCGCATGTGCGACTGCGGGCGCAGCGGCTGGTCCGGGAAGCGCGGTCCTTCCTGGCGGGGGGCTACCGGAGCCTGCTGATGCCGCCGCGCGGATGCTGAGCGCGCGGGCTCGGCCCGGGCGTCCCGGCTCGCCCGCGGAAAGGGGGGGATTGCGAGCCTCCGCAGCGTCTTCAGCATGTGGCACAGAGCAGCACCCACCAGTCCGACCCAGCGGGGAGCAAACCGATGGACGATGCCGTCGCGCGCGCCGAGCGTGCCAAAAAGGGGACGCCGTTCCTCTCGACCGAGCAAGCCGCCTTTTATCTCGGGCTGAGCCCGCGCAAACTGCAGGAAATGCGGGCGGCGGGGGAGGGGCCGGGCTACCGGCGGCACTGCCGCTATATCCGCTACCATATCGACGATCTCGAGACCTGGTCGCGGCAATCGGGATGGTCGCACCATGGTTGATCAGAGTAGCGGGCAAACCGCGGCGGCCGCATCGGATTCTGGAAGAACGCCTTGGCTCGTCCTTGCGGGTGCGGGTCTGCTTGCCCTGGGTGCAAGTGCGCTGACGTTCACGCCGCGCCTCGTCTGGAACGCCAGCCCCAGCAGTCCGCGTGGCCTCTACCTGCTCGCCGCCCCGGACCGGCTGGTCCCGGGCGCCTATGTGGCCGCGCGCCCACCCGCCCGCGCCGCCGCGCTGGCCGCGGCGCGCGGTTACCTGCCGACGCATATTCCGCTGATCAAGACGGTGGCGGCCGTGGCCGGCGACCATGTCTGCGTTCGCGGATCGCGCGTGCTGGTGAACGGTCGGCGGGTCGCAACACAGCTCGACCGTGACGGGGCGGGTCGCGACCTGCCGCGCTGGCGGGGGTGTCGGCAGATTGAGCCCGGCGAGCTGCTCGTTCTGGGGCTGGGCGACACCGGCTCCTTCGATAGCCGCTATTTTGGGCCGATCGACGACTCCCAGGTCATCGGCCGGGCGCAGCTGCTATGGCGGTCCTGATCCGGTTGGTGCTCGTCCTCAGCGGATTGCTCATGACCTTCCCGGCGGCGGCCGCAACCACCCGGACCTGGGCGGGGCACATTGCGGAGGCTTCCGCCCGGTTCGGAATTCCCGAGGCATGGATCCACCGCGTCATGCGGGCCGAAAGCGGGGGCCGGACGCACCGGTATGGCCGCCCGATCCGCAGCCATGCGGGGGCGATGGGTCTGATGCAGATTATGCCGGCCACCTGGCAGGCGATGCGAATCGCTCATGATCTCGGCGTGGACCCCGACGATCCACGCGACAACATTCTGGCCGGCACGGCCTATTTGAAGGCGATGCACGACCGGTTCGGCTACCCGGGTCTGTTCGCGGCCTATAATGCGGGACCGACCCGGTATGCGCGGTATCTGGCGCGCGGGGGCCGGCTTCCCGCCGAAACCGTGGCCTATATCGCCAAGGTGACGGGGGCGGAGACGTCACCCTGGATCTCACGCACAGCCCCTGCACTTACGCCATCCGGGCCGCGCGGCCCGCTCTTCCCGCGATGGAGCGAGCCGTTACCGTCCGGTATGCGGGCCGACCCCCACGGCCAGGTGATCGATGGCCGGCCTGGGATTTTTTTCACACTTCGGAACGGCCCGCGGCACTAAGACACGCCCGTGGCCCCGGCCGGCGCGCGGGTGCCGAGGCGCAACGGGCGGCCAGGCCGACGCGCGGATCCTCGCTGGACGCTACTGCGGGACGCGGGCGCATAAATTGTCGGCGGAGACATTGCGGTGGGGCACACACAAGCCTCGCAGCCAAGGACGCATCGGTCTGGACCAGGTGCGCGATGGTCGCCAGGCCGCGTGGGGGACGAGGGTGCTGTCGATGAAAGGGGTCTACCGTCGGCTCGTCAGGCGGCCCTCGGAGTGAGCGCGCGCGCCAGGACTGGCGTCCTGATCGTTCATCATGGCCCCGGGGCCGATCAGGCGTGCGCACCCCGAAAAACACTTCTTGCCTTCGGGGAAAAACGACGGCTGCCCCAGATTATCCTGCTCCGAACGTGCGCCATAAGTGTCGGGATGAACTGGGTCGCGGCTGAGGCTAGCGTCGTGGCTGGTTCGGTCGACTTACGACCCGTCCGGCGAGCGCTCCGCCCGTCAGCCCGACCAGCAAGCCAACAGGCACACTTCCGAATGCTGCACCGAGACCCGAACCAAGCATTGCTCCCAGCATCGCGAAGAATGCCGTGAGCCAAATCTTCCTTCCCTTAGTCATATGATGCACCCCATGCCGCGTGATTGGATGCGTTGCGGCCCCACACACCGCCATCCGCAACCCAGGCGCCCTCTCGCGTGTAACGGCGACCGACGCGGCCTGGCGCTCGTCCCGACACCCCCGATGGTAGCACCGGCCCGGTCGATCAATCCTGCCGTCGCCGGCAGCCGCTGCGCGACTGAATCAGCATATCGCCATGCCCCAGTACATGGGGATAGCGCCTGCGCCAGGACGCACCGCAGCTCTGCATCAACATCGCTTCCCCGGCGCCCAGCGGATAGGCGAGCAAGCGGCCTTGCGTCTTCAGATCTGGGGAGCGCAGCTCCATCAGCGTCTCGCGCTCGAAACCCTGCGTGTCTGCCCTGACCCTCCTGTCTGGATGAGCCCTGCCGAGTTCGATCTCGGTCCAGCGCGCGGTCCCCTCCTGCCACAGTTGGAATTCCAGATAGCGCCAGTCTTCCGGTGACACTGCGCTAGCAAATGCGCGTCGCGCCCTGAGATACCGGTCAAAGCTCGCGAGGAAATCGGCCTGGCCGCGCCGTTCAAGCGCGTCGGCCAAGGCAAGCGACGCGGCCTCGTATGCTCGGCCAGCCGCCGGATCGTCATAAGGGAAGGGATAGTTGATCATCCACATCCCGGTTTGGTCGCCACCTGTCAGGTCGAGCGCGGCGACCCGCGTGTAGTAGCCCGGGAGGGACGCCTGCCACTGGTGGAAATGCTCATGCAGCACCGTCCTCTTCCAATTCGCTTCCGTCCGCCCGGTCGCTTGCGGCGAGCCCATGACAATGGTCGATGCCGGTCCAAAGATTGGCATTGCAGCGAGCAAGTGTGCCGGGAGAGCGGTGCGGGGGCGGCTAACAATGGAGCAGCCGGTCGCCAGATCGCGGCCTGCGTGCCCGAATCCTGGGGGCATACTCGGATGGCAAAACAGGAGCTCGGCGTCGCTGCGGATCAGCAGAAAGCTGAATGGCACCGAACCATAGCCTGGCCAAAGACTCGCGCCGGCGCCGCGAGCGACCCTTTGCGCCTCCCCCAGAGCAGCGGGTATCGAAAAACCGTCCGCTGGCGCTCGCCGCTCTCCGGAGAGGGAGACCGATCCGAAGAGACACGCGCCCACCCCGATGAGCAGAGTGAGGACGTTTCTCATATCCGGAGCCCGCTGAGGTCCAGCCGGTGTACCTCGGCACCGATGGCGAAAGCCTTGCGCGCCCCGCCATATCCGACGATGCGGATCTTGTTTACGGCCTTGCCCATCGCTGTCGGCGTCCAACTCAGACCACCGTCGCGAGTTTGAACTCCCCCCAAATTGCCGCCGACCCAGCCCGTTTGGCCATCGGCGAAACCGATCCCGAAACTGCGCCAGCGGGCATCCGCAAGGAGCGGCAGCTCGAACCAGCTGCGGCCGCCGTCAGTCGTCTTTACCACGTAACGCTGAACGTTGGCGGGGTCGGGATCGTAGCTTTGCACCGTGCCATATCCTGTCTGCGCGTTGGGAAAATGCATTTTCCATACCGTCTCGAAGCGCCGCTTGCTGCGATATACCTCCTGCCACGTATCGCCGCCGTCTTCGCTTCGCAGGATCAGGCCGCGTGACTGGCTTAGCTCGGGATCGCTGCTGCCGGCGATGAAGCCGGTGCGCGCAAACGGAAACGTGACGTCGTAGATCGCTGCCGTCTGCGTGCTGAGGTCGGCGGAGCGCCAGCTCGCTCCCCCATCGGTCGAGCGAAGGTAATGCGCAGGACCGCCGACTCGTCCGGCGGCGTGTGCAATCACCCGCTCGGCGCGATCCCCACGGTCGATGTAACGGTTCGCGACGATGTCGATAGCGCAGATTCCCCGCGGCGCCGGGCCATAGATCTGGGCCGGTGTCCAACTCTTTCCACCGTCCCGCGTACGATAGAGGGGGGTAGGGTCGCTCACGCCGGGGAAAGAGCCGACCCCGACATTGCCCAATATTCCCGTCTCCTGGTCAATGAATCCGAGCGCGCGGATAAAGGTGCCGGACTGTTCCCATATCTTAACCCAGCTCTCGCCGCCATCGAGGGTTCGATAGAGGGAGCCGTGGCCGTTTCCGAACCACCCCAATGCCGGCGTGGCGAAGGCGATATCGTCTTGCTTGCCAGCATAAGGCTCCGTCGGCAGCCGCTTCCAGGTCAGCGCGTCGGCGATGGGGCGCGGCGTCGTTGCGCATGCGGGGAGCAGGGCCGCCGCTGCGCTGCCCAGCAAGACCGCGCGGCGCTCCATGGAAGGCGAGTCGATCACCGCAGCTGCCTTTTGTTCAGTTCGCAATTTTGAGGACCGGCCTCTTGGCCTGGTCGACGCAAGCCGCGTCCACCTGTTCCAGAGCGTCGCCGTCGAGGAAGCGCTTGGTCAGCGCGGATGTGCACCCTGGAAGCACGGGAAGGTGCGACGCACCGTCCACTTCCACATGGAGCGCATTCGGCAATGTGCGCGCAACCTCGTCGCCCCAGCGTTTGCCGGCCACCGGGTCCATGGCCCCCGAGATGATGAACACGGGCTTGTGGCTGGCCACGGGCGTCAGATAGTCCTCGCCAACGTCCGCCCGCGGCCAGACTGAACAGGCCTCGATATCGTCCTTGACGACGTCTGCGCCCATGAACGTGTTCTGGGTCAAGCGCGCCAGAGCCGTGGGTTCGATGCGGCGGACATCCTCGTCGCAGATCACCGACCACCGCAGCCCCCAGGCGACCTGGCCGCTGGCGCCGAGGATGACGGGTGCCGCGGCTTGTACGAGGGGTGACAGATCGCCGCGTGCCGCGGCATCGATCAGAGGCGGTAGCTGCATATAGAATTCCGGGATGTAGAGCATGAAGAACAAGACGGTGCTCAGACCGTCTCGGTCGAGCTGCGCCTTGATCGGCTGGCCGTTGGCGGGATCCACGACCTCGATCGAAACGGGTCCGTTGTTGAGCCGCGCGACAATGCTGCGGAGCTGGCCCGCGAGGTCAGGGTGACGCGCTGAGCAGTCTGCTTGCTCCTGGCAATAGCGCACCAGCGTGTCGTAGGACCGCTGCGCGTCCTGCGGCGTATGCAGCGGCAGCATCATCGCTGCCGGAGCCGCGGCGCGGATCACAGTCTGACCGACCCGTTCGGGAAACAGACGCAGGTAATCCAGCGCCACCCGGCTGCCATAGGATAGGCCGAGCAGGTCCAGCCGGCGATAGCCCAGTGCCTGACGCACTTGCTCCATGTCGAGGACCGCTTGTCGGGTCGTGTAGCGAGCGAGATCGGCCTTGGCTGTCAGGGCCTGGCGACAGGCGAGGGCTTCGTTTCGACCCCGTCCGCCGAGACTGGCGAGTGGGCTTGATTCCGATTGCGGGCAGATCAGGGCGTTGGACTGGCCGGTCCCCCGTTGATCGATCAGGATAATGTCACGGTCCGCCCACATGGGCCCGAAGAGCTGCTCTATGCCCTGTCCAGCCTGCACGCCGCCCAGGCCAGGCCCCCCGGGTAAAAAGACGATCGGATCATTCTTTGCCATGCCGCTGGCTGGAAGAACAGCGAAGTGGATGTCCAGTTCGCGCCCGCCCGTTTTGTTGCGATCTTCGGGTACCCGGACCTTGCCGCATCGGGCGGACGCGTGCAGCCCGGGGGTATTGCAAGGGCCAAGCGCGACCGGCGGGGCGCCCGCCAGCGTGAAAGTGCGGGTGACCTTGGATCCGCCATCAATCCGCCAGACGGTACCGAAATCCGCTGGATCAAGCTGGCCAGGCGGGGTTCCTCCCAATCGCCCGATCAGATCGGAGACAGTATTGCTGTGGCCCAAAACCAAGGCGTTGCCGTCGGCATGCTTGAGTTTCTCGGCCAGTAGATCCGGGCGCCGCGGATCGTAGGTTTCCGCGTCCAGACCCAGCTTTTCGGCCAGCGGCGCCGCCGTCTCCCGAGAGCGGCGGGTGTTCGTCACGAAGATCGCGCGGACATCGCTCCCGGCGAGCACACGGCTGAGCTTCTCTGCATTCGCGGCCCCTGTTTCGGTCAGCGCGGGGTCGGTGCCTTCACCGGCCTCGAGATGGCGCATCACGAAGATTTGCTTCGCGGGTGTCGATGCTTTGTCAGTGAGGGGCTTCTTCGCGTCCGACGCGGCCTTGCCCAGCAGGGCATCGAGTGCGCCGCGGTCATGGAAATCGCCCCCCGCGACAACCATCTCAAGCGAACGCAGAGCCGAGATGTTCACCGACGGATCGTCCCGCAACACGATCAAGTCGGCCCGCGCGCCCTCCTTCACCACGCCGAAGTTGGCTGTCCAGCCCAGTGCGGACCCGCTGCCGGGCGATGCTGCGAAATAATTGCGCGGCACCACGGTCGCAGCGCGCAGCGCGTCCATTGGGCCGAGCCCGGCTGCCACGAGCGTTTCGAGCTCCTCAATGAGCCCAGGCCCCCAGATGTGGAATGCTTGCGCCGTGTCCGATCCAGCCATCAGCGGCACTCCGGCATCCCGGTAGGCGCGCACGATCCGCCGTCTCAAATCGCGCAACGCGCGGCCGTCTGCTGCCGTGAACCCCGCAGCGCGCAACTGATCCCGCTGCGCGCTCCAGTCCCTGAGCGCCTGTTCGGGGACGAACCGCATTTCCGGCCGTGCAAGCAGCGCGTCGGTGGAGATATCCAATGCAACGATGCGCTCGAACAATGCCAGTGTCGGGACTTGGTAATTCCCGCTCTGCGCGACGCGCTCTGCCAGAGCCTGCAGGGTGGTGTCGCTCGCTTGCGCAGCCGCCGCGATGACGGCGGGCGGGGGAATCTGAGCGAACGGGATCCGTCGTTCGGCCGCGTCGGCCGGCAGCAGTTCCAGCACCGCTCCATCGAGGTGCTCGACCTGCTGGCCGGCGGCAAGCGCGCGCGCGAGACCAACCTCATTGGTCACATGCCCCGCGGTTGCAAGAACTTGCCGCCTGGCCTCGTCCTGCACCGCGTGCCAAACGTCCGGGTCGGAAAGATGATGCGATTTGATGAAGTCGTAACCCGCCTGCTTCGCTTCGCGGACGGCACGGCGCGCGGCGTCCTGGTCGGGCGTATTTTGACCGTGCAGCCCCGGTGCGGCAACGTACAGGCGCGGGCCGGTGAGTTCGCCTCGCTCGACCGCCTCCCGGACGACGAGATGATTGGGCGAACCTGCCATGCCCCGGGCGGTCGTGACGCCGTGACCGAGCATCACGGCCATGGCGCGTTGAGCGGCGTCGCCGGGATTGCCGGGCACTGGCGCGAGGTGGACATGCATGTCGACCAGCCCGGGCATCAACACCATGCCCCGTGCATCCACCACGCGGTAGCCAGCGGGCACCGTCACATCCCGACGCGGCCCGATCGTCGCGATCTCATCGCCCGCGACCAGGACCGTCTGGTCGGCCAGCCGCTCCCGATCGGTCATCGGCAGAACATCCACGCCCACGATGGCAAGACCGCTGGAGGGAAGGTCTGCCCGCTGCGGCCGCGTTTGCATGCCGCACGCGCTCAAGACGAAGAGTAGAAGGGCCGGAAGTGTGGAGCGAAGGTTCGGCATGAGGCATCCGGAATGAGACTGGTCTTCGCGCCTTAGCGGCGTACCCGAGCACTGAGTTGACGGAAGTTGCGAATTTGATTCCGCCTTGAATCAGTGCGGCCCGAGGAGGTCGCCACCGGCCCTGCCAACGGGCGGGCCGGGCAAGGGGGCGACACCGCAGGCGCCGGTCTGTGTGCGCGCGACACGCGCGTGGTTTCGGGAATGACATTGGCCTGCTTAAACCGCGTCGTCAGATGCGAGAGACCTAACGACGAGCCGCCGCTGGCTCCCGCACCTGGCGCCCCGCGGGGGGCGCAATGGTCCCCGCGTCCGCCGCCGACGGCCCTCGACTGCATCGCCGCGCGCACGAACGGATCAGACTGCCGTGTCGACCGGCTGCGTTCATCGCGGGCCCCGAACACCGGTTCCTGAGGCTCGTCGGCACGACTGGTTGGAGCGCGTGGGCTTCACCATGGTCCAGGAACAGCGCCGGCTGCACGTCCGAGGGTGCTGCGGACGTCGGCAGGGCGGCCGACGGTACGGGATGAACGGCGCGTTAGGCGACACGGCTCCGGACTGGAGCAGTGCCAAGGCACCGGCGATAGGCATGACTGAAGCTGCTGGCGCTGGCGAAACCATAGCGATGGGCCGCTTCGCTGCAGCTCAAGCGCTGAAACTCGATGCTGTCCCTGGCCAGGCCGAGGCGGATGCGCCTGTGGTACGAGGCCGGCGTGTCCCCGAAGCATTCCTTGAACCGCCGCAGCAGATGGAATCGCGACATGCCGGTGACCACGCCGAGTTCCGCGAGGTCGACTGGACGGTCGGTCACGTCATGCAGATGCGCGCGCGCACGATGCAGCCGGCGCAGGGTCTCGAACCGGGTGTCCGACTTGGCATGCTGCAGCGATGTGAATTCCTCAAGAGTGTCAGCGAGAAGCAGGTCCAGGCTGCATCGCACATCCGTCAAGAGAGACCCGGCGATCCGCGGCCTGTCGGCCGCCGGATGGAGCAGCCTCGCCATGGCCCCAGACAGCAAGCTACCCAACTTCGAGCATTTGTCGGAATAGATCAGGGGAGACAGCAGCAGCGGGTCCGGCTGCTCGAGAGGCGTTGCGGAGGAGAGGAAAAGGCAGAGGCCCAGGGTCTCGCTACCTGTCCGCTTGACCTCTACCTCGCTGGCAACCGCTTGCGACACGCACAGGAACTGCCCAGCTCTGACGGCGTGCGTCCGACCCTCGACAGTATAATACTCGGTACCCCGGGCGACGTATTTGATTCCCACCCCCTGCGCCTGCGTGCATTGGTGCGCGCCGTAAGAGATGGCCGAGAACACCACCTTGTCGAGGAGATCGACCGGTGGGCGGAAAGAGAGGTCGAGCCGCCCTCTCACCTCGCTGAAGCTATCGCGTTCGCGCATCCTGAACCTTTCTGGCGGCGAGCGAGCAAAAAATTGAGCAATCGGCGTCACCTCCTCTGCGAACGCTTCTGTTAC
>ERZ1066121.1701-NODE-1701-length-15281-cov-9.244188_pt1 | contig 15281 bp, 8 predicted proteins | sample MGYA00382768_ERZ1066121 | MGnify/ENA primary metagenome ERZ1066121 (study PRJEB33369, sample SAMEA5778351) | biofilm metagenome | biome: Industrial cooling water; feature: Water cooling tower basin; material: Biofilm | place: United Arab Emirates | collected... | reverse complement strand
TGCTGTGCAAGGCCGACCTGCAGAGCCGCATGGTCAACGAGTTCCCGGAGCTGCAGGGGATTGCTGGTCGGTACTACGCGATGAGCGACGCCGGCCTTGCCGAGCTGCCGGCCGAGGCGCGCGCCGCCGTGGCCGTGGCCCTCGACGAGGTCTACGCGCCGCGCTTCGCCGGTGACGCCATCGCGGCTTCGCGCCTGGGCCAGGTCCTCGCCCTCGCCGAGCGCCTCGACACGCTGGCCGGCGGCTTCGCGGCCGGGCTCAAGCCCTCGGGCAACAAGGATCCGTTCGCCCTGCGCCGCAACGCGCTCGGCCTCGCCCGCACGCTGATCGAGGGCGGGCTCGACCTGAACCTCGTTGGGTTGATCGACGCGGCGGTCGTTCTGCAGCCGGAGGCGGTCGCGCCGAGCGCCGATCGCAACACCGAAACAATCCGAATCGACCTTTACGACTTCATCCTCGACCGCCTGCGCAGCTACTTCGCCGATCGCGGCGTCGGCGCGGCGCTGTTCGACGCCGTCGCGGCGACGAAGCCGGTGTCGCTGGCCGATTTCGCCGAACGCCTCGCGGCCCTGCAGCGCTTCGCCGAGTTGCCGGAAGCGGCGGCGCTGGCCGCGGCCAACAAGCGCGCGCGCAACATCCTGAGGAAGGTCGAGGGCGTGCTGCCCGAGGCCATCGACGCGTCCAAGCTCGTCGAGCCCGCCGAGCGCGAGCTGCACGATGCGCTGGTCGCCGCGCTGGCCGACACCGACGCCTCGCTGGCCGCGCGCGACTACGTGGCCGTGCTCAGCCGGCTCGCCGCGCTGCGCGCGCCGGTCGATGCGTTTTTCGATACCGTCATGGTCATGGCCGACGACCCCGCGATCCGCGACAACCGCCTTGCGCTGCTGAAGGCGCTGGCCGACCGCTTCGCCGCCGTCGCGGCGATCGAGCAGTTGGCCGCGTGAGGATGCGCACGATCCCGGCGCCGCCGCGCTTCGGGGTCGTGCTCCGCGCCTGCATCGGGCTTTTTGCAGGATTCCTCGCGCTGCCCGGCGCGGCCTCGCCGCAGGCCGGGGCGGCGCCGTCGACGCCGATCCCCGTCGCGACGCCGGTCGACGCGCCGGCGCCGACGCGCGCCACGCTGGCGCAAGTGCCGGCGGATCGCGAGCTGCCGCGGGTGTCCGTGGTCGAGGTCGAGCTGGTCGGGCTCGATGACGAGGAAGCCACGAACGCGCGCGTCGCGATGACTCTCGCGCGGCTCTCCGCGAAGCAGCGCCGCGACATGAGCGAGGCGCGGCTGCAGTTCCTGCTCCGCCGCGTGCCCGCGGAGGTCGCGAAGGCGCTCGAGCCGTTCGGCTGGTATTCGCCCGTGGTGGAGGTGCGGCGCGAGCCGGCGCGCGACGGCCTGCGCATCGTCGTCGCGGTCGCGCCGGGCGATCCGGTGGTCCTGAAGACCCTCGACGCCGACATCGAGGGCGCGGCGCGCGACGATCGCTTCGTGATGCGCGAGCTGCCGAAGATCCGCCCGGAGGTGGGCGAGCGATTCATCCACGCCGAGTACGAGGCCGGCAAGGCGCGCATCGACCGCAAGCTCGCGGAGCGCGGCTACTTCGCCGCGAAGCGCACGGTGCATCGCGTCGAGGTGCGTCGCGCGGCGAAGTCGGCGGACGTCCGACTGCGATGGACCTCGGGGCCGCGCTACGCGATGGGCGAGGCCCGCTTCGGCGAGCACCAGTTCCGCCCCGACCTGCTGGAGCCGCTCGTCGATTGGCAGCCGGGCGACACGTTCCACCGCAACCGGCTGCTGCGCCTGCAGCGCCGGCTCGGCCAGCTCGACTACTTCGCGCTGATCGAAGTGGTGCCGCTGGAGGACGAGGCCGGCGACGACCTGCGCGTGCCCATCGAAGTCACCACGACGCCGGCCAAGCGGACGTCGTACACCGCGGCCGTGAGCTTCGGCAGCGACACCGGCGCGGGCGTGCGCGGGGCGATGAATCGCCGTTGGGTCAACGATCGCGGCCACAAGTGGCTGGCGGACGCCGAGTGGTCGCAGCGTCGCAGTGGACTGTCCACGCAGTACCGCGTGCCGTCGCTGAGGCGCCTGCCGGGCTGGTGGTCCGGCGAGATCGCGTTCCTGTCAGAGGATCCGGTCAACGCGCTCGGCTACGACCGCCTCGGCGTCAGCGCCGGCTGGCAGGGCCGCCGCGACCCGTTCGCGCTGTCGGGGCGCGTGGTGTTCGCCGAGGAGCGCACGCAGTCGCGCCTCCGGCTGTTCGACGGCACCGACGGGCGACAGACGCTGTTCTATCCGGAGATCACCGCGGCGTATCGCCGCGTCGACGACCCGCTCCAGCCGGACGACTCGCTGCAGGTGACGGCGGCGCTGCGCGGTGGCGTGATCGAGTCGATCGGACGTCGCCGCTTCGTGCAGGCGGAGCTTGGCGCCCAGTGGCTCCACACGATCAGCCCCGCGCGGCTGGTCATCGCGCGCGCCGATGTCGCGACGACCTCGTTCGGTGGCAACCCGGACACGCTGGAGTTCCCCGTGTCGCTGCGCTACTTCGCCGGCGGCGACCGCAGCATCCGCGGTTACGGCTATCGCGAAGTGGGCCCGCGCTTCGGCGGTGACGTGATCGGCGGGCTTCATCGCGCGGTCGCCAGCGTCGAGTACCAGCATTACTTCCTCGACGACTGGGGCGCCGCGTTCTTCGTCGACGCCGGCGACGCCTTCAATTCGCGGCGCGCGTTCGACCTGAAGGTCGGCGTCGGCGTCGGCGCGCGCTGGCGGTCGCCCGTGGGCCTGGTCGGCGTCGACGTCGCCCGGGGCCTCGACGAGGAGGCCGGTGGCGGCACGCGCCTGCACATCAGCTTCGGGGTGGCGTTCTGATGGCCGCGCCGCTGCCGTCCGCCCCGCACCGCCCGCGCGCGGCGCGCGCGCTGCGCTGGGCCGCGATCATCGCGTTGGCGGCGCTGACCGTCGTCGCGCTGGCGGGCTGGTGGCTGCTCGGCAGCGCGGGCGGTCGCGATCTCGCGCTGCGCCAGGCCATCGCGGCGCTGCCGGAGGGCGCGCTGCGCATCGGCGAGCGCGAAGGCAGCGTCGCCGGCGGCCTGCGCCTTCGCGACGTGGTGTTCGAGGACGAGTCGCTGCGGGTCGAGATCGCCCTGCTGCAGGCGACGCCCCGCTTCCCCGGGCTCGACGGCCCGACGGTGAACCTGCGTGCGCTGCGCGTGCGCGGCGTGCGCGTCCGGCTCAAGGATGCGCCCGACGATCCGGCACCGCCGTGGCCGCAGTCGCTGCCCACGCTGGCGATCCCGCTGGCCCTGCGCATCGATGCGGCCGAGATTCGCGGTATCACGCTCGAGTCGCCTTCGCCGTCCGAGCCAGGGCCGCCGTCGCCGCCGTTCGCCATCGATCGCGTGGCGGGCGCGGTGACGCTCCAGCCCGGGCGCCTCGCGCTCGACGGGCTCGAGGTCGACGCTCCCGACGGCCGGCTCCGCGGCGCGCTGGCGTATGCGCCGGTGGACGCCTTCGCGACCCGCGTGGCGCTCGACACCGAAGGGGCCGCGGGGGCCCGTCTTGCGCTGCGCGTCGACGGCACGCTCGGCAAGGGCCGCGCCACGCTCGACGGCGCCGCGGGCGGCGAGCTGTCCGCGGCGTTCGATTGGCAGGACGCCGCGGACCTCGATGCGCTGGCCTGGACGCTGGGCCTCGACGCGGCGCAGCTCGACACCGCGGCCTTGGGCCTCGCCGCGCAGTCGCCCATCGACGCCACGCTGCGGGCCCGCGGCGGTGGTGCGTTGGCCCTCGATCCCCACGCCGATGCGGCGGCATCGACGGCCGCGGCGCCGGGCCTGCGCGCTGTGCTGGACGGCCGCGTGGCGCAGGGAGGCATCGACGTGACGCTGCGCGAGTCGCGGCTGCGCCTGCACGACGGCGTCGTGCACGCCGAGCCGGTGGCCTTGGCCCTTCTCGACGGGCGTATCGACCTCACCGGCACGTACGGGCTCGACGACGGCGCGATGGCGCTCGTGGCACGCGCCGACGCGCTGGCCTGGGGCGAGGGCGAGGCGCGCGTCGTCGCCGGCGGCGACGCCGCGCTGCGCGGCACGCTCGAGGCCTGGGCGGCCGAACTCGATGTCGAGCTCGCGCGCGGTGCGCAGCGCGCGACGCTCACGGGTCGCGCGGAAGGGGACGCCGACGGCGTCGCCCTGGCGCCGTTCACGCTGACGACGCCGGGTGGCCGCCTCGAAGGCGAAGGCCGCTACGCACTCGACGCCGACGCCGCGTTCACCGTCGAGGCGACGCTGCGTGCGCTGGACCCGGCGTGGCTGGCGCCGGCGTGGCCCGGCCGCTTGGACGGCCAGCTGCGCATCGACGGCGCAGCGCCGGCCGAGGCCCCCCTGCGCTACGTGGCGCGCCTCGACGGCCTGTCCGGCGTGCTGCGCGGCCAGCGCGTTGGCGGCCGGGCTCGCGTCGAGGGCGAAGGCGAGGCGCTGCGCGTCGCGGCCGATCTCGCGCTCGGCGACGGCCGCCTGGGCGCGCAGGGCGCGCTGTCCCCGGCGCTGGACGTCGACGCCACGCTGCGCACGCTCGACGTCGCGCCGTGGGTCGATGGCGCGCGCGGCGTGCTCGACGGCCGTCTGCGCCTCAGCGGCAGCGTCGATCGTCCGGCCGTCGAGGCCGACCTCGCCCTGCTGGACGCCGGCTGGGACGAGGTCGAGCTTCAGCGGCTCACCGTCCGCGGCGCGCTGCCGGCGCGGGGGGATGGCCGCCTCGAGCTCCGCGCCGAGGCGCTGGCCCGGGGCGACTCGCGCATCGATGCGATCGACCTGGCGCTCGACGGCCGTCTCGACGCCGGCCGCTTCGACCTGGCCGCCGTCGGCATCGACCTGCCGGACCTCCCCGCGCGGGACACCGACGCCCGCGGGCGCGTCGACGTCCGCGGCGCCTGGCGCAGCGGCGACGGCTTCGAACGCGGCGAACTGACGCTCGATGCGCTCGATGCCGCCTTGCCGGCGCTGCCGGCGATCGCGCTTGCCGAACCCGCAAGGCTGGACTGGCGCGGTGCCGACTGGACGCTGCCGGCTCCGGCCTGCCTGGCCATCGGCGGCAGCGGCCGGCTGTGCGCCGAGGGCTCGGCCGAGCGCGCACGCCTCGACGGCACCGCCCTCGACCTCGCCTGGCTGTCGCCCTTCCTCCCGGCCGATGCGGACACCCCTCTGGCGCCCAGCGGCCTCGTCGCGCTGCAGGCCACGCGGCAGCGCGTCGGCCGAGGCTTCGTCAACACCGTGCGCCTCGAGGCGCCGCAGGGCCGGCTGCGGGTTGGCGGCGCCGCGCCCGAGTCCGTCTTCGGCTGGAACCAGCTCCTCATCGAAGCCGAGCAGTCGCAGGGCTGGCGCGTCGCGGTATCGGCCGACCTGCTGCCCGACGGCCGGCTCGAGGCGCGCGTAGCGGCCGATGCCGAGGGCACGCTCGAGGGCGACCTCGCGCTGCGCGCCACCGACCTCGCGCTGCTCGAAGTCGTCAGCGCGGACCTGGTGTCGCCGCGCGGCGTCATCGAAGGCCGCCTCGCGCTGTCCGGCACCGTCGACGAGCCGCGCTGGCAGGGCGCCGTGGCGGCCGCGCCGTTCGCCGTGGACCTGCCGGCGCTCGGCATCGCCGTGGTCGACGGCGAGCTGCGCGTCGAAGGCGGCGAGGACGGCCAGCTCCGCCTGCGCGGCCGGTTGCCCACCGGCGACGGCGCGCTGGAGCTGAGCGGCGCCTGGAGCGACGACGAACGTCCGAACACGCTCAGCCTGCGCGGGACGGAGGTGCGCGTGCTCGACACGCCGGACGGCCGAGCGTGGATCAGTCCGGCGCTCGATGTCGAGGTCGCCGACGGCGTGGCGCGCGTGCGCGGCCGGGTCGACGTCCCGCGCGCCGACCTGGCGCTGGACCGCTTCGAGCAGAGCGTCGGCGCTTCGTCGGACGTCGTCGTGGTCGACGACCCGTCGGCCGCCGAGGACGCCACCGGCCTGCAGCTGGACGCCGACTTCGCCATCGCGCTCGGCGACGACGTGCGTCTGCGCGGCTTCGGCTTCGACGGCCGGCTCAGCGGCGAGCTGCAGCTGCGCGATCGCGTCGATCGCGAACCGCGCGCCCGCGGCACGCTGCAGCTCGCCGGCGAGGTGCGGGCCTACGGCCAGCAGCTCGACCTCGAGCGCGGCCTGCTGCGTTGGGGCAACGTCGCCATCGACGAGCCCGCCATCGACGTCCGCGCCGTGCGCCCCGACTCGGAGCCCGCGGTCGGCATCGCCGTCAGCGGCACGGCGTCGTCGCCCGTGGTCGAGGTGTGGTCGCGTCCGGCGCTGCCGCAGGCCGAGGCGCTGTCGTGGCTGATGTTCGGGCGTCCGCTGGCTTCGGCCGACGGCTCGGACGCGGCGCAGCTGCAGCAGGCGGCCACCTCGCTGGGTGGCAGCGCCGTCGCACAGGCGCTGGCGGGGCAGGTGGGCCTCGACACCGCGAGCGTCGGCGAGTCGAGCGCGCTCGGCGGCACCGCGCTCACGGTGGGCAAGCGCATCACGCCGAAGCTCTACGTGAGCTACGGCATGTCGCTGTCCGGCACCGGCCAGGTCGTCACCGTGACCTACGCGATCCGCCGCTGGCTGGCGGCGCAGTTCCAGACCGGCATCGAGCAGCGCGTGCAGCTCGAGGCCACGTTCGACCGCGACTAGCCGGCGGCGAAGAACCACACGCGACCGATCAGGCCGTCGGCGCCGCGCTCGTACACGGCGGCCACCTCGCGCACGCCGCCCGGCAGCCCGACCACGCGCTCGTGGTCGATGACGCGCACGCCGAGGTCGATGCGGCTCCGCAGCTCGGCGCGCAGCCCGGCGTGCGTGAAGCGCTCGCGCGCGTAGAACTCGCGCAGCGCGCTTCGCCCTTCGAGGAAGGCCGCCTCGTCGGGATGGCGCTGGCAGCGCACGTCGGCGCTGAAGCACGCGGCGAACGCGGCCGCGTCGCGGGCGTTGTAGGCGTCGAGCTGGCGCTGCACGAGCGCAGCGAACGACCGTTCCGCAAGGGGGGTGCTGTCCATGCGCGCAGGATGCCCGAAACGGCGAAGGCCGCCCTCTCGGGCGGCCTCCGCTTCCATCGCGCCGCGTGGGATCAGAAGCTCAGCGTGAGGCCGAGGTTCAGGCTCTCGCGGTCCACCACGTCGTCGCCGAAACGGCCGGTATAGCTCAGGTGGCCGACGAAGCGCTCCGAGAACATGAAGCCGAGGCCGACTTCGGCGCTGGTCCACTCGTCGCCGGGCGCGAAGCCCTCGGCGGCGAAGCGGCCGCCCATGCTGTTCGAACCGGCGTTGACGACGGTGCGGTTGGTCTCGTCCTCGCTGTTCCACGCCACGCGCGCGAACGGCTGCAGGCCGCCCAGATCGCCGTGGGCCTGGTAGCCGATGCGGGTGACCATCGATTCGCGGGTGAACTCGCGGAAGTTCATCGCCGTCGCGGTGATGCTGTCTTCCTGGAACGCACCGACGGTCACTTCCTGCCACACAACGCCGGCGAACGGCCCGTGGGTGATCGACTCGCCCTTGAACACGTAGCCGACGTTGAGCTCGGCCGCCACGTGGTCGGCGTCGGTCTCGCCATTCTCGGTGCGCAGCGCCGGCCCGATCACGAGGTTGCGCTCGATGTCGAGGTTGGTGGTGCCGCCGGTCGCGATGGCGTTGACGAAGAAGCCGCCGAAGTTCAGCACGCCGTAGCCGGAGAACAGCACCGAGTTGCCGTCGATGTTGCCGCCGGCCGGATCGCTGTTCTGGTTGCCGACGCTGGCCGCGACGCCGAAGGTGAACGTCTCGTTGACGCGGTAGTTGGCGCCGCCGGTCAGGCTGAAGCCCGTGGTGTCGCCGCCCGGCGAGAAGGCCGAGCCGCCGAACTCGCCGTTCGAGCCGGTCGCGGTGAAATAGCCGCGCACGGTGCCGTCCTCGCGCTCGCCGCGGTACTCGGTGAACAGCGCCTTGCCGACGGCGCCGCCGTGGTCGTCGTAGGCGGCGAGGGCGGCTTCCGGCGCCAGCGACACGAAGTTCGGGGCGTTGATCGTCGCGATCGTCACTTCGGCCAGCAGGCGGTGCGCCGCGCCGGTCGGGTGCACGCCGTCGGCGAACAGGTACGTGTTGTTGGCGCCTGGCGCGACGAGGGTGTTCGGCGTGCAGGTGATCGAGCTCGACGAGGTGCAGGCCACGCCGCTGATGTTCGTGAAGCCGAACGCGCCGGGGTTGGCGCGGATCTCGTTGAAGAGGCCGTTGACGTTGATCGGGATGATGCCGGTGCCCAGCGTCGCCAGGCCCTGCGACAGCGCGCCGTTGTAGCTGACGGTGGCGAGCGAGGCGAGCGGGCTGGCTGCCGCGAACGGACCGGAGGAGAACTGCGGGGTCACGCCGAGGTCGGGCAGGTTCAGCACGACGATGTTGCGCGCGCCGGCGGCCTGCAGGCGGCCGACCTGCTGCACGACGGCGGTGGCGACCGGGATGCCGCCGACGGTGGCGTTGGCGGAGGCGGTGGCCGGGTTCGCGGCCCAGACGGGGATCGCGCCGAACAGGTCGTTCGCGCCCATCCACACCGTGTACAACGCGCGCGGGTCGGCGGCGCCGCCCGTCAGGCCCGACGTGATCTGCGCGTCGAGGCGGGTGATCGGGTTCGGGTTGTTGGTGCAGGGCGCGGCGGCGGCCGGGCGGGCGCAGGCGCCGCCCCAGGCGAAGTTGGTGCCGCCCGGCAGCAGCGACGGGGTCTGCGTGAAGCCGAAGTGGCGGGCCAGCAGCTCGACCATCACCGGGTCGGGGTTGGTGGTGAAGCTCTGGCTCGGGCCGAGCAGCCCGCCGAGGCCGCCGGCGGCCGCCGGCGCCAGGCCGATGTTGCCGGCGTCCGACAGGCTGTCGCCGAAGCTGACGACGCGGCTGAAGCGCTGCGCGTGGGCCGACGAAGCGGCGAGGGCCAGCGCGACGGCGCCGACGATGAGACGGGTGCGGGGCATCGGTAACTCCTGGACAGTGCGGAACAGCAGGGGTGGCATCGACCCGCGGCCGCCCGGAGGCGCCGCGACGGGCATCACATTAAAACAAAGTTACGGATGCCCGCCATACGCTGCCGTGCGTTGCGCCGCCGCGGGTGAAAACCTTGCTGCGACGCAGCATCGGTGCGGCGTCGCGTCGCCTCGAACGGGCATCATCCCCCCAGACTCTGGAGCACCACGGCATGCGGAAAGCAATCAAAACGGCGATCGGCGCGGGATGCGCCCTGCTGGCCGCGTGGGCCATCGCCGCGGCGCCGCCACCCGCCACCGCCGCGGCGGAAACGCCCTCGCAGGCGCGCACCGAGGCCGAGGCCACCGACGACGGCGCGAGGCCCTGCGTCGGCCTCGTGCTGGGCGGCGGCGGCGCACGCGGCGCGGCGCACGTCGGCGTGCTGAAGGTGCTGGAGCGCGAACGCATTCCCGTCTGCGCCATCGCCGGCACCAGCATGGGCGCGGTGGTCGGCGCGCTGTACGCGAGCGGCTTGAAGCCCGCCGAGATCGAGCAGGCGCTCGCGTCGGTCGACTGGAAGGATCTCTTCCAGGACGAGCCCGGTCGCGCGGCGCTGCCCATGCGCCGCAAGGAAGCGCAGCTGAACTACCGCGCCGAGCTCGAGGCCGGGTGGCGCGACGGCGCCCCGGTGTTCCCGTCCGGCGCGGTGCAGGGGCAGAAGCTCGGCCTGCTGCTGCGCCGGCTGATGCTCGATGCGTCGCGCACCGCGCGCTTCGACGAGCTGCCGATCCCGTTCCGCGCCGTGGCCACCGACATCGTCAGCGGCGAACGCGTGGTGTTCTCGGAGGGCGACATCGTCATGGCGGTGCGCGCGTCGATGGCGGTGCCGGCGGTGTTCGCGCCGGCGGAGATCGACGGCCGCATCCTCGTCGACGGCGGCATCGTCGACAACGTGCCGGTCGACGTGGTGCGCGAGATGGGCGCCGACGTGGTGATCGCCGTCGACGTCGGCAGCCCGCTGCTGACGCGCGACGAGCTGCGTACGCCGATCACGGTCGCCTACCAGATGATCTCGGTGCTGATCCAGGAGAAGACCAACCGCTCGATCGCCTCGCTCGGCGCGGGGGACGTGCTGATCGTGCCGCCGCTCGGCAGCTTTTCGAGCGCAGCCTTCGAGCAGTCGCTGACCGTGATTCCGAAGGGCGTCGAGGCCGCGGAAGCCGAAGCGCCGCGCTTCCGCCACCTGGCGCTCCCGGAGGCCGACTACGCCGATTGGCGGCGCGAGCGCCGCATCGCCGCGCTCGACCCGCCGCCCACCATCGCCTTCGTCGACGTGGCGCCCGGGCAGGCGCGGACCACGGAGCTGGTGGCCTTCCGCGCCCAGGGTCTGGTGGGGCAAACGCTCGATCCCGCCGTGGTCGAGGCGGCCGTGGCGGGGACGTACGCCGAGGGCGCTTACCAGCGGATCGGCTGGCGCGCGGTCGAGCGCGACGGACAGACCGGCATCGAGCTGGTGCCGGTCGACAAGGCCTGGGGGCCGATGTTCTTCAACGTCGGCCTGCAGATCGCCGACGATTTCGAGGGCCGCAGCGACTACCAGCTCACCGCCGAGCTGCTGAAGACCGGCGTCAGCGGCGACGGCGACGAGCTGCGCGCGCTGCTGCGGCTCGGGCAGGTCACCGAGGCCTCGGTGGACTGGTTCGCGCCGCTGGACCTCGATCGCCGCTTCCACGTCGGGCTCGACACCGGCTACCGCGCCTTCGACGTGCCTTTCGTCGTTGGCCGCCTGCAGTCGGCCGAGTACCGCATCGCCCGCACGACGCTGGGCGTGCGCGTCGGCCTGCAGACCGACCCGCGCTGGGCGCTCGAGGCGACCCTTCGGCGCTCGCGCTTCGAGGGCAGCCAGGAGGTCGGGTCGCTTGCCGTCGACAGCCTCAGCCAGCAGACGACGTCGATCGGCGGCCGCGCGGTGTGGGACACGCTGGACCGGCTGAGTTTCCCGAGCCGCGGCTCGCGCGCCGTGCTGTCGGTCGACCGCTTCGACGACGTGCTGGGCGCGGAGGGCAGCGGCTGGGCGGCGCGGTGGCGCTCCGACACCGTGGTCTCGAAAGGCAAGCACCACCTGCTGCTGGGCACGCGCTGGGCCACCACCCGCGACGCGCCGCCGGAGTTGGCCGCGTTCTCGACGCTGGGCGGTTTCCTCAACCTGTCCGGCACGCTGGAGCGCGGGCTGGTGGGCGAAGAGCTCGGCTACGGGCGCGCCGTGTACTACTACCGGTTCGGCGACGCCAACGCGCTGTTCGCGGTGCCAACCTGGCTCGGCGCGAGCGCGGAGATCGGCCAGGTGGGGGAGCGGGGCCGCGGCCTCGACTGGGGCGAGGCGACGCGCGCCGGCGGCGTGTTCGTCGGCATGAGCAGCCCGTTCGGCCCGATCCTGTTCGGATTCGGCCGCACGAATCGCGGCGACGACACCTGGACCCTGAGCTTCGGCAACCTGATCCGCAATGAAGACTGACGCCTTCGTCGCGCCGATGGCGCGGCACCTGCCGCCGCACTGGCGGACGCGCTACGACGCCAGCTGGCGGCTGATGCGCGCCGACCGGCCGATCGGCTGGCTGCTGCTGCTGTGGCCCACGCTCGTCGCGCTGTGGATCGCCTCCGATGGCGTGCCGTCGCTGCACCTGCTCGCCGTGTTCGTCGGCGGCGTGTGGCTGACCCGCGCCGCCGGCTGCGTCATCAATGACTACGCCGACCGCTGGCTGGATGGCCGCGTCAAGCGCACGAAGTCGCGACCGCTCGTGAGCGGCGAGCTGTCCGGGCGCTTCGCGCTGGGGCTGTTCGCGGCGCTGATGCTCGCGGCGTTCGCGCTGGTGCTGACGACCAACGCGAAGACCGTCGGCCTGAGCGTCGTGGCGGTCGCGCTGGCGGCCGCCTACCCCTACATGAAGCGCCACACCTACCTGCCCCAGGCCTGGCTGGGCCTCGCGTTCTCGTGGGGCATCCCGATGGCCTTCACCGCCGTGGCGGACGCGTGGCCGCCGCCGGAGGCCTGGCTGCTGCTGTGCGCGAACGTGCTGTGGACCACCGCCTACGACACCTGGTACGCGATGGTCGACCGCGAGGACGATCGCCGGGCCGGCGCGAAGTCGACCGCCCTGCTGTTCGGCGACCTCGACGTGCCGGTGATCGCGGCGCTGTTCGCGCTGGCCGGCACGGCGATGGCCCTGCTCGGCCATCGGCTCGGCTTCGGGCTGGTGTACTGGCTGGGCCTCGTGGTGGCGGCCGGCTTCGTCGCCCAACAGTTCGCCCAGGGCCGCTCGCGGCATCCGGAGGACTGCTTTGCCGCGTTCCTCGCCAACAACCGCGTCGGCATGGCGGTGTTCGGCGGGGTGGCGCTGCATTTCTTCATCGCGGCCGGGTGAGCGAACGCCGGACGCAGTAGGATCGCGCCATCCCCAGCGCTGGAGGGTGGCGGTCATGGGTCGTCGGTCTTCGCCGTGCACGGCCGTGCCGGCCGCCCTGCTGGCGGCCCTTTCCGCCGTGGCGGTCGGTGCGCAGCCCGCCGCGGACCCCTGCTCGACCTCGACCTCGAGGCGCTGCTCGACGTTCCGGTGGCGTCCGTCGGCCTGTCGGCCCAGGCCATGCGCGACGTGCCGGCGCTCGCCGACGTGTTGACGGCGCAGCAGCTGCGATCGCACGGCGTGTCGACGCTGGCCGAGGCCGTGGCGCTGCTGCCGGGCGTGCGCCTGCAGCAGCGGCAGACCTTCCTCAACGGCTATGCCGCCGTGTTCGGCGCGGCCGTGAACGACAACGACAACCACCTGCTGCTGCTCGTCGACGGCGTGCCGTGGCGGGTCTCGACGGCCGGCGGCGCGAACCGGCTGCTCTACGACGCCTTTCCGATCGCCCTGGTGGAGCGCATCGAGCTGGTGCGTGGGCAGGCGGCGATCGTGCACGGCAGCAATGCCGTGTCCGGCGTCATCAACATCGTCACCCGCGACCCCGCCGCGGCGGGACGGCACCTCGTCCTCGGCGCGCGCGACGGGGCGGCGCTCGGCCAGGCGCAGGCGACCTGGGGTGGCGGCGATCGCGCCCTCACCGCCTTCCTCGGCCGCGAGTGGGGCTTGCGCGACTGGACGCAGGACCGGCTGGCGATCGGCCTGCGCAACGGCGGCAACCAGCGCGCCAGCGGCGATCTGTCGCAGCGCGGCGACGCGTTTGCGCTGCTCGGACGCTGGGACTCGCTGCGCGTCCAGGGCTTCGCGCTGCGCGCCGAGAGCGTCACGCCGTCCAGCCTGCAGTTCGGCCCGCAGTACGTGCCGCCGGCTCGCGACGATTCCACCGGCCTGCGGCTGCAGGACCGGCGGTCGCTCGGGGCTTGGCAGCTGCACGGCGCGGTGGCGGTGGACCGCAGTCGGCTCGACTACGACACGCTGCGCGCCGACGGTCGTCGCGAGTCGCTCCGCGTCGCGCTGGAATCCCCGGGCGACGGCGCGCTCCGCGGGTACGCCGGCGTGCAGGCGGCCTGGGCGGGGGGGCGCGTCGACGGCATCGTGCCGGACTGGTCGAGCCGGGAGTGGGGCGCGTTCGCCCAGCTGTATGCGCGGCTCGGCGCACAGGTGGAGGTGGGCGCCGGTCTGCAGCACCAGCGCGTGTCCGACGGCGCGCACGGGACGACGCCACAGGCAAGCCTCGTCTGGACGCCGGACGGCCCATGGCGCCTGAAACTGATGCGCGGCGAGTCGTTCCGTGACGCCGACGCCCGCGAGCGCTTCAGCGACGCGGCCTTCCAGCTCGGGCGAACGGACCTTGCGCCGGAGCAGGGCCGCATCGACGCCGTCGAGGTCGGCTGGGACGGTGGGCGGCTGGGGGCGGTGGCCCGCGTCTTCGACCAGCGCATCGAGGACCTGATCGTGCTGGCGCCCGATGCCAGCGGGCGGCTGCGCTTCACGAACCGGGGTGACGCCCGCGTGGTCGGGCGCGAGCTGCAGCTGCACTGGGTCTCGGGCGGCTGGCGCCTGGGCGGCAGCTGGCGGCACCTGGGCCGGCATGAGGACACCCAAGCCCCGCGGAACCTCGCCAAGCTCCAGGGCCTGTGGTCAAGCGCGAACGACTGGACCGCGGGCGTCGCGATCGAGGCCGCGGATGCTGCGCCGCTGTCCTCGCGCCTGCAGCCTCCGCGTGCGGCGCTGAACCCGCCGGCGCGCGGCTACCTGCTCGTCGATGCCCACCTCGAGGTGCCGCTGGCGCGCTGGTGGCCGCAAGGGCCGGCGGGCAGCGCGGTCTCGCTGCGTTGGCGGAACGCGCTGGACCGCGAGGTGTGGCAGCCGACCGCGGCGCCGCCCATCAACACGGTGCCTTACGTCGCGGACCGCTCGCTGCGCATCGCGCTGCGCGTTCCGTTCTAGTCCGCCCGCGCCCCGTCGACCCGCGCCACCACCCACACGTCGATCCGCTGCGCGCCGCTGGTGCGAAGCGCCTGCGCCGCGGCCGCGGCCGTGCTTCCGGTCGTCAGCACGTCGTCCACCAGTGCGACGTGCGCCGGACACCGCGTGGTCATGTGGAACGCGGCTGCGAGGTTGCTTCGCCGCGCCGCGGCGTCGAGCTCGGTCTGCGGGCGCGTGTCGCGGCACCGGCGAAGCGCGTCGCCCCGAACCTCGATGCCCAAGGCCTTGCCCCAGTCGCGGGCGAGGCCGAGCGCCTGGTCGTGGCCGCGCTGCCGGAGTCGATTCCGATGCAGGGGGATGGGGATGAGCGCCTGCGGTCGTGGCGTGCCGAGGAGGAGGGGCATCGCCAAGGCCGCGAGTGCGCGGCCCGCGGCGAGGTCGGCGTGGAACTTGTAGCGCGTCAGCAGCGGCGCGGACGCGGCGTCATAGGCGAGGGCGGCGCGCACCGTGATGCCGAGCGCGTCGAGCGTCGCCACGCCGCGCGCCGGCGCGGGGCGCAGCTCGGCGCGGCAGGGTCCGCAGAGCAGGACGTCGAGGTCGGCGGGCGCGTCGCAGGCGAGGCACGCCGGCGGCAGGGCCCAGGTGCGGAGCGAGCGCCATGCGGTGGCGAACGGGAGCGGCATCGCGGTTGACAGGTCAGGGGGCGGTTTCCAGACTGATCGAGAAAACGGCCCACCGCCGTCGGAACATCCCCATGCCTGCCGTCATCCGCCACGACTGGACGCGCGAGGAAGTCCTCGCGCTCCTGAACCTGCCGTTCCCGGAGTTGCTGCACCGCGCCAGCGCCGTGCACCGCGAACGCTTCGACCCGACGGAAGTGCAGGTCAGCACCCTGCTGTCGATCAAGACCGGC
>ERZ1066121.1699-NODE-1699-length-15307-cov-7.342381_pt1 | contig 15307 bp, 14 predicted proteins | sample MGYA00382768_ERZ1066121 | MGnify/ENA primary metagenome ERZ1066121 (study PRJEB33369, sample SAMEA5778351) | biofilm metagenome | biome: Industrial cooling water; feature: Water cooling tower basin; material: Biofilm | place: United Arab Emirates | collected... | reverse complement strand
CCGCCTCGAGCTCGCTCTCCTCGAGCAGCACGTAGCGGCCTTTCTCATATTCATAGCCCTTCTTGATCTCGGCCGGATCGACCGCGCCCACGCCGGGCGCCACTTTTTCATACTTGATCCGCTTGCCCGTCGGCTCGTGGATCTGGTTGAAACTGATCTGCGCGCCCGACTTGGTCGCCGAGTAGATCTCGACGGGGATGGAGACGAGCGCGAGGCGGATCTGCCCCTGCCAATAGGCGCGTGCGGCCATGGGATCACCTTCGTTGCGAGGCCGATTCAAAGCATTTGCCGCGGAGTCGTTCCCTTGCGCGCGCGAGCGCTCTAAACGGCGGCCATGAAGACCGATCCGTTGGAGCTGTTCCGGGCCTGGTTCGACGAGGCGAAAGCGTCCGAGCCGAACGATCCGGACGCCATGGCGCTGGCCACGGCCGACGCGGAGGGGCGTCCCTCGGTGCGGATGGTGCTGCTGAAGGGCGTCGATGCGCGCGGGTTCGTGTTCTACACCAACCGCGACGGGCGCAAGGCCGGGGAGCTGGCCGCCAACCCGCGCGCAGCGCTATGCCTGCACTGGAAGTCGCTGCGGCGTCAGGTGCGGGTGGAAGGCTTCGTCTCGACGGTAAGCGACGGGGAGTCGGACGCTTATTTCGCATCGCGCAGCCGCGACTCGCAGCTCGGTGCCTGGGCGTCGGAACAGTCGCGCCCGCTCGATGTGCGCGAAACCTTCGAGCGCCGCGTCGATGAAGTGCGGGTGCGGTTTGAGGGTCAGCCGGTGCCGCGCCCGCCCTTTTGGGGCGGGTACCGCGTCGCGCCCGAGCGCATCGAGTTCTGGCTCGACCGGGCTTCGCGGCTGCACGAGCGCCGCCTGTTCACGCGCACGGGCGAGGGCTGGTCGGAGGGCCTGCTCTACCCGTGACCGCCCGCCAGGACGCTGCAAACGGCCGGTTGACCACGCGCGCCGCGCTCGCCAGCACCACGCTCGCCCTATTCCTGCTGATCCTGAAGGGTTGGGCGGCGGCGGCGACCGGCTCGGTCGCGATGCTTGGCAGCCTCGCCGACTCGGTGTTCGATCTCGTCGCCTCGCTTATCACCCTGTATGGCGTTCGCCTGGCCGCACTGCCCGCCGACCATGACCACCGCTTCGGCCACGGCAAGGCCGAGGCGCTGGTCGCGCTGGCGCAAGTCGCGTTCATCGCCGCCTCCGCGGTCGGGATCGGGGCAAGCGCGGTCGCGCGCCTGTCCAGCGACGGTGTGGCCGAGCAGCCGGGCCTCGGCATCGCCGTCTCGCTGGTCGGCATCGCCGCCACGTCACTGCTGATCGGCTTTCAGCGCCGCGTGATCGCGCAGACCGGATCGGTCGCGATCACGGCCGACAGCGTCCACTATCAGTCCGACCTGCTCGTCAATGCCGCAGTGATTGCCGCGCTGGCGCTTGAGACGGGCGCGGGGGTGCGCGGTGCCGATGCAGTGACGGGCATGCTGATCGCGCTCTGGCTGGCGCGCGGGGCGTGGCGCGCGGCCGTTCGTGCAATCGACCAGCTGATGGACAAGGAATGGCCCGACGCCAAGCGCAGCGCCTTTGTCGAGATCGCCAGCTCGCACCCGGCGTTCCGCGGCATCCACGACCTGCGCACCCGCACGAGCGGATCGCTGCACTTCGCCCAGTTCCATGTCTGGGTCGATCCGACCATGACGGTCGCGGAGGCGCACGACGTAATGGACATTGTCGAGGCGCGGCTGGATGCGGCCTTTCCGGGCACGGAGGTGCTGATCCATCTCGACCCCGAAGGCCGCAACGACCGCGCGGGCCGGCACGACGAACAACTCCGGGAGACGCCCGAGCCATGAGACTGCCCTTCGCCCAGATCGACGCCTTTGCGGACCGACCGTTCGGCGGAAACCCGGCGGCAGTCATGCCGCTCGACGTGTGGCTGCCCGACGACACGCTGCAGGCGATCGCGGCCGAGAATAATCTGAGCGAGACGGCTTTCACCGTACCTGCGGACGGCCAGGCCGCCGATTACGAGCTGCGCTGGTTCACGCCGACCAGCGAAGTCGCGATGTGCGGGCATGCGACGCTGGCGAGCGGTCATCATCTGATCGGCAGGCGCGAGCGCGTGCGGTTCACGACGCGCAAGGCCGGGGTGCTGGAAGTGCGCCGCGATGGTGCGGGCTACCTGCTCGACCTGCCCGCGACGCGCATGGTGCCAGCCGAGCTGCCCGAGATCGCCGAGGCGATCGGCGCGCCGGGTGCGCGGACCTGGACGTCGGAGACCGAGGCGGCGGAAGGGACGGTGATCCTGCTGCTCGACAGCGAGGCGGCGGTGCGGTACCTGCGGCCCGATTTTCGGGCGCTCGCGCGGCACCATGTCATGGCCGTGCCGACCGCGCCCGGCGAGACGGCGGACGTGGTCAGCCGCGTGTTCGTGCCTGCCTTCGGCATCGACGAGGATCCGGTGACTGGCTCCGCCCATGCCGCGCTCGCGCCGTTCTGGGCCGAACGGCTGGGCCGGACCCGCTTCACCGCCTTCCAGGCGAGTGCGCGCGGCGGGCATCTGAGCTGCACGCTCGCGGGAGACCGCGCGGTGCTCGGCGGCAGCTGCGTGACGGTGATCGAGGGCAGCTTCCTGTTGTGACGACGGCGGAGGAGGGTGAACCGCTGCGCCGCGACATCGGCTTTTTCGGCGCCTCCTTTCTCGCCTTCAACGGGCTGGTCGGCGCGGGCATCTTCGTGCTGCCGGGGACCTTGCACGCGCGCTTCGGGACGCTGGCCCCCTGGCTCTTTCCCGCCTACGGACTGCTCGCGCTGGGCATCGTCGTGCCCTATGCGCGCGTGGCGCGGCATTTCGGGCGCACCGGCGGACCGGTCGCCTATGCCGAGAGCCTCGGACCGTTCGCCGCCTTTCAGGCGGGCTGGATCTACTGGGTCGCACGTGCCGCCGCCTTCGCGGCCAACCTCAACATTCTCGTCGCCTATCTGGCGACGCTGGTGCCCGCATTCTCGGGACCGAGCGCGCGCGCGGCGCTCATCCTCGCGGCGGTCGCCGCCATCGCCGCGGTCAACATTGCGGGGGTTCGGCGCGCGATCCGGCTGCTCAACCTCCTGACGCTCCTCAAGGCAGCGCCGCTGATCGCGGCCGCACTGCTGGCGCTCGCCTGGTACGGCCCGCCGCCCGCACCGTCCGGCCTGCCCGAGGCGGGCGCGCTCGAGGCCAGCGCGCTCCTGATCCTTTACGCCTTTGTCGGCTTCGAGACGGCAGTGGTCGCGGCCGGGGAGACCGCCGACGCGCGCCGCACCATCCCACGTGCGCTCATCCTGACGGTGATCGGAACGGCGCTCCTCTACATGATCGTGCAGCTCGGCTATTCGGCCGCCATGCCCGCAGGCCCGGCGGGAGACGCCCCGCTCGTCGCCTGGGGAGAGCGGCTGATCGGGCCCGCGGGCGCGACCCTGCTCACGCTCGCCGCCATCGCCTCCCTGCTCGGCAATGTGAGCGGCGGGATCACGGGCACCGCGCGGACCAGCTATGCCATGGCGCGCGACGGGTTGCTGCCGCCCGTTTTCGCACAAGTCTCCCCGCGCTACGCCACGCCCGTGCCGTCGATCCTGGTCCTCTCGGGCCTGGTCGCGCTGCTCGCGCTCAGCGGCAGCTTCGTGTGGCTCGCGGTCATGAGCACGCTTGCGCGGATGATCGTCTATGCGTTGGGCATCGCCACGCTGCCTCGCCTCGAGCGCGGGCCGTTGGCCTGGCCGCTCGCGCTGACCGGCCTGACGCTCTGCGCCTGGGCGGCCGCACAGGCCGGAACGACCGCCTGGCTCACCCTGCTCGCCATCGCCGGCGTAGGGACCGCGATCTTCGCGGTCGGACGCACGCGCCGGTAAGCGACGGTGCCCAGCCCTGCTGCCGCGCTCAGCCGACCAGCCGGCATAGCAGGTCGGCCGCGACTTCCTCCTGCATGGGCGACAGCCGCGCGCGGAAGCTGGGCGCGAGCTCGCGCGCACGCCGCTGGAAGCTGTCATTGCCGTAGATCTGGCGGAGCGAGGTGGCGAAGGCTTCGGGCTGGATCGAGCCCGCATGCACATGCCCGCCCAGCTGCATGCGCGTGATCGCCTGGCCGGTCAGTCCTTTCTCCAGATCGTAGTGTACGATCACGATCGGCACGCCGGCCGCAAGCGCCGAGCTGACAAAGCCCATGCCGCCATAGGTCATGACGAGCCGCGACCGCTCGGCAATGCGCGCGAAGGGAAGCGGCGCTGCCTCCACCCGGAAGCCGAGCTGCGCGAGTTCGGCGCGCTGCGCGTCCGACGCGCCTTGGGCATAGACCCGCACGGGAAGCGCCGAGCGGATCAATCCGTCCCACAGCGCAGGCGTCCGCAGCAGCGTCGCGTCGGCGTAGAGGAAGACCTCATCGCCCTCGCCCGCTTCCCCCACAGGATGGGCGACCGACGGTGCGACCACCGGCTCGCGCCGCCATGCGGCATAGCAGTCGAGCTCGGTAAAGGTGCCTGCCAGGAGATGGTCGGCGTGGAACAGTTCGGGCAGGTGCTGCAGCGCTATGTGGCCGGCGGCAACCAGCCCGGCATTGACCCGCTCGAGCACCTCCGGCTCGGGATAGGTGGCAGGCTGGCCCGTGAGCGACGGAAAGGCGCCCAGGTGCGAGGGGACCGAATCGAAGGCGAGGCCGATCTGCACGGTCGGGACGCGGCCCCGTGCCGCTAGCAGCAGGGCGGGCGCGAAATCGGCACCAACCGCGTCCGGGCGCACGGCGTGGAGGATGGAGCTCCAACCGTCCACCAGCATCGGCAACACGTCGGGCTGGTCGAGGCCCAGCCGGACGAGGATGTCGCCCATGGTGTTGGGGAGCGGCCCCCCGAGCGGCCCGACATTGTTGAGCAGCCGCGGCCAGATCGGGGCCTGCCAGAAGCGGACGCCGGGCGGCCACGCGAAGTTGCGCGCCAAGCGCTGCGCGGCGACGTGCACCTCATGTCCGTCGGCAGTCATCCGGGCGGCGAGATCGGCCATGCGGACGAGGTGGCCGCGATTGGCTCCCAGCTCCCAGCCGAACAGGATCCGGGGCACGATCCCTAGATGCCGCCCTGGACCGACGGGTGACCCGCGGCGGCCAGCCCGCGGGCGAGGTCGGCGAGGCACGCCTCCAGCCGGGGCCGCTCGGTCGACCGCACGACGAAGTTCGCGCCCACCCGGCCCTCGCGGAAAAATGGATAGCTGCCGATCTGGCAGCCTTCATGCGCCTTTTCGGTCGCGCGCAGCAGGTCCGCGACCTCGCTTTCGGGCACCCAGCAGCCGAGCGTCTCCGACAGGAGCGGCGCGCCGCCCTCGAGCGTGCCCGACAGCCCGTCGAGCATCATGGCGGTGATGTGCGGCACGCCCGCCATGATGAAGATGTTGCGCCACCGAATGCCGGGCGCGCCCGACATGCGGTTCTCGATCAGCTCGGCGCCTTCGGGCACGCGCGCCATGCGCAGCCGCGCCTCCGTGATGCCGCCGCGGGTCTCGTAATAGCGCTCCAGCACCGCCCGCGCCTTGGGATGAACCACCACGGGCACGCCCAGCGCCTCGGCGATCGCGTCGACCGTGATGTCGTCGTGGGTCGGCCCGATCCCGCCGGTGGTGAAGAGGTAATCGTTGCGCGCCCTCAGCGCGTTCACCGCCTCGACGATCGCGTCGGTCCGGTCGCCCACCACGCGCACCTCGGCCAGGCGGATGCCCTGAAGGTTGAGCCACAACGCGATCTGCGCGATGTTCTTGTCCTGCGTGCGACCCGACAGGATCTCGTCCCCGATGACGACGAGCCCGGCGGTCCAGATGCGGTCGGATGTCATGGCGCCGGCCTTAGCTTCCGCCCTTGCCGATGCAACCGCAAGGGTGCCGGGAGCCGCTCCCCGAGGCATGATCTCGCAATCGGCGGGCGTTCCGACTATCTGCGCGGGCATGACCAGCTATATCGACGCCGACGCGGCCGCGACGCGGACCACCGCCATCAAGCTGCACGGGCCCGAGGGCTTTGCGGGCATGCGCAGGGCCGGGCGGCTGGCGGCGGAGATCCTCGACGCGATCGTGCCGCACATGGTGCCGGGCGTGTCGACCCAGGCGATCGACGACATGATCCGCGCGCACATGCTGCGCGAAGGCGCTTTCCCGGCCACGCTCGGCTATCGCGGCTACACCCATTCGAGCTGCATCTCGATCAACCATGTCGTGTGCCACGGCATTCCGTCTGAGCGGACGCTGAGGGACGGCGACATCGTCAATGTGGACGTCACGCCGCTCCTCGACGGCTGGCACGGGGACACCAGCCGCATGTATCTGATCGGCGACGTGGGCGTGAAGGCGCGCCGGCTGGTCGAGGTGACGCACGAGGCGCTGATGCGCGGCATCGAGGCGGCGCGGCCGGGCAACACGCTCGGCCACATCTCGCACGCCATCCAGAGCTTCGCGGAGAAGCAGCGCTACAGCGTGGTGCGGGACTTTTGCGGGCACGGGCTCGGTCGGCTGTTCCACGATGCGCCGGAGGTCGTCCATGCGGGCAAGCCCGGCACCGGCCCCGAGCTGCGGCCCGGCATGTTCTTCACCATCGAGCCGATGATCAACATCGGCCGCCCGGACTGCAAGGTGCTCGACGACGGCTGGACCGCCGTCACCCGCGACCGCTCGCTTTCGGCCCAGTTCGAGCATTCGGTCGGCATCACCGAAGAGGGCTGCGAGGTGTTCACCTTCAGCCCCGCAGGCATGCACAAGCCGCCCTACGCCTGAAGGCGTGCGCGATAGCGTCGGCTGCCCGTCAGCGTGCGGCCGTCGGTGAGCACCAGCTCGAAATCGCCCGATGGCAGGCCGCGCAGCTCGCGCACCGCATCGCGACGGACCAGGCGCGAGCGGTGGATGCGGACAAAGGCGGGGCCAAGCCGCGCTTCCATCGCCACGAGCGTTGCGCGTTGCAGGAGCGGGCCCGCGGCGGTCGTGAGCTCGACATAGTTGGCGGCCGCCTCCGCAGAGACGATCTCTTCGGGGCGGACCCAGACGGTGCGCGCGCCATCGCGCACTTCGATGGGCAAGGAGGGCTCAGATGTGGACGCACCGGGTCTGCTCTCCGCGAGCGCGCGGACGAGCAGCAGCACCGGGACGGCGGCGGTGTAGAACAGGATGTCCTTGCGGAACTCATAGATTAGAGTGCCCGCCGGGCTGCTGCCGAAGAAGTCGTAGCGCCCGCCGGCGGCCGCGTGCGCGACCTCGCGGATCGATAGCATGATCGCGACGTGCCCGCCCGAGAAAAGCATGGCGACCGGCAGGTGTGCGAGGGGGGCCGCCGCCCAGGGGAGGCGCGGCGGACGGAAAGCACGCGCGGCGCGGCGCACCAGCGGAAGCATGAGTGCCAGCCCCGCCCAGCTGCTCAGCTCGTCTACCCAGTGATGCCAGGCGGTAATCGGCAGCTCCTCGCCCGCGCGGTCGGCAAGGATCGTGAATATGTTCACGATGTTGTTAACGAGGCTGAGCCCGGCGATCGCGAGCAAGGCGCGCGCCTCGAAAACGCTCACGCGGTCCGTCCCGGCGGCACCGCCGCTCGTCCCCGCGCTCCCGTCCTGTCCGCCGCTTCCGGTCACGACGCTGGCCTAATCGAAAGTCCTTGTCAGGGTCGAGCCCGCGACCGGGAGAATGGACGATGGGCGAGCGGCTTTATGGCCTCGATTGGCTGCGGATCGGCGCGTTCGGGCTGCTGATCCTCTATCATGTCGCGATGGTGTTCGCGACGTGGGACTTCCACATCAAGAGCCCCGTCCTGTGGCCAGCGATTGAGGGGCCGATGCTCGCGCTAAACCCCTGGCGGCTCAACCTCCTCTTCCTTGTCTCGGGCGTGGCCTCGGCCTTTCTGCTGACCCGGACGACGCCCGGTCGCTTCGCCTGGTCGCGCACCGTGCGGCTGCTCGTCCCGCTCGCCGTCGGCATGATCCTGATCGTCCCGCCCCAACCCTGGGTCGAGCTGGTCGTGAAGCACGGCTATGCGAGAGATTACCTGTCGTTCTGGGCGCAAGACTATTTTCGCCTTGGAACGCTTCACGGAGTCGCGCTGCCGACCTGGAACCATCTCTGGTTTGTCGCCTATTTGTGGGTCTATTCGCTCCTGCTGGCGCTCGCGGCGGCGCTGATCCCTGCAGGAGCCTCGGTCGCGCTCGTCGCGAGAGGCGAGCGGCTGTTGCGGGGTCCGCGGCTGTTGCTCGTGCCCGTGCTGATGTTCTGGCTGCTCCGTCTCACGCTCTACCCGCGTTTCGGGGAAACACACGGCCTGATCAACGACTGGTACAATCACGCCGCCTATGGCCTCACCTTCGCGGGCGGGCTGCTGCTCGCGCGCAGCTCCGCGCTGCGCGACACGGCGCGGGCGCTGCGACGGCCCGCCCTGCTGCTCGCAGTCGCCGGCTATATCGGCTATCTGTTCTACTACGTCTCGCATCCGGAGGGCGGACCGGAGCCGACGGTCCTTGCTTCGTCGGCCGGGCGGCTGGCGCGGACCGCGCAGAGCTGGGGCGCGATCGTCGCACTGCTCGGCTTCGCGCTCGCCTGGAACCCCGGTGACAGCGCTGCACGCCGTTATCTGACCGAAGCCGTCTTCCCGTGGTACATCGCGCACCAGACGCTGATCGTGCTCGCAGCCTTCTGGTTGCGGCCGTTCGGCCTTGGCAACGGAGTGCTGTTCGCGGCGCTGGTCGCGATCACGGCCGGCGGTTGCGCGCTGTTCTTCGAGATGGTGCGCCGGTCCGGCCCGTTGCGTTCGCTCTTCGGCCTGAGGAGCAAGCCGCTCAAAACGCATGGCCAATCGCAACCGGTTGCGCCAATCTGACCGCGATCGGAAAGCGGAGAAGGTTATGCGTTGGGTGATCGGGGCGGCGTTGGCTCTGGGCGCGGCGGCGACGGCGCAGACGGGGCGAAGCGTCGACGGGGCCTATCTCGCCAGAGGCGGCAGCGGCCAGGACTGGCCTGCGGTCGGGCGCGACTATGCCGAGCAGCGCTTCAGCCCGCTCACGCAGGTGAGCGCGGCGACGGTGAACCGGCTCGGCATTGCCTGGTATGCCGACCTGCCCGATGCGCGGGGGCAGGAATCGACGCCGGTGATGGTCGACGGCGTGCTCTATGTGACCGGGCCCTGGTCGAAGGTGTTCGCCTTCGACGCCGTGTCGGCCAAACCGCTCTGGAGCTTCGATCCGGAGGTCGCGGGCAGCAAGGGCGTCCAGGCCTGTTGCGACGTCGTTAATCGCGGCGTCGCGATCTGGAAAGGCAAGCTGTTCGTGGGCGCGCTCGACGGGCGGCTGATCGCGCTCGACGCCAGGACCGGACGCCAGCTCTGGTCGGTCCAGACCACCGACCCCGCCAAACCCTACACCATCACCGGCGCGCCGCGCGTGGTGAAGGACATGGTGCTGATCGGCAATGGCGGGGCCGAGTTCGGCGTGCGCGGCTATGTCTCGGCCTATGACGCCGAGACGGGCACCAGGAAATGGCGCTTCTACACCGTTCCCAATGCCGAGGGGAAAGCCGATGGGGAAGCGTCGGATCCGATCCTGAAGCAGGCGGCCGCCACCTGGAGCCCGGGCCAGTGGCAGCAATCGGGCGGCGGCGGCACCGTGTGGGACGCGATCGTCTACGACCCCGAGCTCGACCAGCTTTATATCGGCGTGGGCAACGGATCGCCCTGGAACCATGGCGTGCGCTCGGGCGGGGCGGGCGACAACTGGTTCCTATCGTCGATCGTGGCGCTCGACCCGAACACGGGCGCGTACAAATGGCACTATCAGGAAACGCCGGGCGAGACGTGGGACTATACCGCGACCCAGCCGATCATCCTGGCGAACATGGCCGGCCGCAAGGTGCTGTACCACGCGCCCAAAAACGGCTTCTTCTTCGTCATCGACCGAACGACGGGCAAGCCGGTCAGCGCCGACATGTTCGCGCCCGCCAACTGGGCGACGGGCTATGATCCGGTGACCTGGCGTCCGCTCGAAAACCCGGAGGCGCGCTTCTACCGGACGGGCAAGCCGTTCCTCGCCGCCCCCGCCCCGATCGGCGCGCACAGCTGGCAGCCGATGAGCTACTCGCCGGTCGCCGGCCTCGTCTACATCCCCGTCAACGAGATCGGCTTCGGCTACATCCCGCCGCTCACGCCCGGGGACGCGCAGCCAAGAGCGCTCGGCTTCAACGTCGCCGCCAACATGGGCGAAGGCGCGCTTCCCCGCGATCCGGCCTTTATCAGGGCCGCGATCGCCGCGACCAAGGGCGCGCTCGTCGCCTGGGACCCGGCGGCGCGCAAAGCCCGGTGGCGGGTCGACTATACGACGCCCTGGAACGGCGGCACGCTCGCAACCGCGGGCAACCTCGTCTTCCAGGGCACGGCGCTCGGCGAGTTCCGCGCCTATGCGGCGGATACGGGCAAGCAGCTCTGGGCCATGCCCGTCCAGTCGGGCGTGCTCGCGGCGCCCTCCACTTACATGATCGACGGCGTGCAATATGTCGCCTTCACCACCAGCCGCGGCGGGGCCTGGGACCTGACCTCGGGCTATGCGGGCCTGCCGACCAAGCAGCTGCCGAGCATAGCCCGCCTTGTCGTGCTCAAGCTCGACGGCCGCGGCCGGCTTCCCCCGCCGCCTCCGACCGAGCGGGTCATGCTCACGCCGCCGGCCGCGACCGGCACACCCGCCCAGCTTGCCCAAGGCAAGGCGCTGTTCGGCCGCTATTGCTCGGTCTGCCATGGCGGTAACGCCGTCAGCGGCGGGGTGACGCCCGACCTGCGCGCGTCGGGCGCGCTGGCCGATACGGCCTTCTGGAAGTCGGTCGTGATCGACGGCGCGCTGCACGAGCGCGGGATGGTGAGCTTCAGGTCGGTGATGGACGAGGCCGGGGCCGACGCGGTGCGCGCCTATGTCATCGGCGAAGCGCACTGGGCGAAGGCGAACGACGGGAAGATTATGAACTGACCCCTTCTCCCCTTGCGGGAGAGGGAGGGGCCTGCTCGGCGAAAGCCGAGTGGGAGGGTGAGGGTAATCTGACTGAGCTCCAGGCAGCCCACCCTCGCCCGGGCCGCTTCGCGGCCGCGGGGGGAGAGGGGCTAGGCGGTCTCCAGCTCCCGCACCGTGGCGCCTGCCTTGGCGAAGCGGATCGCGCCGTCGTCCACCTTGCCGAATTTGAGGTCGAGCAGGTCGAGCGCGTAGTTCTGATGCACACGCCACGGCCGCTTGCTGCCCTGGCGCGGCAGGTGCGGCAGCGCGCGCTGGACATAGCCGGAGGTGAAGTCGAGCCAAGGCACCTCCTCGACCTCCGGGTCGTCGAGCACCGGCGTCGCCATCCGGGTGCCGGTCTTGTCCATATGGTTCAGGAGCCGGCACACATACATGCAGGTCAGGTCCGCCTTGAGCGTCCAGGAGGCGTTGGTGTAGCCGAAGGAGGAAGCGAGGTTTGGAACGCCCGTGTACATCATGGCCTTGTAGGTCATGGCCTTGGACAGGTCGCGCGGCTCGCCGTCGACGGTGAAGGCGACCCCGCTCAGCAGCTGCAGGTTGAGGCCGGTCGCGGTCACGATCACGTCAGCGGGAAGTTCGCGCCCGTCCGCGAGCCGGATGCCCTCGGTCGTGAACCGATCGATGTGCCCCGTTACCACCTCGGCCGAACCGTTCCGAATCGCGGCGAACAGGTCATCGTCGGGTACGAGGCAGAGCCGCTGATCCCAGACGTTATAGCTGGGCGTGAAATGCGCCATGTCGTAGCCGGGCGGAAGCAGGTCCCTGACCTTGTCGAGCACCCACTTATTGACGCCTTTCGGGTCCTTGCGCGTCTTGTTGTAGAAATACATGCCGAACAGCACGTTCTTCCAGCGCGTGACCCCATAGGCCCATTTGGACGGCAGCACCCTGCGCAATGCATTTGCGACCACGTCCTGCGCAGGCCGCGACACCATATAGGTGGGCGAGCGCTGGAGCATGGTCACGTGCGCGGCGGTCTTCGCCATTTCCGGCACCAACGTCACCGCGGTCGCGCCCGACCCGATCACGATGACACGCTTACCCGCATAGTCGAGGCTTTCGGGCCAGTGCTGCGGATGTACGACCGTGCCGCGAAACTCCTCGCGTCCGGCGAAGTCGGGCGTGTAGCCCTCGGCATAGTTGTAGTAGCCGCTCGCCATGAACAGGAAGTTGCACGAGAAACGCGCCTGCTCCCGCTCGGGCCCGCGCTCCACCTCGACCGTCCAGCGCGCCGTCGCCGAGTCCCAGGACGCGCTCACGACGCGGTGGCCGTAACGGATGTGCCGGTCGATCCCGTGATCGCGCGCGGTCTCGCGAAGATAGTTTTTGATCGACGGCCCGTCGGCGATCGCCTTGGCCTCCTTCCACGGGCGGAAGTAAAAGCCGAGCGTGTGCATGTCGCTGTCCGAACGGATGCCGGGGTAGCGGAACAGATCCCAGGTGCCGCCCAGATCGTCGCGCGCCTCGAGGATCGTGTAGGACTTGTTCGGGCAGTAGGCCTGGAGATGATAGCCCGCGCCGATGCCCGAGATGCCGGCGCCCACCACCAGCACATCCACCTGCTCGATCGCCATGCCACGCTCTCCTTGACGCAAACGTAAGGCGGGGCGGCGGTCAGGTCCAGTAGAGGATGCGCGCGCCGGGCAGCGCATCTGCGATCCTCCCCCCGAAGAAGCCGCGCAGAGTCTTCATCGTCGCGGCATCATAGACATGCTTGACCGCCCCGAACTTCGTCCGCTTCTCCGCGCGATTGGCCGGGCTCATGTCGAGCCGCGAACCCGGATACCAGCTGTCGAGCACCGCCTTCGAACTCGGCGTGAAGCGATGGGTGATGAGCTCAACCGTGAGATCCGGGTCGGGCGCGCCGGCAAGCGCGGCGGCGACGTCGTCGATCAGCTCGCCATAGGCCTGCTCCCAACCCTTCGCCGCGATGATCGGGGCGATCGTCAGCCCGACCTTGTAGCCCACCTCCGCCATGCGCCGCATCGCACGCAGCCGGGCCGCGACGGGGCTGGTGCCGCCTTCGAACCGCGCGAACAGGGGCGGGTTGATCGACACGCGCATCCGCGTGCGCCCGGCATGCTCCAGCCCGAGCAGCGGCTCGACCGCGTCGAACTTGGAGGTGAAACGCAGCTGCACGTCCGCATCCCAGGCACCGAAATGCGCGACCAGCGCGGACAGCGAGCCGGTCAGATGCTCGAGCGCCAGCGGATCGGTGTAGCAGCTTGCCTCGAAAGTGGTGCCCTCGTGCGCGCGCCGCACCGACCGCGAGGTGACGCGGCCCATGCCGAGGTGCCGGGGGAGCACCTCCAGGATCTCGGGCAGGTTGGCGTAGGCGCGCGTGATCGGCGGGCCCTTGAGCGAGCCCGCGAGGTAGCAATAGCTGCAATGCGCGGGGCAGCCTTCGGCCAGATCGACGCGCCAGTCCGCGCTCGGCGCGATCGGCTGGAGCTTGAGCTTGGACGGCGAGGCCACCGTCACCGCGAGCGTGCGCTTGGCGAGGCGGTACGCGGCCTGCGGGTCGTCCGGAAAGGCCAGTCCCAACCGGTCGGAGGAGAGTTCCTCGATCTGAATACCCAGCGCCGCCGCGCGCGCGACGATCTCGCGCCCATGCGCCCAGCCCAGCGCCGAGCGCGTCGCGATCACCCGGTCCGGTCGCCAGAGCCTCGCCTGCGGGTCCGCGCGCGCCATGTCTCTCCCTTGGTTTTGCACTGCACAAAAGCGGGTTGAAACTTTTGGCCGCCAGCATTATTGTGCACTGCAGCATAAACGACCGGGACGATCCTCTCCCATGAACGACAAGATCGAAGCGGGCGTTCCGCCCAAGATCGCCAAGAAGGCGCAAAAGGCTGTCGCATCGGTTGCGTGCGACGCGATGACCGCGCCGGCCGCAATCGCCGCGGCGACGGTCGAGACCGTTGCACCTGCCGTCGCCGAAGTCGAACCGGCCGCCGCGCCGGCCTCTATCAACGAAGGACCCACCATGACCGACACGATCAATCAGACCGCCGAGCAGACCAAGGGCTTTGCGCAGGACGCGCAGAACAAGGCGACCGCGCTGTTTTCCGATTGGAACAGCCGCGCCAAGTCGACGATGGAGCGTTCGTCCAAGCTGTTCGAGGACATGAACGAGTTCAACAAGGGCAACATCGAGGCGATGGTCGAGTCGAGCCGCGTGGCCGCCAAGGCCGCCGAGACGCTCGGCCAGCATGCCGCCGAGACCCTGCGCAAGAACTATGAGCAGGCGACCGCCGCCATGAAGAGCCTCGCGTCGGTCAAGACCCCGACCGAGCTGTTCCAGCTTCAGTCCGAGCTCGCGCGTAACGCCTTTGACCAGGCGATTGCCGACGCGTCGAAGAGCAGCGAGACGATGCTGAAGCTTGCGGGCGAAGTGTTCCAGCCGATCTCGAACCGCTTCGCGGTCGCGGCCGAGAAGATCAAGCTTGCCGCCTAAGCGCGAAGCCAGGCAGCCTTGCTGAAGAACGGCCGCTCCCTTGTTCGGGGGCGGCCGTTTTCATGTGTGGTCACCCTTGCCGCCCGGGCGCGGCTTGCCATATCGTCCCCGCACCATGAGCAGCTTCGACACCCGCATCCGCATGGTCGGCGACGGCCGCGACGAGGGCACCGGAACCGGCGTGGGGGTCGCCACGCGCACGCGTGCCAAGTCGAAGAAGCCCGCGCTCTACAAGGTGCTGATGCTCAACGACGATTATACCCCGATGGAGTTCGTGGTGCTCGTCCTCCAGCAATTCTTCCGTATGAGCATCGAGGACGCGACGCGCGTGATGCTTCACGTGCACCAGAAGGGCGTGGGCGTATGCGGCATCTTCTCCTACGAAGTCGCCGAATCGAAGGTCGCCCAAGTCATCGACTTCGCGCGCCAGAACCAGCATCCGCTCCAGTGCACGCTTGAGAAGGCGTGACGCATTCCCACTGCGATTTCGACTCCGTGCGCGGCTGTCCCTCTGACCTTTGGGAATAGAGCATGTTGCGGTCGGGCTCGGCCGACGCGCAGGCTTTGCGATTCGATCTCGTAAGTCTAATCCCCGCCGATGGACCGCATCATCATCCGCGGCGGGCGACCGCTTGAGGGGCGCATCCCGATCTCGGGGGCCAAGAACTCCGCGCTGACGCTTTTGCCCTGCGCGCTGCTGACCGACGAGCCGCTGACGCTCCGCAACCTCCCGCGGCTGGCGGATGTCGACAGCTTCGGGCACCTCCTCAACCAGCTCGGCGTGTCGACCATGATCGAGGGCACCAGCCCCGACGAGTTCGGCCGCACCA
>ERZ1066121.1698-NODE-1698-length-15313-cov-7.991939_pt1 | contig 15313 bp, 11 predicted proteins | sample MGYA00382768_ERZ1066121 | MGnify/ENA primary metagenome ERZ1066121 (study PRJEB33369, sample SAMEA5778351) | biofilm metagenome | biome: Industrial cooling water; feature: Water cooling tower basin; material: Biofilm | place: United Arab Emirates | collected... | reverse complement strand
AAGCTCTTGCAGTTTTTTCATAGTGCCGCCCTGGTCCAAGCGATTACAGTAAGGCGATAAGAATAAGTCACGAAAGGTTAAGAAATTGGGTGAGGCAGTGGCGATAAAATCACAGGGTGATTGGTTGACCGTTGTCGCCGCGGCACTGGTCGATGCCGATGGCCGGGTGTTGGTTCAGCAACGTCCACACGGCGGGCCAATGGCAGGCCTGTGGGAGTTTCCAGGCGGCAAGGTTGAACCTGGGGAAACACCAGAGGCCGCGCTGATCCGCGAACTGGCAGAAGAGCTGGGCATTAATGTTGAGGCCGCGTGCCTTGCCCCAGCCTGTTTCGCCAGCGAACCGCTGGACGGACGTCATTTGCTCCTCCTGCTTTATGTCTGTCGTAAATGGCAGGGGGTGCCCGAGGCCCAGCATGCCAGTGCCTTGCAATGGCTCCGCCCGGCGCAACTTTACAGCCTCGCGATGCCGCCTGCCGATCGTCCGCTCCTGGGCTTGCTTGATGCGCTGCTGTAAGGAAAGAACAGCATTATGATTCCAAGCGCGATGAAAACGCACGATGCAATACGTATGCGCGTTGCATTGCTGCGTATCATCCGCCACTGCACCGCCGTTTGCTGGCGAAAGGAATCCGCGTGGCCGTAGCGACCGAAACCATCATCATCTTCGGCGCAACTGGCGATCTGGCCCAGCGGATGCTGTTCCCCTCGCTCTATAATCTGCACAGCGACGGCCTGCTTGATCCGGCACTGACGATTGTCGGGTCGGGGCGCTCGGTGATGGACAGCGATGCATTCCGCGTGCACGTCCGCGTGGCGCTGGCCAGCTATTGTACCGCCGACGAAGCGGATAATGACAAGATGCTGGCCGGATTCCTCAACCGCGTTGAATATTGTCCGGTCGATGTTGGTGCGGGGACGGGGTTCGAGGCGCTGGCCGAGCAGCTGGGCGAACGGCGCGGCCGGCCGCTCGGCGTGTATTTGTCGACTCCGCCCTCGCTGTTCGGGCCAATCGCGACGCAGCTCGGCCGCGTCGGCATCGCCTGTTCCGATTGCCGCATCGCCATGGAAAAGCCCATCGGCACCGACCTTGCCACATCGCAGCAGGTCAATGCCGAAGTCGCGGCGGTGTTCGCCGAGGACCGGGTGTTCCGCATCGACCATTATCTGGGCAAGGAAACGGTTCAGAATCTGTTGGCGCTGCGTTTTGCCAATGCGCTGTTCGAACCGCTGTGGAATGCAAACGCGATCGAGCATGTCCAGATTACCGTGGCGGAAACGGTCGGGTTGGAAGGGCGGGTGTCCTATTATGACGGGGTCGGCGCGCTGAAGGACATGGTCCAGAACCATATGCTTCAGTTGCTTGCCATTATCGCGATGGAACCACCCGCCAGCGTTTCGGCCACGGCGGTGCGCGATGAAAAGGTCAAGCTGCTGCGCTCCTTGCGCAAGCTGACGGCGTCGGATGTCGAGGCGCACAGCGTCAAAGGCCAATATGTGAGCGGTGCCGTGGGTGGCGCTGCGGTCGCGGGCTATGCCGACGAACTGGGCGGCGCGTCGAAAACCGAGACCTTTGTCGCGATCAAGGCCTATATCGACAATTGGCGCTGGAAGGGCGTGCCCTTTTACCTGCGCACCGGCAAGCGCATGCCGCAGCGCCGGTCGGAGGTGCTGATCCAGTTCAAGCCCGTGCCGCACAACATCTTTGCACGGGTCGGGGCTGGGCGGTTAAACGCCAACCGGATGATAATCAACCTGCAACCCGAAGAGAATATCCGCCTGACCGTGATGGCGAAGCAGCCGGGGCTGGACCGCGACGGTGTGCGGCTCAAGGAAGTGCCGCTCGACGTGTCATTGTCCGCCAGCCTCGATGCCGGGCGGCGGCGGATTGCTTATGAACGGTTGCTGCTTGATTTTATCGTCGGCGACCAGACATTGTTTGTGCGGCGTGACGAGGTGGAGGCGCAGTGGCAATGGGTCGATTCGATCCGCGATGCTTGGGCCGCCGTCGATCTGGCGCCGCAGCATTATACGGCGGGCAGTTGGGGTCCTTCTGCCGCGGTCGCGCTGATCGAGCGGGATGGGGCGAGCTGGCACGATTGAGAAAATAGCGGATTGAATCAAACCCCGTTCGCCCTCAGCTTGTCGATGGCGGAAAGAGAGAGGGGCGGTCCTTCGGCAAGCCCAGGACAGACGGATTTTTTTAGATATGGTTCAGCTCCACCCCACCATTGCCGCCGTCACCGACCGGATCATCGAGCGCAGCGCCGCGCCGCGCCGCCGCTATCTGGACTTGATGGACGAACAGCGCGAACGCGGCACCAATCGCGGCAACCTGAGCTGCGGCAATCTGGCCCATGCGTTTGCAGCGGCGGGGGAGGACAAGCCCGTCATCCGCGCGGGCGGAGCGATGAACATCGGCATCGTCACCAGTTACAACGACATGCTGTCGGCGCATCATCCCTATGCCCGCTATCCTGACCAGATCAAATTGTTCGCGCGTGAGGTGGGCGCAACGGCGCAGGTCGCGGGCGGTGTTCCCGCGATGTGTGACGGGGTGACACAGGGTCAGGCGGGCATGGACCTGTCGCTGTTCAGCCGAGACAATATCGCGCAGGGCACGGCCATTGCGATGAGCCATGCGATGTTCGAAGGCGCACTGTTGCTGGGCATTTGCGACAAGATCGTGCCTGGGCTGTTGATCGGCGCGCTGCGATTCGGGCATGTGCCGACGATATTGGTGCCGGGCGGGCCGATGCCGTCGGGACTGGCCAATAAGGAAAAGGTCCGCGTGCGCCAGCTTTACGCGCAGGGGCTGGCCAGCAAGGACGAGCTGCTGGAGGCGGAGGCGGCCTCCTATCACAGTTCGGGCACCTGCACCTTTTATGGCACCGCCAATTCGAACCAGATGATGATGGAGATAATGGGCCTGCATGTCCCCGCCAGCGCCTTCGTCAATCCGGGCACGAAACTGCGCCAGGAACTGACGCGCGCGGCGGTCCACCGGGTTGCCGCCATCGGCTGGGACGGCGATGACTACCGCCCCTTGAGCCAGTGCGTCGACGAACGGGCGGTCGTCAACGCAGTGATCGGCCTGCTGGCGACCGGCGGATCGACCAATCATGCGATCCATATCCCCGCCATTGCGCGCGCGGCGGGGATCATGATCGACTGGGAGGATATGGACCGGCTGTCGTCCGTGGTGCCACTGCTCGCGCGCGTTTATCCCAACGGTGCGGGGGATGTGAACAATTTCCATGCAGCGGGCGGCATCGGCTTTGTCATCCGTGAGCTGCTGGATGCAGGCCTGCTGCACGGCGACATCATGACCGTCGGCGGCACGTTGGCCGATTATGCGAGTGAGCCGGTGATGGCGGGCGACCGCGTGGAGTGGCAGCCCGCGCCCGCCGTCTCGCGCGACGACACCATGCTGCGCCCGGCTTCCGCGCCGTTTAGCCCCGATGGCGGGATGCGCCTGCTGATGGGCAACCTGGGGCGCGCGGTCATCAAGACGAGCGCGGTTGAGGAGAGCCGCTGGACGATCGAGGCGCCGTGCCGGATCTTTGCCGAACAAAATGATGCGCTGCTCGCGTTCAAGGCGGGTGAACTCGACCGTGATGTCGTGGTCGTGATCCGGTTTCAGGGGCCCCGCGCCAACGGCATGCCCGAACTGCACAAGCTGACCCCGGCGCTGGGTGTGTTGCAGGACAAGGGGTATAAAGTCGCGATGCTGACCGATGGGCGCATGTCGGGGGCGAGCGGCAAGGTGCCCGCCGCCATCCACCTGTCGCCCGAGGCGCTGGGCGGCGGTCCGCTCGCGCGCCTGATGGACGGCGATGTCGTGCGCATCTGCGCCCGCGATGGCAGCGTTACCGCGCTGGTCGACCCGGCAGTATGGGCGGCGCGCATGCCCGCGGAGGCTCCGCCGCCCGCGCTCGGTGTGGGCCGCGAGCTGTTCGCGCTGTTCCGCCTGCACGCCGACGAGGCGGAGAAGGGCGGGTCAGCCATGCTCGCCGCGATGGAAACAGTCAGTTGAACCCACCCCGTCCGCTCTGAGCTTGTCAAAGCGCCGTTCTTTCTTCGGCGATGGTCAAGAAAAGGACAGCCCTTCGACAAGCTCAGGGCGAACGGTTTAATCGAAGAATCGGAGCACCCCATGACCATCGACCAAATCATGCGCACCGCCCCCGTCATTCCGGTGATCGTCATCGACGATGCCCGCGATGCCGTGCCGATGGCGGAGGCGCTGGTGGCGGGGGGGCTGTGCGTGCTGGAGGTTACACTGCGTACCCCCGCTGCGCTGGAAGCCATGCGGGCGATGAAGTCGGTTGCTGGTGCGATTGTCGGCGCGGGCACGGTGCTCAACCCCGCGATGCTGGCTGAGGCGGAGGCGGCGGGGGCCGAATTCATCGTGTCGCCCGGCCTGACCGAACCTCTGGGCCGCGCCGCGCTGGCGAGCGGCATCCCCTTTCTGCCCGGCACCGCCAATGCGGGCGACATCATGCGCGGCATGGACATGGGCCTGTCGCGTTTCAAATTTTTTCCCGCGATGGCAGCGGGCGGCCTGCCCGCCCTGAAATCTCTGGCCGCGCCCTTTGGCGAGGCGCGCTTTTGCCCCACGGGCGGCATCAGCCTGACCACCGCGCCGGAATGGCTGGCGCATCCTGCAGTGCTGTGCGTGGGGGGCAGCTGGGTGGTGCCTGCCGGCCCACTTGATCCTGCGCGGGTCGAGGCGTTGGCGCGCGAAGCGGCGGGGCTGGGCATCGCGGGTTAACCCCCCTTTCCAAGTTCGCCGATTCTTGCCACTGTCGCATGAATAACAAAGGACGAGAGGGGAACCGGGTGGCGGGCTCGCAAAAACATCTGGAGGAGGTACTGGCCTCCGAACCCGGCGCGCATATCGGCGCGCTGTTCGATTTCGATGGCACCATTATCGCGGGCTATTCGGCCACGGCGATGCTGCGCGAAAAATTCCAGCGCCGCGAAATGTCGGTCGAGGAAATTGTCGAAACCGCGCAGGTGATCGCGCAGCACAGCCTGGGCAATATCGGATTTTCCGGGCTGATGACCGCCGCCGCCGGGTTTATGAAGGGGGTGGATGAAGCGAGCTTCGAGCAATTCGGCGAAGAATTGTACGAAAAGCATATCGCCCGCAAAATCTATCCCGAAACGCGTGCGATCATCGAGGCGCATCAGGCCAAGGGTCATACCGTCGCGATCATCTCGTCGGCCACCATCTATCAGATCGCGCCGACCGCCCGCGACCTGGGCATCGCCCATGTCAAATGTTCGGCCTATGAGGTTGACGACGAGGGCGAGTTTACCGGCGAAATCATTCGCCCGCTCTGCTTTGGCGAGGGCAAGGTGATCGCGGCGGAGGAACTTGCCGCCGAACTCGGCCTCGATCTGGAACAGAGTTTTTTCTATACCGACAGCGACGATGATCTGGACTTGCTGGAACATGTCGGCAAGCCGCGTCCGCTCAACCCCAACCTCAAGCTGAAGGCAATCGCGGAGGAAAATGGCTGGCCGGTGCAGCGTTTTGCGAGCCGGGGCACCCCCACCTGGGTCGATTATACGCGCACCCTCTATGCCACCGGCAGCCTGGTGGGCGCGTTCGCCGCAGGTCTGCCAATCTGGGCGCTCACGCGGTCACAGCGTGAGGCGGCGAATTTTTCCATCGGCCTGTTCGGCGATTTCGCCACCGCCATCACCGGGGTTGAGCTGGAAGTGGGGGGCGAGAAGAATCTGTGGGTCTCGCGCCCCTGCGTGTTCATCTTCAACCATCAGAGCAAGGCCGATGTGATGATCATGGCCAAGCTGGTGCGCCGCGACATGGGCGGGGTGGGGAAGAAGGAAATCAAGGATATCCCCGTCCTGGGCAAGCTCATGGAATGGGGCGGCACGGTGTTTGTCGATCGCGCCGATGGCCAGAGCGCGATCAAGGCGATGGAGCCGCTGGTCGAGGCGATTGCCGTCGAGGGCAAATCCATCGTCATCGCGCCCGAGGGTACCCGGTCGCTGACACCCAAGCTGATGCCGTTCAAAAAGGGCGCGTTCCACCTGGCAATGCAGGCTGGCGTACCCATTGTTCCCATCGTCATTCACAATGCGACCGACGTGGCGCCGAAAAATGAATTCGTCATGCGCCCGGCAACGGTGCGGGTGACGGTGCTGCCCCCCGTCGACACGAGCGCATGGAAGCTGTCAGGCCTCAATCAACATGTCACCGACGTGCGCAACATGTTCCTGCGCACGCTAGGCCAGCCGGAGGAGACGATGGAGCAGGCGGTCGCAAAGCGCGCTGTGGCCAAAGCGCCAAAGCCCAAAGCGACGACGAAGCCTAAGGCTGAGACGAAACTGAAGGCCCAACCTAAGGCTCAACCCAAAGACCCGCCCAAAACCAAGCCGCGCGCGCCGCGTAAAGGCAGGGCGGGCTGAGCAGCGCGGTGACCGCCGCAGCGATCCTGCCCACGACCGGGGTGACCGCCGATACGGCCGCGCGCCTGTTCATTCTGGATGCCCGGCACGGAGTTGATCGCCGCATCCTTACGGACTGGGTTCACGCAACCTGGGGCGAGGCGGCGGTGGGGCGCGCCGATGAAGGGCCGATCCGCTGGGTCAGCCTGCCCATTGCCGACGGCGACGAGGCGCTGCCCTTGGCGCCGCTTGCCGCCGCGCTGGCGGCTGACCCCGGCCAGCTTGTCGTGCCGCTGCGCGTCGCGTGGCGCATTCCGGACTTTGAAACGCGTCGGTCGCTGAGCGTGCGGCAGCTCTTGTTCGGCGATCCGCGCAATCCGGGGGCGCTGCGGGCGCGAATGATCCTGTCGCGCGACCGCCGCCGGGCGCAGATCTTGATGGGGGAGGCCGCGAGCGTCGCCGACCTGCAAAGCCGCTTTGCCTGCCTCGCCCCCGATTCGCGCGCCGATCAGGATGCCGATGGTGCCTTTGCCGGTTTCGTCGCGCGGCAGGCGGGACTGGCGCTCGACATTGCCGAACGCGGGGTGCGGGGGAGCCGGTACAAGGTGCCGCGTTTCGTCGCCGCAAGCTTGCGCACCAATCCGCGTTTTCGTGCGGCCCTTGCCGCGATGGGCGGCGATGCGGTCGCGCTGCGCAAAGAGGCGGCGGGTTATATGCAGGAACTGATCGCGCGGCCCTCCGCGCTGTTCCTCGACCTGCGCGCGCGGTTCGACCGGTTCATGTTCGGGTCGGGCTATGGCGACACCATGCTGGTCGACGCGGCCGAGGTCGAACGGTTGCGTGCAACGCTGCGCCAACATCCAACTTGCATCCTGTTTACCCATAAAACCTATATCGACGGCGCGACGCCCAGCCGCATGGCGTATGAAAATGATCTGCCCATGCTGCACAGCTTTGGCGGCGCGAACCTGGATTTCTTTCCCATCGGGGGCTTTTTCCGCCGCTCGGGCATGATTTATATCCGCCGTAGCTTTCAGGATTTGCCCGTCTATAAACTCGTGCTGCGTCACTATATTGGCTGGCTGCTGGACAAGCGCTTCCCACTGTCCTGGGCGTTCGAGGGTACGCGCTCGCGCCTTGGCAAGCTGATGCCGCCGCGCTTTGGCCTGATGAAATATGTCATGGACGCAGCCCATGCGACGGCGACGCGCGACGTGCATTTTGTGCCTTTCGTGACCAGTTTCGACCTGATCCGCGATGTCGAGGAATATGCCGCCGAACAGACGGGCCGGGCCAAGAAACCCGAAAGCTTCAGCTGGTTCATCGGCTACTTGCGCTCCTTGCGCGAACCCATGGGCCGGGTGCGTATCGACATTGGCGAACCGGTGGTCATCCCCGAAGTCACCGACCCCGATGACAAGCGCGCGCTCGAACGGCTCGCCTTCGCGGTGGCGGTGGAGGCGAACCGGGTGACGCCGCTGACTGTCACTGGCGTCATGTGCCTGATCCTGCTTGGCACCGCACCGCGCGGGGCGACGGTCGGCGAATTGCTGCTGACCATCGGTTTCCTGACCGACTGGGCGCGCGCCCGTGGCATCCGGCTGGCACAGGAACTGGACAGCGGCGACCGGGAAGCGCTGCGTACCACGGTCGACACGCTGGTGGCGAGCGGCCTGTTGCTGCGCTTTGAACAAGGGAGCGAACGGATTTACTCCATCGATCCCGCGAGGCACGCCATGGCGAGCTATTATCGCGGAACCATCGTCCACCACTTCCTCGACCGCGCTATGATCGAGGTGACGCTGTTCGGTCTGCGCGACGATGATGACGGTGACACGACGGCGCGCTTTTGGGCGGGGATCGACCGGCTGCGCGATCTGTTCAAGTTCGAATTCTTCTATCCCCCGCGCGAGGCACACCGCGCCGCCATTGCGGCGGAACTGGCGCGGATCGACCCCAAGTGGGAGGTCCGGATCGCGAGCGGCGCGCGCGGCGTGCATCAACTGCTGCGTCGCTGCCAGCCGCTGGTCGGTCACGCCGTGCTGCTGCAATATGCCGAGGCCTATTCGGTGGTGTTCGACCTGCTTGCCCGGCTGGGGCCGGGCGATGTGCCGGATGAAAAAGCGATCTGCGATGGTGCTTTGAGCGAGGGTCGGCAGGCCTATCTGCTGCGCCGCATCAGCAGCGAGGCGGCGATCGGCAAGTTGTTGTTCGCCAACGGTTTTGCGCTGGCGCGGCACATGGGGCTGACGGGACCGACCGATACCGCCGCCCGCACCGCGCGCCGGGCGATGCTGCGCGAACTGCGAGCGCTGGCCGCGCGAATGGAAGCAATGCGCTTGGCGACGGTCGAGCTTGCCGATACGGTGGTCAGCGAAGGGGAATGACGATGGTTGAACAGTTGAGCGCGCAGGACGCCCAGTTCCTCTATGCGCAGACCGCAAACAATCTGACGCACATCATGGGCGTTTATATCTATGATCCCGCAACCGCGCCCGGGGGCAAGGTGCGGTTCAAGGATATCATCCGCCACGTCGAAAGCCGGGTGCACACCTCGCCGCTGTTCAAACGGCGGCTCCATCGCCTGCCGCTCGACATCGATCATCCCTATTGGGTCGAGGACGAGCATTTCGACGTCGAGGCGCATATGAGCCATGCGCGCCTGCCCGAACCGGGCGACTGGCGGCAGTTTTGCATCGCGGTGGCGCGTTATTTTTCCAAGCCGATGGATATGAATCGCCCGCTGTGGGATGTTTATGTGATCGAGGGGCTGGACCGTATCCCCGGCATCGCGCCAGGCAGCTTTGCCATGCTGCACCGCGTCCACCACGCCGCCGTCGACGGCGCGTCGGGTGCCCATGCCTTCATCGCGATGAGCGACATCGACGCGAACGGAACCCCGGCGATCCAGACCGCGCCGCCTGACTTCACCCTGGGGCGGGAACCGACGGCGAGTGAGGTATTGACCCGCGCCTGGTCGGCATCAATGCAGTCCCCGGTGAAATTCATGAACGCGCTCATGAAAATGTCTCCGGCCTTGCTGTCTGCCGCGCGCAAGTCGGTGACCGAGGGGGGTACGACCGCAGGTGTTCCCAACACCCGGTTCAACGTACCCGTTGGGCCGCACAAGATGTTTGACGGCACGACCGTCGCGCTTTCCGATTGCGCGATCATCCGCAAGAAGGTGGAGGGATCGACCGTCAACGACGTGGTTATCGCCACCGTCGGCGGGGCGCTGCGCCGCTATCTCGATCATCATGGTGAATTGCCGGATGAAAGCCTGGTCGCCGTCGCGCCCATCAACCGGCGCGGCAAGGAAAGCGCAGCGGGCAAGGCATCGACGCCGGGCAATCAGGTGTCGGCGATGAGCGTGCCGATCCGCACTGATGTCGCCGATCCGCTCGAACGCCTCGCCGCCGTCCGCGATTATACGGTGGAGGCAAAGGAGGCAAAGACGGGGATCAGCGCACGGGTGATGACCGACCTGTCGCAGCATATCCCCGGTGCAACCATGGCCGCTGTCGCCCGCATCCTGATGAACGAGCGGTTTGCGGTGCGCCAAACCAACCTGTTCATCTCTAACGTGCCTGGGGCACAGGTGCCGCTGTACATGGCGGGGGCCAAGCTGACCGCGCAATATGGCATGGCGCCGCTGACCAACAACATGGGCCTGTTCATCGCAACGCCGAGCTATAACGGCCGTATCGCCTTTTCGATCATCTGTGAGCGCGCGATCATGCCCGACATTGCCTTTTTCCGGGAGTGTATCGAGGCAAGTTTTGCCGAACTATTGGCGGCAAATCCGCGCAGTGAAGGCTATGCACCGAAAAGCACGGCCGCTCCGGCCAAGGCCCCCTCCAAGCCAAAGGTCAAGGCCGCCGTAGCGAAAAAGCCTGCCAAAGCGTCACCAGCGTCCAAAAGCGGGAAGGCCGCCGCCGCCAAAAAGCTTGCCAAGCCACGGACGGCGCGCAAGGGCTAGTCCAATTGTTCGTCACCCTGAACTTGCTTCAGGGTCCATGGCGCCATGATGCCCGGTTCGCCATGGGTGCTAAATCAGTTCGGCATGACGATTTTATCTGAGCCAAAAGCCCGCAGGCACCATCAGGACCATGCCCATGATCTTCTCTTCCTCGCTCAGCACCGAAAGCGAGCTGGTCGCTGCGCCGGATTATGAGGCCTGGTCAAAGGCGGCGCGCGCGCTTGACAAGAAATCGGGGATGCAGGCGTGGCGCGATGCCGACGAAAGCCAGCATTTCGACTATCGCGCCATCCGCGCCCGGCTCGAACGGCTGAATGCCATGGCCGATATGGGTGATGTCCGCGGCATGCTGTTCGTGCTGAACGAGGGCATTCACGGCAATATGGACGGCATGGGGCATGAACGGCTGTACCAGAAGGCGCGCTTCGGGACCAAGCGGGTGATCGAGGATTATGTCGCCGCCGTCGTCTATGCGCTGCACGCCATCGAAAAGGCGCGCGCGATCCCGCTGGACGAACGCCGCGATTTTTTCCGGCGGGCACAGCACTGCTATGGCCGCTCCGCGCTGCTGATGAGCGGGTCGGGCACCTATCTTTTCTTTCACGTCGGCGTCGTCAAGGCGCTGTGGAGCGAAGGGGTGCTGCCGAGCATATTGTCAGGCGCAAGCGGCGGCTCGATCGTCGCGGCCGTCGTTGGCACGCGCGCGGAGCGGGAGGTTGGCACTTGGCTCGATTCGGGCGTCCTCGCGAATACCGACAATCCGGTGAAGCGCGGCGACAAGCCGCGGCGGATGGCGCAGGAACAGGTGCGCGAACGGCTGGCCAGCCTGATTCCCGACCTTACCTTTCAGGAGGCTTATGAGGTCAGCGGCAAGCATCTCAACGTGTCGGTCGCCCCGGCCGAAAAGCATCAGAACGGACGGCTGCTGAACGCCATTGCCGCGCCCAATGTGTTGGTGCGCGATGCTGTGCTCGCAAGCTGCGCCGTGCCCGGCGTGTTTCCGCCGGTGATGCTGATGGCCCGCGATGCGAAGGGGCGGCGTGTGCCCTATCAGCCCGATCGCCGCTGGGTCGACGGGTCGGTGACGCATGACGTGCCCACCAAGCGGCTTGAGCGCCTGTACGGCGTTAACCACCATATCGTCAGCCAGGCCAATCCCTTCGCACTGCCCTTCGCGACCGACATGCGCAAACAGAAAGCGCCGCTGGAGGCGATCCAGCACGCCTCGATGATGACATTCAAAGCGTGGCTCAACGCCAATATGACGATCTTCCAAAAGCCGCTGGCGCTGGTCCCGCCACTCAACAGTCTGGCGAACCTGACGCTGTCGCTGATCAATCAGGACTATACCGGCGACATCAATATTATCCGCCCGGCAAAATTCTGGTCCCCGACCAAACTGTTGTCCGATCTGGCGCAGGACGAGATTGACGAGTTGATCGACAGCGGCATGCGCGAGGCGTGGCCACGGATCGAAATGGTCCGCACCCAGACCGCGATCAGCCGCGCGCTGGAAGCGATCCTTGTGCGCATCGACAAAAGCGGCGACGATGGCCCCGGCCACCGCAGCCGGGCGCTGCGGAAAGCCGTGCGGTGATCGGCGACGCGCTCGTCCTGCCGCCCGGGTCGAAGGGTGCGGGGGCGCGCCTTCAAATCCGCCACTGGCCGGTGGCGCCGCCGCGCGCCGTGGTGCTGCTCGCGCACGGGCTGTTCGAACATGCCGCGCGCTATGACCATGTCGCGGCGCGGCTGAATGCGGCAGGCCTGTCCGTCGTCGCGCTCGACCATTGGGGGCATGGACGGTCAGACGGGGTGCGCGGGTTCGTGCCCGCCTTCACCGTTTTTCTGGACGGGATGGATGCTCTGCTTGATCAGGTGCGCGCGCATTATCCACACAGCCCGCTGCTGCTGCTTGGCCACAGCATGGGCGGGCTGATTGCGGTCCATCACCTGTTGCGGCATCAGGCAAGCTATGCCGCCGCCGCGGTTTCCGGCCCGGCCATTCTGCCCGCCGCCCCGCCTTCGCGCCTGACCATCTGGATCAGCCGTATCCTCTCGCGCATTGCCCCCCGGCTCGGCGTCGTCACGCTGGATTCGGGCGGCGTGAGCCGGGATGCGGCGGTCGTGGCCGCCTATCACGCCGATCCGCTGGTCCATGATGGCAAGATCGGGGCGCGGCTGGCGCAGCAGATGTTCGACGCCATGGCGGCGGCGCGGGCAAACGCCGGGGCGATCACCCTGCCGCTGCTGGTCCAGCATGGCGGGGCCGACAGCCTTGCCGCCCCCGCTGGAGGTGCCTATCTCCACGATCATGCGGGGGCACAGGACAAATCTTTGATGCTTTACCCCGACCTTTTTCACGAGATTTACAATGAGCCCGAGCAGGCGGCCGTTCTTGACGATCTGGTCCGCTGGTTCGACGCTCACCTGCCTGCGAAAGTCTGACCCATGTTGCGTTTGACCCTTCTGATTCTGGCCACGCTGATCCTGGTGCCGATCCTGCTGTACTGGCTGTTTCCGCGCCCCATATTCTATCACATCCGCGACCGGCTGCGCGTGCGCGGTCGGCTGAGCCTCAAAAGCATGCGGGTGGGCGAATTTGACTGGCCTTATCTGGAGGGCGGGCCGGAGGGCGCGCCGCCGCTGGTGCTGGTCCACGGCTTTGGCGGGGACAAGGACAATTGGGCGATGATCGCCCCGCATCTGTCCGACCGCTATCATCTGATCATTCCCGACATGGTGGGTTTCGGCGACAATGCCCGGGCCGAGCATGTGCCCTATGATATCAAGGCCCAGACGCAGCGATTGATCGATTTTCTGGATGCCCTGGGCATCGCGCGGTGCCATCTGGTCGGCAACAGCATGGGCGGCTGGATCGCGCTTCAGGCCGCGCTCGACCATCCGGGCCGCCTCACCACCCTGACGCTAGTCAACAATGCCGGGGTGAACGGCAAGATCGAAAGCGAGTTGCAACAGATGCCGCGCGACGGCCGCAGCCCACTGGTCGCGACCAGTGCGGCCGATCTGAAACGTCTGATGGCGTTTATCGTGCACAAGCCGCGCTATATCCCCTCGCGTTTCATGGATGTCGCGTGGCAGGACCGGGCATCGCATACCGATCTGCTCGACCGCATCTTCTGGACCATCGTCGAAGATGGCGAGCAGCGGCCATTGAACGACCGGCTGGGCGAGGTGACGGTGCCGACGCTGATCCTGTGGGGTCGCCACGACCGGTTGATCCACGTCAGTAGCGTGGCCGAGCTGGAGGCTGGCATCCCCGTCAGCGAAGCCGTCGTGTTCGAGGACGCAGGCCATGTCCCCATGATCGAAAAGCCCGCTGCGACCGCTGGCGTCATGCGACGCTTCCTTGCCAAGCACGGTTATTGACGGCACTCTTTTGCAAAAGAAGGGGCGAGGATGCGGCTGAACGTAGGACTATTGGGCGGCGGCAGCTGGGGGACGACAGTGGCCGCGCTGATTTCGCGCAATGCGCCGGTTACGCTGTGGGCGCGCGATGCCGAAACGGTGCGCAACATCAACGAAGATCGCCAGAACCCCCGCTATCTGGCGGGCTATACTCTGCCCCCCACCATGCGTGCCACCGTAGATATGGGCGAAGCGGTGCGGGGCGCCGATGTGCTGGTGATGGGGGTGCCAAGCCAGAATTTTCGGCAGGTGCTGATGGACGTGCGCCAGCATATCCGCCCGTGGGTGCCGGTCATCAGCCTGACCAAGGGGTTTGAACTCGATACCGGAAAACGGATGACCGAGGTCATCATGGAACTGCTTCCCGGCCATCCGGTCGGCGTGCTGACCGGTCCCAATCTGGCGCGCGAGATCTTGCAGGGACAGGCAGCGGCGAGCGTGCTGTCGATGGAGGACGAAATTGTCGTTCGTGCGCTTCAGCCGCTGTTCCATTCGGGGCTGTTCCGGGTTTACACCAACACCGATCTTGTCGGCTGCGAACTGGGCGGCGTGCTCAAGAATATCATCGCGATCGCCGTCGGCATGGGCGACGGGCTGGGCGCGGGTGACAATACCCGCGCCGCGCTGATGACCCGCGGTTTGGCAGAGGTCACGCGGCTGGGCGTCGCGATGGGCGGGCGGCCCGAAACCTTTGCGGGTCTGGCCGGGATGGGCGACCTGATCGCCACCTGTACCAGCACCTTGTCGCGCAACCGTTCGGTCGGCGTCGAGCTGGGCAAGGGCCGCCACATCACCGACGTGATCGCGGAAATGCATATGGTGGCCGAAGGGGTGAAATCCGCCCCCACAGTGATGGCGCTGGCCGACCGTCACGGCGTCGCCATGCCGATCGCGCGCGATGTCTATGACGTGACGCAGGGGCGCAAGACGGCACGCGACGTATTTCGCGGACTTATACGCAGCGGGATCGGAGCTGAAGGCGATGCTGGGTAAAGTAAGCCCGGCTCAGGCGCGCTCGAAAATCGCGGCCATGCCCTGGCCACCGCCAATGCACATGGTTTCAAGACCATAGCGCCCACCACGTCGCACCAGCTCGCGCGTCAGATTCGCCAGTATCCGGCCGCCGGTCGCGCCGATGGGATGGCCCAGCGAAATGCCCGATCCATTGACGTTGAGCATGGCCATGCGGCTGTCATCCTCGCTCCACCCCCAACCCTTCAGCACCGCCAGCACCTGCGGCGCGAACGCTTCGTTGAGTTCGACCACATCCATATCGTCCCAGCCAAGGCCAGTGCGCGCGAACAGCCGCTCGACCGCGGGAACCGGGCCAATGCCCATACGCGACGGGTCGCATCCTGCGGCGGCCCAGCCGGTGAAAAATGCGATCGGTTCCAGCCCCAGCTCGGCCAGCTTGTCCTCTGCCACCACCAGACAGGCGGCGGCGGCATCATTCTGCTGGCTGGCATTGCCCGCCGTCACGACGCCGCCCTC
>ERZ1066121.1697-NODE-1697-length-15317-cov-5.753112_pt1 | contig 15317 bp, 11 predicted proteins | sample MGYA00382768_ERZ1066121 | MGnify/ENA primary metagenome ERZ1066121 (study PRJEB33369, sample SAMEA5778351) | biofilm metagenome | biome: Industrial cooling water; feature: Water cooling tower basin; material: Biofilm | place: United Arab Emirates | collected... | reverse complement strand
CGCTCCGCCGCGGTCCGGGAGCGTAGGCGCGACCTGCCGCCCGCCCCGGTTCCGGCAGCCGCTGTTCTGGTTTAGTGTCGCTGGGGACACGACGACGCACTGGAAAGGCATCTCCCCCATGACGGCCAGGCATCGCGGATTGCGCTTCGGCATCTTCCTCGCCCCGTTCCACCGGGTCGGGGACAACCCGACGCTCGCCCTCGGCCGCGACATGGAGCTGATCGAGTGGCTCGACACGCTCGGCTATGACGAGGCCTGGATCGGCGAGCACCACTCGGCGGGGTGGGAGATCATCGCCTCGCCCGAGATCTTCATGGGCGCCGCCTTCGAGCGGACGAAGCACATCAAGCTCGGCTCAGGCGTGACGTCGCTGCCCTACCACCACCCCTTCCTGGTGGCGCAGCGCTTCGTGCAGCTCGACCACATGTCGCGCGGCCGCGCCATGCTGGGCTGCGGCCCCGGCGCGCTGGTCTCCGACGCCTACATGATGGGCATCAAGGCCGAGGACCAGCGCCGCATGATGGACGAGAGCCTCGGCGCCATCATGAAGCTCCTCGCCTGCGATGAGCCGGTCACCATGAAGACGGACTGGTTCGAGCTGCGCGAGGCGCGGCTGCACCTCGCGCCCTACACCTGGCCGCGCTTCGACATCGCGGTGGCCAGCGCGACCACGCCCTCCGGCGTGCTGACCGCGGGCAAGTACGGCGTCGGCCTGCTCTCCCTGGGTGCCGGGCTGCCGGGCGGCAACGCCAAGCTCGCCGAGCACTGGCGCCTGGGCGAGGCCGAGGCCGCGAAGCACGGCACCACCCTGCCGCGCGACGGCTGGCGGCTGGTGGTGAACATGCACTGCGCCGAGGAGGACGAGCGTGCCTTCCGCGACGTCGCCCGCGGCGAGCGCATCGAGACGCTGTCCTACTTCAGCGAGACGCTGGGCCGCCCGCCCATGCGCTCGGAGGATCCGCTGGGCGACGGGCTGAAGGCCGGCACCACCCTGGTCGGCTCGCCCGAGACGGTGGCCAAGGGCATCGAGCGGCTGCTGGACTACACCGAGGGCGGCGCGGGCGGCATCCTGTTCCGCGCGCATGAATGGGCCAACCGAGAGGACACGCTGCGCAGCTACGAGCTGTTCGCCCGCTGGGTGATCCCGCGCTTCCAGGGCAGCCTGGCCATGCCGGCAGCGTCGCGCGAATGGTGCAGCGAGAACCGCAGCGGCATCTTCGGCCCCTCCATGAACGCGCTGCGCAAGGCCTTCACCGATGCGGGCCAGGAGGTGCCGGACCACATGCGCCTGAAGCTGCATACGGGGAAGGCGGAGATCTAGCAGCGCTCCAGGACCGGAGCGGCCGTTCAGCGCGCCGCCCTGCTCCTGCGGCCCTGGAGCGCCGCGACCTTGCGCCGGTGCGTCCCGTCCGGCACCGGCGCCAGCGGGCGCCGCGGCGCGGGCAGGGACCGGCCGACCATCGGCGTCTCCGCCTCCCGCAGCACCGCGCCCGCGAGCCCGCGCTCCAGCACCAGCACCCGCTCGTGCCAGGCCTCCAGCCCGGGCCGGTGGCCGACGGAGAGCAGCGCGCAGCCCGCGAGTTCCGGCGCGCTGCCGAACAGCCCCATCATCGCCGCCTGGTTCGCCTCGTCGAGGGCGGAGGTCGCCTCGTCCAGCAGCACGAAGCGGGGGCGGTGCAGCAGCAGGCGCGCGAAGGCCAGGCGCTGCTGCTCCCCGGCCGAGAGCACGCGGTCCCAGCGCGCCGCCTCGGCCAGCCGCGGCGCCAGCGCGGCCAGGCCGCAGCGCGCCAGTGCGGACTGCATCGCTGCCTCGCCGAAGGCCGCCGGATCGCCGGGATGCGCCAGCGCCGCGGCGAGCGTGCCGAGCGGCAGGTAGGGCCGCTGCGGCAGCACCATCATGCCCGCCGGCACCGCCACCGTGCCCGTCCCCCAGGGCCACAGCCCCGCCGCGGCACGCAGCAGCGTGCTCTTCCCGAGGCCGCTCTCGCCGCGCAGCAGCACCCGCTCCCCGGGCTGGATCACGGCACCGGCGGCGGCGACCAGCACCGTGCCGTCCGGTGCCTGCAGCGCGAGGTCGCGCAGCGCCAGGGCAGGGGAGGCGTCCTCGCGCGCGATGGCGGGGTGCGCGGCGGTGGCCTCCGCCTCCGCCAGCGCGTCCTCCAGCGCCACCACGCGCTCGACATGGCTGCGCCAGTCGGCCAGGCGCGGCCAGTTCTCCTGCCACCAGGCGAGCGCGCGGGCGACCTCGACGAAGGCGCCGGCGGCCTGCATCAGCACGCCGAGGGTCACGACGCCCGCGAAGTAGCGCGGGCCGAGCAGCAGCAGCGGCAGCACGCCGGCGACCAGGCCGTAGCCGGAGCCGATCCACATCAGCCGCCGCTCCGCGCGCAGCAGGTCGCGCATCACCCGCACCACGCCGCCAAAGCTCTGCGCCGCGCCGCGCGCCTCCGCCACGCCGCCGGCGGTCAGCGCGATCGCCTCGGCGTTCTCGCGGGCGCGCAGCAGGGTGAAGCGGTGCTCCGCCTCGGCGGCGTTGCGGGCGATGTTGATGGGCGTGAGCGTGTGGCCGAGTGCCCAGGTCAGCGCCGCCCCCGCCGCGGCATAGAGCAGCGCCGCGAAAACCAGCCAGCCCGGCAGCGCCACGCCCGGCGCCAGCACCAGCGTGCCGGAGAGCGTCCACAGCACGCCGAGGAAGCTCGCCAGCATCAGCGCCGCCTGCAACAGCCCCGCGGCGAGGTCGACGGCGAGGAAGGTGGCCCAGCGGGTGTTCTCGCTGATGCGCTGGTCCGGGTTGTCGGCGGCGTCCAGGTGGTTCAGGTGCCAGGCCGTGCCGCCGGCGAGCCAGCGGGCCTGCAGGTGGCGCACCAGGAAGTGGCGCCAGCGCAGCGAGAGTTCCTGCCGGCCCCAGAGCTGCGCCACCGCCAGCGCCATGGACGCCGCCGCGAGGCCGAGGAAGAGCAGCCCCTGGCCGGCGAAGGCGGTGCCGTCCCCGCGTTGCAGCGCGTCGAAGGCGTCGCGGTGCCAGAGGTTGATGCGCAGCTGCACGCCGACCTGGGCGAGCTTCAGCGCCAGGGTGATGCCCGCAAGGGTCCAGGCGACCGCGCTCTCCTCCGAGGCGAACCAGAGGCGGGCGAGGCGGACGGTCCGGCGGACCGCGCCGGCCGGGGCGGGGAGGGAAGGCGCGCCGGACGTCGTCGGCCGGGCAAGGTCCAGGCTGGCGGCGTCCAAACGATCGCTCCCCCTGCGCGCATCTTGGACGATGATATACAATCCATGATCCGTGCCCAGGGAAAAGATGGCGGGAATAGGGCAGAGCCCCGGCGACGTTGCCGCCGGGCCACGCAGCGGACCGGGGCGCGGCTTGCACCCTGCGGCGTCGCGGATCAGCATTCCCGCGAGCACAGGGGACGCCCGGCCATGCACCCGCAATTCATCGGCATGATCTCCCACCGCGCGCAGTCGGAGACGCAGCCGCCGGCGCAGGGCGTGACCATGGACCCCGCCTATATCGCCCGCTTCGCCGGGGCGCATGAGGCGGCCGGCTTCGACCGCATCCTGATCGCCTGGCTCTCCACCCAGCCCGACGCGATGCTGGTGGCGGCGCATGCCGCGGCGAGTACCACGCGCATCGGGCTGATGGTGGCGCACCGGCCCGGCTTCGTGGCCCCTACCGTCGCGGCGCGGGCCTTCGCCACGCTCGATCACCTGAGCGGCGGGCGGGCGGCGGTGCACGTGATCACCGGCGGCAGCCCGGCCGAGCAGGGCGCCGATGGCGACTTCCTCAGCCACGACGCGCGCTACGGCCGCACGGACGAGTATGTCGGCGTGATGCGTCGGATGTGGACGGAGCCGGCGCCCTTCGACCACGAGGGGCCGCACTACCGCTTCGCGGGCGCCTTCGGCGAGATCAAGCCGCTGCAGCGGCCGCACATCCCGATCTATTTCGGCGGCTCCTCGGACGCCGCCATCGCGGTGGCGGGGCGGCACGCCGATGTCTATGCCTTCTGGGGCGAGACGCTGGACCAGGCGCGGGAGACCATCGCCAAGGTGCGCGCCTCGGTGGCCGCCGCCGGGCGCGATCCGGCGAAGATTCGCTTCAGCATCTCCTTCCGACCCGTGCTGGCGCCGACGCAGGAGGCCGCATGGCAGCGCGCCGACGCCATTCTCGCCCGCATCCTGGAGCTGCGCGGCGGGGTCCGCGCCACGGGCAACCGCAGCGCCGAAAGCGTCGGCTCGGCGCGGCTGCTGGAGGCGGCGCGGGGCGGGAGGGTGCGCGACAAGCTGCTGTGGACGGAGGTCGCGGCCGCGGTCGGCGCCGGGCACAACTCGACGGCGCTGGTCGGCACGGCGGAGGCGGTGGCGGATACGCTCGCCGACTACTGGGGGATCGGGGTCGATACCTTCCTGATCCGCGGCTTCGATCCGCTGGAGGACGTAGCGGAGTACGGGCGGACGCTGCTGCCGGCGACTCGCGCGGCGATCGCGGCGCGGGGTGTGCGGGCGGCGGCTGAATAGAGCGGGATGCGTTGAGGCAGAATCGCCGCAAACGCTGAATCCCGCGACCCAGCAAAGGCTGGAGCGTGTTGCGTGCGCGCATGCGAACGCATCACGCTCTAGAAGAAAGCGCCGGGGGAGGTGAACTCCCCCGGACCCCCTCCTTTTTCTGCCTGTCGTCCCTCGGCGGTCACGCCAGCTCGGGGATGATCCAGAGCGCCCGCTCGCCGCGCGCCACGCGCTGGCAGTTGTCGAAGGCGTTGCGGAAGCGGGCGTGCTGGTTGTCCGCCGTCGGGCCGGCCAGGTGCGGCGTGAGCACCACGTTGGCCCCCTTCAGCAGCGGGTTGTCGGCCGGTGTCGGCTCCGCGTCGAACACATCGAGGCCGGCGCCGCCGAGATGGCCGCTTTCCAGCGCCGCGATCAGCGCCGCCTCGTCGATCACCGGGCCGCGGCAGGTGTTCACGATGAAGCTGCCCTTCTTCATGCGGGCGAGTTCGGCGGCGCCGATCATGTGCCTGGTCGCCGGCAGCAGCGGCACGTGCAACGAGAGGATGTCGGACTCGGACAACACCTCGCCGAGCAGGCGGAAGCGCACGTCGAGCGCATCCTCCTCCGCCTCCGTCAGGCGCTTCACGTCAAAGTAGATCACGCGCATGCCGAAGGCGTTGGCCAGGCGCGCCACCTTCCGGCCGATGGTGCCGAGGCCGACGATGCCGAGGGTCTTGCCGCGCATCTCGAAGATGCCGGCCTGGGTCGGCGCGTTGCCGCGCCAGCGCCCGGCGACGACGGAGGCGTGCTGCCAGACCAGCCGGCGGCAGACCGCCATCATCAGCAGGATGGCGTGTTCCGAAACCGCGGTGGCGTTGGCGCCGCCATTGTTGCAGACGGGCACGCCGGCGCCGCGCGCCGCCTCGATGTCCACCGTGTCGTAGCCGGCCGAGAGCAGCTGCAGCAGCCGCAGCTTCGGTGCGCCCCTGTAGAAGGCGGCATCGATGCCGCGGTGGCCGAAGCCGACGAGGTATTCGGCCTCGCGGCACGCCTCGGTGAAGGCGAGGCCCTCGGGCTTCTGGATGGAGAGCTCGAAGCCGGCGGGGCAGAGCGACCGCGCCACCTCCATGTCCGAGAGGCCGTTGTCCATCAGGACGATGCGCGGTGCCACCATGGTGCTTCCCCCGTGTGCCGAGGCGAGCATAGCGCGGCGGGAGTGGGCGCCAAGCCGGCTGCGGATCAGGCCAGCTTCACCGCGCCCTGCTCCGCCAGCGCGCGGATCGCCGCCTCGTCGTAGCCCAGCTCCACCAGCAGCTCGCGCGAGTGCTCTCCCAGCCGCGGTGCCAGCCGCCGCACATTCGCCGGCGTCTTCGTGAATTTCGTGGGAGGGCGCGTGGAGCGGATCGTGCCTTCGGTCGGGTGCTCGTGCAGCTGGAACATGCCCACGGCCTTCAGGTGCGGGTGCTCCGGCGCGTCCTCAAGCCGGGTGAAGGCAGTCGCAGGAATGTCGTGCCGGTCACACAGCGCCAGCCACTCCGCGGTGGTTCGGGTCTGCGCGATCTCGGCGGTCGCGGCATAGACGCGCTCGATATTGGCGTTGCGCTTCACCGGGTCCTCGATGCCGAGTTCGGCGATCAGCTCCTCCCGCCCCGCCTCGGTGAAGAAGGTGCGCCAGTGTGCCGCCGTGTAGGGCAGCAGCGTCATCCAGCCATCCTTCGTGGGCACCGGCCTGCGATGGCGCAGCCGCTCGTAGCCCGCCGGGCCCTCGGGCGGCTCGAAGGCCATCCCGCCCAGGTGGTCGATGCCGATGAAGGCGGTCAGCGTCTCCAGCATCGGCACCTCGACGAGCTGGCCCTCGCCGGTCGAGCCCCGGTGCACCAGCGCGGCGAGGATCGCCATCGCCAGTGCCATGCCCGTCAGCTTGTCGGCAATGAGGGAGGGCACGAAGACCGGCCGTCCCTGCTCCTCGCCGACGATGTCGGCGAAGCCGGAGGCGGCCTGGATGATCTCGTCGAAGGCCGGGCGGGCGCGCCAGGGGCCGTCCTGGCCGAAGCCCGTCGCGGCCGCGTAGATCAGCCGCGGGTTGATCGCGGCGCAGTCGGCGTAGCCGAAGCCGGCACGCGCCATGCCGGCGGGGCGGATGTTGGTCGCCAGCACGTCGGCCGTCGCGATCAGCCGGCGCAGCACGTCCTTCCCCGCCTCGGTCTTGATGTCGAGGCAGAGCGAGCGCTTGTTGCGGTTGATCGCGAGGAAGACGGAGGCCATGCCGCGGTTGCGGAACACGCCGGCATTGCGCACCAGGTCGCCGCCGGGCGGCTCCACCTTGATGACCTCGGCGCCCCAGTCGCCCAGCATCGCCGTCGCCGAGGGACCGAGCACGACGCCGGTCATGTCGAGGATGCGGAGGCCCCGGAGCGGGCCGGTGGCTTCCGTGGCCAGCGTGGCGGTGGTCATGGCGTTCAGTACCCGGCGCTGCGGTCCACCAGCTCGCGCAGCGGCCGGCCGTCGAGGAAGCGCGCCAGGTTGTCCACGAACAGCGCCGCGACAACCGCGTCGCGCTCCGGATGGCCGCCGCCGATATGCGGCAGCACCAGGATGCCCGGCGTGCTCCAGAAGGGGTGGCTGGCGGGCAGCGGCTCCTGGCGGAAGACGTCGAGGATGGCGCCGGCGATGCGCTTGACCTGCACCGCCGCGATCAGGTCCTCGTCCCTGATCACCGCGCCGCGGCCGAAATTGATCAGCCAGGCGGTGGACTTCATGTGCGAGAGCCGATCGGTGTCGATGGAATTCTCCGTCTGCGGCGTGGCCGGCAGCAGGCAGACCACGAAGTCGGACTGCGCCAGCACCGAATTGGTGGCTTCCGGCGGAAACACCTGCGCGACGACGGGCGGCGCCCCGCCCGCACGGCCGCTGCGGCGCGTGCCGATCACCCGCATGTCGAGCGCCGCGGCCTTCCTCGCCAGCTCGGCGCCGATGGCGCCGAGGCCGAGGATGCCGAGGGTCTTGCCGCCCAGCGGCGTCGCCATGCGGCGCGTCCAGCGGTGCTCGCGGTTGTCCTCCTCGATGAGGTGGTAGGGTTTGGCGATGTGGAAGATGGCGCCGAGGATGTTCTCCGGCATGCTCTCGCGGTGCGTGCCGCGCGCGCAGGTCAGCGCCACGCCCTCCGGCAGGTCGGGCATGGCGAGCCAGCCCTCGACGCCGGCGGTGAGCGACTGGATCCAGCGCAGCCGCGGCATGCGCGGCAGCATCCCGGCCGGCGCCCCCCAGCCGAGCAGCGCCTCGGTCTCCGCCAGCAGCTCCGGCGAGGGCATGTCCTTGCGGGGCAGGGCGGCAACGCGGACGCGGTCCGCGAGCCCGGCTTCGGTGATCGCCGCCTCGTAGGGCGCGGCGGCATCGGTCCACAGCAGCAGGCGTGGCGCATCGGGTGTCTGCATCGGCATCGGCGTGTTTCCCTGAACGTGGGGAAAGGCTAGAGCGGCCTACGACCGAATGGAACGCGCACGCGTTCCATTCGGTCGGAGATAAGCTGCTCCAGTACTCATGTTTTCTGGAGCAAGACATCCGACCGGATGATTCCATCTGATCGGATATTGCTCTAGGGCGGATGGCGCCCGAGCGGCAACGCGAAGGCGACGCAATACCTGCCCGCGAAGCAGGACTCCGGCGCAGGCGGCGTGCGCCGATGCGAGCGCCGCTTGCGCCAGGCGAACCTCTGGAGGTCTGCGCCCGAACAGGAATCGGAGCAGGCTCGCGCTTCGGCGGCCTGGACCGCACGAGGCGTGCGCCAGGCCACGAAGGCCCGGCTAGTCCCGCACCGCACCGGAGGCGATGATGATGGGCCGCAGCCGCTCCTGCTCCTGCGCGCGGTAGGCGACGATCCGCTCCGGCGTCGTCCACCACGGCGTCGCGCCCTGCTCGAGGTACTGGCGGCGCAGGTCCGGGCTCTCCAGCGCCTGTTTCGAGAAGGCGCTCATGCGCGCGACCATCGCCGGCGGGAAGCCCGCGGGCCCGCAGAGGCAGGTCCAGGACACGATGTCGAAGCCGGGCAGGAATTCCGCCAGCGACGGCAGGTCGGGCACCACCGGGCTGCGCTCCCGGCTGGTGACGGCGAGCGCGCGCACCTTGCCGTCGCGGGCCTGGCCCCAGGCGCCGGGGATGTTGTCCAGCATGAAGTGGATCCGCCCCGCCTGCAGGTCCGGATAGGCCGGCGCGGCGCCGCGGTAGGGCACGTGCAGGATGTCGAGCCCGGCGAGCTGGGCGAGCAGCGCGCCCGAGAGATGCAGCGTCGTGCCCGGTCCCGCCGAGCCGAAGGAGAACTTCCCCGGATTGGCGCGCAGCAGTGCGATGAACTCGGGTACCGTGCGGGCGGGCAGGTCGTTGGTGACGATCAGCAGGTTCGGCAACTGCCAGAGCCCGGTGACGAAGGTGAAGTCGCGCGTCGAGTCGAAGGGCATGCTCGGCTGCAGCGTCGGGTTGATGGCATGCGAGGCGATGCCGCCGAGACCGATCGTGGTGCCGTCGTTGCGCGATTTCGCGATGGCGTCCACGCCCACCGTGCCGCCGCCGCCGCCGCGGTTCTCGACGACGAATTGCTGGCCCGTGATCTCGCTCATCTTCAGGCAGAAGATGCGGCTGAGGATGTCCGTGGACCCGCCCGGCGGGAAGGGATTGATGTAGCGCACCGCCTGGTTCGGCCAGTCGGCGCCGGGCGCCTGCGCGCGCGCCGGGCGGGGCGCGGCCAGGCCGAGTGGCACCGTGGCGAGCAGCGCGCGGCGTGCGATGGCGGCCCCGGCGGCGGGACGGTCGTTCTGCGGCATTGTTGGGCCTCCCTGGCAGCCGCGACGCGGCGATCGCTGCAACCTGCCACGGCCCGCCCCGCGCCCGTCAAGGCCTGGCGGGCGCTTTTTCGCACAGCGTGCCGTCACGCCGGCTGCAGCCGCGACCGCTGCGCCGCCAGCCAGGCCACCGCGGCGAAGGCCACCAGCACCAGTGCCAGAGAGGCCCAGTTCAGCGCGATCCAGCCGATCCTCTCCTGCAGCACGCCGGCCAGGAAGCTCGACATCGCGGTGACGCCGAAGATCAGGAAGTCGTTCAGCGCCTGCGCGCGGCCGCGCTCCGCCGGCCGGTAGCAGGTGGTCACCAGGGTCGTCGCGCCGATGAACAGGAAGTTCCAGCCGACGCCGTTCAGCAGCAGCGAGATGCGGAAATGCCACGCATCGAGCCCGGCCAGCGCCACCAGCACGCCCGCCAGCATGATCGCGGCACCCGCGGCCATCACCCGCACCACGCCGAAGCGGGTGATCAGGTGGCCGGTGAAGAAGGAGGGCACGTACATCCCCATGGCGTGCAGGAAGATGACCCAGGGCGGCTCCGTGTCCGGCAGGCCGCAGCCGACGATGGCCAGCGGCGAGGAGGTCATCAGGAACATCATCGTCGCCCAGGACGCCATGCCCGCGATCACCGCCGCGGCGTAGCGCGGCTGGGACGCGATCTCGGCCAGCGGGCGCTGCGCGCCCGCCGCATTGTCCTGCGCGCGCGTCGGCGGCGGGAAGCGGATCAGCCCCATCAGCAGGAAGACCACGGCATGGATCGCCGCCATCGACAGGTAGGCGCCGAGGTAGAGCGGCACGATGGCATCGTAGGCCAGGCGCGCGATGGCCGGCCCCAGCGTGCCGGCAACGACGCCGCCCGTGGTGACCCAGGCGATCACCTTGGCGCGGTAGTTCGGCGGCGCCAGCTCCACCGCGGCGAAGCGGTACATCTGCGTGTTCGCCACCGCGTAGCCGAGCACCAGGCCACCGGCGCACATCAGCGGGAAGGCCGCGGTGACCAGCCCCCAGGCGCAGAGCGCCGCCCCCGCCATGCCGGCCAGCGAGCCGGTGCGGAAGCCGAAGCCGCGCCCGCGCCGCATCATCAGCGCCGCTGCGGGAAACACCCCCAGCATCACGCCGAGATGCTGCATCGTGGTCGGCAGCGTGGCGAATTCGCGGTGCGGGAAGAAGGTGATGACCGAGAGCGCCGTGACGCTCAGCATGATCACGTTGGCCGACTGGCCGATGGCCTGGCAGGTGGTCAGCAGCAGCAGGTTGCGGCGCATGGTCGCGTCGAGGCGCGGCGCGTCGGGCGCGGAGGTTTCCATTGCCGCGATGCTACGCCGGCGCGGCGGCCGGGCAACCCGGCGGCATCGCGCCGGGCGCCATGCTCCGCCGGACGCGATGCGGACACTGCCGGGCACCCACGGCGGCCGGTGCCGGAGCGGCCGACGGGCCGGCAGGTGCTCGAGGCCCGCGAGGCGATCGGACCGACGAAGGAATGCCCGCTGGAGTCACCGAGCGCTCCGCGGTTCCTTCCGCCGCGGTGGGACTTCCTTCCGCGATCCTCAGGGCCCGGTCGGCGCCTGTTCGTGGACCGGGTTCCCGCCGTGCGGGGCGAGGCCGGACCGTGGCAGCGGCGCCGCTTCCGGTGCCGCCGAAAGCGGCAGGTGCATGCGGCACTCCACCCCCTGTGGCAGAAAGTCGAGGTGCACCTCCCCGCCGAACTCCCGCGCCACGCCCTGCTCCAGCAGCCGCGAACCAAAGCCCCGGTGCTGCGGGATGCGGACCGGCGGTCCGTCGCGCTCGCGCCAGAGGATGGCGGCGACGGGCGTGGCGCCGGATCCGCGCGCCTGCAGCGACCAGCTCACCTCCACGCGCCCGCCGGGCACCGACAGCGCCCCGTGCTTCGCGGCGTTGGTGGCAAGCTCGTGAAAGGCCAGGTTGGCGGTTACCGCGCTGTTTGGCGGCAGGACGATCTCCGGCCCCGACAGCATCACCCGCTCGGCCGTGCCCGGCTGTGCCGCGCCCTGCTCCCGCGGACGTGGTCCCGGCCAATAGGGCTCGAGCGTCCTGCGCAGCACCTCGTCCAGCGGGGCACCCGCCCAGCCGCGCTGCGCCAGCATGTCGTGCGCGCGCGCCAGCGCCCGCAGCCGGGCGTTGAAGGCGATGCGGAACTCGGTGGGGGTGGCGGTCGTGCGCTCCGTCTGCACCGCCACGGACTGCGCGACGAACAACGTGTTCTTCACGCGGTGGTCCAGCTCGCGCAGCAGCAGGTCTCGGCGCTCCTCCTCGCGCCGCGCCTCGGTACGGTCGCGCATGATCTTCAGGAAGCCCCGCAGCCCGCCCGCCTCGCTGCGCAGCGGCATGGCGAGGCCGCTGCCCCAGAAGCGGGAGCCGTCCTTGCACTGGTGCCAGCGCTCGTTCTCCGCGCGGCCGTGCTCCGCGGCGCGGCGCAGCTCGGTCTCCGGCACGCCTTCCGCCGCCCGATCCTCGGGCGTGAAGAGCTCGTGCGTGGTGCGGCCGATCATCTCCTCCTCCGACCAGCCGAGCAGGCGCCGCGCCCCGGGATTCCAGCTCGTCACGCGGCCATCGAGGTCGAGCGTGAAGATCACGTAGTCCGTCGCGCTCTCGAAGATCAGCCGCAGGTGCTGCTCGCGCTCGCGCAGTGCCGCATTCTTCTCCGCCAGCTCCGACGTCCGCTGCGCCACCGCCTCCACCAGCCGCTCGTTCGTGGCGGAGAGCGCGGCGTTCGCCTCCTCGAGCCGCCGTGCCTGGGCCTCCAGCTCCACGAGCGCGGCCTGCAGCACCTCAGTCGGCATGACCGCCTCGGGGCTCCCGGCAGAGGTTGCGGCGCGCGGGCCCGGACTCGCCCCGTCGCCCTCTCGCCCCGCGTGGCCGTGCCGGGCGCTCCGCGAGGGCTTGGCGTCACGATCTGTCTTCATTCCTCTCCGCCCGCGGCCGCGACGGGGATGGCGGCCTGGATCGTCAACGCGGCATCGATGCGTGCCGTTCGGCGCAATGACCAGGACATTCACGCCGCCGCCGCGCAGGGTCGCGCTGCCGCGGACGGACGATGCCTGGGCATGTATATCGGGCGACGTCAAGGACGCTCTCCCATAGTCGTGAAATCGGCGGGACCACCGACGCCCTTCCCGGCCATTGGCGCCGGACGGCCTTCGGCGGATGCAGGCGGATGGGAATCCGCGGCGCCCGTCCAAGCCGGCGACTGGGGCAGATTCGGGCGGTAGCCTGCCGAATTCCTGCATGCGGCGGACAAGGTCGCGCCCGACGGCGCGGCCCGCTCCTCGCTGTCGGGCTTGCGCCGGGCCGCGGCCCGCCGAACCCGTCCGCCGTCTGGAGCGGCGGGGTCGGACCGCCCTCCCGTGGGAAAGCGGTGGATGCGCTCGGCGAGGCGGCGGCGACCTGCTACTCCACCACCGCGCCCGAGGCGCGGATGACCGGCGCGAAGGCCGCCTCGTTGGCGGCGCGGAACTGCGCCAGGCCCTCCGGCGTGGTGAACCAGGGCGTCGCGCCGTTCTCGCGATAGCGCCCGATCAGGTCCGGCGCCTCCAGCGATTGCCGCGTCAGCGCCGAGAGCCGCTGCACCATCGCCGCCGGCAGCCCGGCCGGGCCCATCACGCCGCCCCAGGAGGTGATTTCGAAGCCGGGCAGGAACTCCGCCATGGTCGGCACCTCGGGGGCCAGCGGGCTGCGCTCGGCGCCGGTGACGGCGAGCGCGCGCAGCTTGCCGTCGCGCACGTTCGCCAGCGCCTGGGGGATGTTGTCGAACATGATGTGCACGCGCCCGGCGATCAGGTCGATGTTCGCCGGCGCGCCGCCGCGGTAGGGCACGTGCACCAGGTCGAGCCCCGCCATGGTGGTGAACATCGCCCCCGAGAGGTGCACCGTCGTGCCCGAGCCGGAGGAGGCATAGGCGTACTTGCCCGGGTTCGCCTTCGCCAGCGCGATCAGCTCCGGCACCGTGCGGGCCGGCACGTCCGGGTGGATCGCCAGCATGTTCGGCAGCTGCCACAGGCCGGAGACGTAGGTGAAGTCCCGCGTCACGTCGAAGGGCAGGCGGCGGTAGAGCGTCGGGCCGATGGCCAGCGGCGCCACGCTGGCCAGGCCGATGGTGCGCCCGTCCGGCGCGCTGCGCGCGATCGCCTCGGTGCCGATGTTGCCGGCGGCGCCGGCACGGTTCTCCACCACGAACTGCTCGCCGGTGATCTCCGCCATCTTCTGGCACCAGATGCGGCTGAGGATGTCGGTGCCGCCGCCGGGAGGGAAGATGCCGAGGAAGCGGATGGTGCCGGCTGGCCATTCGGCGCGCGGCTGGGCGGCGGCCCCGCCGGCAAGCAGCGCCGAGGTGGCGAGGATCAGGCGGCGTGTGGCGTTCATCGGTGCGATCTCAATCCGGCATCTCGTGGCGTAGCGGGCAGGCGACTCTTGGCCAAGGACGGAGCGTCCGGCGGGACGGGCGTGACGTCACCCGCACGGCAGCCGCGGGAGCGCGAAGGGCAGGTCATGCCGGAGCGCGACGAGGAGCACGACCAGGATCACGACAAGGTTGCAGGCGATCATCAGGCGCGAAAGCCCGTGCGCACGCGGAAGGCCCCGCAGCGGGCCGGTCTCGATGCGCTCGGCACCGAGCGGATGGTACCGCGCATTGGGGAAGTACCAGACGAAGAGGATCATCGACACCATCGCCCAGACCAGCACCAGGATGGCGACCGGGAGGAAGGTCGCCGGGCCGCCTTCGGCGACGGCCTGCGCGATCGCGGCGGTGACGCTGATCCAGGTCGGGATGATGGAGTTCACCTGCGCCGCGCCGGACACCATCTTGCCGATCTCCCCCGCGGCCGCGTGCCGGTTCTCGCCGGTTGCGCTCTGCGGCAAGAGCATGCCGACCAGGTCCTCCTCCGCCTGCCGGGCGGCCGAACGCTCCGAGACCGGATTGCAGATCTCCGCCAGGATAGCCAGCGCGGGCGGAAGGCCGCCCAGGATCATGAGCTTCCAATCCACGGTGCCGGTCCTCAGACGACCGAAGCCATGGCGGTGAGGCTGGCGCCCGGGTACCGCCAGGTGCTCCACCCCAGCAAACCGATCTGGCGGTAGCGAAGCCTTCGGCAGGAGACGGTCTCACTGCCGATCCCGGCTCCAGGAGCCTTCGCCAGGCCGAAGGGCATCCGGTAGGGCATGGCGGGGGACACCGTGTTCGGGATGCTCATTCCGGCGCAGGGCCAGGCCGACGGTTTGGCGAAGACCAGCAGCGTCCCGCCGATGGCGCCTTCGACCTCGATATCGATTGAGTTGGATGTCCTATTGCCGATGACAAGCACTTCGAAGACAGCGCCCAGGGTTGCCGCTGCGATCGCGGGAACACCAGCCGACCCCGGAACGATGATGCGCGCGTCGATGGTCAGCGGACCCGTCTTGAACATGCAGCGTCTGGGTCCCGGCGCGATGCCTCAGGCGTAGCCGAGGTCCGGCACGGCCAAGTCGGCGCGGAGGTCACGCAAGGCGCGTCTCGCCCTCTCCCGGCTGTAGGCCGGGCGGCCGGGCGCTGTTGGCATGGTGGTGGCTGCCATCGTCCCGGCGATCTCCCCGATCAGCACGCTGATCCTGCCGCGCGGAAGCTGGATGCCGATCGATTGCTGCAGGGTCGAGGGTTCGGCGGGATCGAACGCGTCATCGAGGTTCGCCCAGACCACCAGCTTCGGCAGAAGGTCACCCCCGGCCGGCCCTTCGGTCCGGCACTCCAGCCGCAGGAACTGGGGCTTTCCCGGGACGTCCTCCGGCCAACGCGTCAGCGGGAGCTCGGCAGGGCCGAACGCCTTGAACGCGACGTCGCTGTCGGCCGTGGCGGATGCCCGCCAGGACGCTGAGACAACCTTGGGGCAGGCATGAAAGAAAAGGTCCTGCAGGCGCTCCAGCGGAACGCCACCCCTCCAGGCAATGGTCACGCGCGGGGAGTCCTCGCTTTCGAGATGCGCGAGAAGCGGTTCATTGCCGGCCTGGTAG
>ERZ1066121.1695-NODE-1695-length-15324-cov-7.204991_pt1 | contig 15324 bp, 14 predicted proteins | sample MGYA00382768_ERZ1066121 | MGnify/ENA primary metagenome ERZ1066121 (study PRJEB33369, sample SAMEA5778351) | biofilm metagenome | biome: Industrial cooling water; feature: Water cooling tower basin; material: Biofilm | place: United Arab Emirates | collected... | reverse complement strand
GTCGTATATGGATGTTGGCTATTTGGTCCCCATTCCGGAACAGAGCATGTTTGTGGATCCTGGCGTTGGAACGATCTTGAGAGAATTTTTCCGCTCGGATGCCGCTAGAAGGCGCGTCAATCCACTGGGAAATAGATCAAAACTCCCAAGCCAATGGTCACGGTATTGCCGGTCACAGACACGCAGTCAGAAACCCGGTTGACCGGGCACACCCTACCCCGCGAATTCGGGTTGCATCCAATTGATATATTTGACGAAATACGGTTTGTGCACGAATGACCCGCCTACGAGTTATGCGGGTTTGCGGCGAGTTACACGCAAGTCGCGCCGGTTTAAATATATGAAATGTAGTCGAAATTCTTTGATCGCTTACGGGTCGTAGACGAGTTGCGGATTTAATCTCCGATCACCGCTTCCCCGCCTTGATCGGCACCACCTCGGCGCCCTTGCGCAGCTGGTCGAGGTGGTCACTCCACCATTGCGCCATGGCGACGCGCTCCTTCCAATGGGCTCCGCGATGGTAGGCGGCACGGATCCTGTCGCTGTCGCCATGGGCAAGCGCGCGCTCGATCGCGTCGGGATGCCACTTGCCGCTTTCGTTGAGTAGGGTCGATGCCATGGCGCGGAAGCCGTGGGCGGTCATTTCATCGGTGGAGTAGCCGAGGCGTCGCAGGCCTGCATTGATTGTGTTGTCGCTCATCGGGCGCTTGCGGGAGCGGATCGAGGGGAAGACGTAACCATTGGGGCCGGTCAAGGCTTGGAGGTCTTCGAGGATCGCAATGGACTGGCGTGAGAGCGGAACGAGATGATCCTTGCGCATCTTGGTTTTGCCCGCAGGGATGGTCCACAGCGCCCCTTCAAGATCGAATTCGTTCCATTCGGCATGGCGCAGCTCGCCGGGTCGAACGAAGACGTGCGGGGCCAATTGCATCGCAAGCTTGGTGATCGGCTGGCCCTCGTAGCCGTCAATGGCGCGCAGCAGATCGCCAACACGCGCCGGGTCGATTATCGCGCCGTAGTGGGTGACCGTCGGCGCGGTCAAAGCCCCGCGCAGGTCGCGCGTCGGGTCTGAGGCGAGGCGGGCGGTTGCGACCGCATAGCGGAACACCGCGCCGGCCAGTTGGAGGGTGCGGCGGGCGCTTTCCAGTTGGCCTTTGCGCTCGATCTTGCGGACGGCAATCAACACATCGGCAGGTTCGATATCGGTGATGGGTAGCTTGCCGATGGACCCCTTGAGCAGCGACAGCAGATACTCGCTGCGGGTGGCTGTACTGACAGCCCAAGCCTTTTGACCATCACGCCTACGCTTTTGGCAGAACTCTGCGGCGATGGCATCAAAGGTAGTTTCGGCCTGAATTCTCGATCGCACTTTCTCGCGCTGTTTCTCGCGGCCGGGATCCTTGCCAGCAGCGACCAACTCGCGGGCAGCATCACGCCTGCGCCGCGCCTCCGCGAGCCCAACCTGAGGGTAGATGCCGATCGCCAGCTTCTTCTCTTTGCCGTCGATGCGATATTTGACCCGCCACAGCTTGCCGCCCGACGGCTGCACCAGCAGGAACAAGCCGAGGGTGTCGCCCACCTTATAAGGCTTATCGCGCGGTTTGGCGTTACGGATCGCAACATCTGTCAGCGGCATGGCCCTCGGTCCTTTCCCAGCTCGTGGCCCCCACGTGGGGGCCAGTCCAATTGCCCGAAATGCCCTGGCCCCGCGATGTGGCCCCCAAGGGGCCCGGATGCAGCGGGAAGAATAGGGACATTCTCGGACGACCGAAGGCCCAAATCCCTCGGATTTCCAAGGGTTTTATAGACTTTCTGGGGCTGTTTGGGAAGGGAGGGCTGGAGCGGGTAGCGGGAATCGAACCCGCCTAGCTAGCTTGGAAGGCTAGAGCATTACCACTATGCTATACCCGCTTATGTCCAAGTGTCGCGCGATTGCCAGTTTGCGGCCGAAAGGTCAAGGCACTGGCGATTGAGAACAAATGCGCAACATGCTATGCCGCGCGGTATGGCCGATGATGATCCCCCTGCCCTGCGCAAGATTATCCATGTCGACATGGATGCCTTTTTCGCAGCGGTGGAGCAGCGCGACAATCCGGCCCTGCGCGGACGGCCGGTCGCGGTGGGTGGGTCGGCGCGGCGCGGCGTGGTTGCGGCGGCCAGCTATGAGGCCCGCAAATTCGGCGTGCGGTCTGCCATGCCCAGCGTCACCGCGGCGCGGCAGTGCCCGGAGCTGATTTTCGTGCCCCCACGATTTGAGGCGTATAAGGCGGTGTCGCAGCAGATCCGGGCCATATTCGCCGATTATGCCGACGCGATCGAGCCATTGTCGCTCGACGAAGCCTATCTCGATGTCACGGCCGACAAGGCGGCGCTGGGCAGCGCCACCGCTGCGGCGCGCGCCATCCGCGCCCGCATCCGCGCCGAAACGGGCCTCACCGCCTCCGCCGGGGTCAGTTACAACAAGTTCATCGCCAAGCTCGCCTCCGATCAGCGCAAGCCCGACGGGCTGACGGTCATTCGCCCGCACGAGGGCGCGGACTTTGTCGCGGGGCTTTCGATTCGCCGTTTTCATGGCATCGGCCCCGTCACGGCCGCAAAGATGGAGGGACTGGGTATTTATTCGGGCGCAGACCTTGCTGCGCGCGATCAGGCCTGGCTGAACGCGCATTTCGGCAGCAGCGCCGACTGGCTGTTCCATCTGGCCCGCGGCATCGATCACCGCCCCGTGCGCGCGAACCGCCCGCTGAAGTCTGTCGGGGGCGAGCGCACCTTTGACACCGACCTGGTTGATCGCGGGGACATCGGCGCGGCGCTTGACCATGTGGTCGCCGTGGTGTGGGACCGGCTGTCGGTGAAACAGCGGCTGGGGCGCACCGTAACGCTGAAGCTGCGCTTTGGCGATTTTACCACGATCACGCGGGCGCGCACCCTGTCGGTCCCGGTGCGCGACGCGGTGATGCTGCGGGCGGCGGCACTTGGCCTGTTGGAGGCACAGTGGCCGCTGGCGCAGGGCGTCCGGCTGCTGGGCGTGACGGTCAGCAAATTTTGTGACGACGCAGATGATGACGAAGCGCCGAAGCAGCGCGAGGCGGAGCTTAGCGCGATTTATGATCGGACCGATGCTTTGCCCCTATTTCCCCATTAATTCGCCTGCCCTGAGCTTGTCGAAGGGCCGTTCTTTTCTTAACCATGGCCGAAGAAAGAACGGCCCTTCGACAAGCTCAGGGCAGGCGGAGACAAAATGTGGACGGCGGGTGGGTTTGATCACAAACTGCTGTAGCCTGTTCTGACGACGCGGCAGCTAACCACTGCGCAGATCGGTGTCCAGCCGCAGGCTTGCCCGCCAGAAGAAAAAGGCGGGGATCAAACCCAGCCACGCCGCACCGAACAATACCCAGCGCACACTGTCCACCCCGGCATAGGGAGCGAGCAGGTCGGACAAGGATCCGAACAGCAGCGGCCCCAGCCCCAGCCCGATCAGATTCTGTCCAAACAGCATGATCGACGCCGCGACCGCGCGCGCCTCCTTGCGCACCAGCCCCTGCACACAGGCATAGGCCGGGCCGTAATAGGCGGCGTTGAGGATCGTCGGCACGATGATCAGCAGGACCGCCACCCGCCAGTCCGCCGCGCCATAGCCGAGGAACTGGATCGGTGCCGCGACCGCCATGCCCACCGCGGGCAGGGTCAATATGTGCCGGCGCCGCACCCGCCCGAAACGGTCCGCGGCCCAGCCGCCAAGCCACGTCCCCACCGCCCCCGCAAGGCCCAGCGCGACCGCCATGCTCAACCCCGCCTGGGTCGTGGACAGGCCGTGGCTGCGGATGAACATGCTGATCGTCCACAGTCCCTTGCCATAGGACAGAAAGGCCGCAAACGACGCCGCGAGCAGGAGGAGGAGGAAAGCGCGCGAGGAAAACGCCTCGGCAAAGGCGGCCTTGGCGCTCATCGGCGGAAGTCCGGCGGCGGCGGCTTGCCCCCGGGCGAGGCCCAGGCGGCGCGGTTCACTCATCAGCAGCGGCAGCAGCAGCGCAAGCAATATTCCCGGCACACCCACCAGCATCAATGCAACGCGCCACCCCCAGATGTCGTTGACGACCCCGCCGATCACCAACCCCAACAACGTCCCGATCGGCACGCCCAGCCCATAGAAGGCGATGGCCGATGCCCTCTTTTCGGGCGCGACCGCGTCGCTGATGAGGGAGTGGGCGGCGGGGGTGCAGCCGGCCTCCCCCACCCCCACGCCGATGCGGGCAAGCGCCATCTGGACGAAATTATTGGCCAGCCCGCACAGCGCCGTCATCGCCGACCACACCGCCAGCGACAGCGAGATCAGCGTGACCCGGTTGGTCGACCCCCGGTCGGCATAGCGCGCGATGGGAATACCCAGAACCGCGTAAAACACCGCAAAGGCCGGACCCGCAAGCAGGCCCAGCTGAGTATCGCTCAGCTTCAGCTCGGCCTTGATCGGTTCGGCCAGGATGTTGAGAATCTGGCGGTCGAGAAAGTTGAGGATGTAAACGAGCAGCAGCAGCCACATCATCGCGCGCACCTGCGACGGACTGAGCGCTGGCCGGTCGGGCGCGCTGGCGGTTGCTGTCATGCTCAATCTCCCACCCGGCAAGCTGGCTGGCGAAGGCAGGCGTGTCAATCGTTGGCGCGGCTCCCTTTCATCACAGCAATATCAGGCGGACGCGCGGCGAGCACGCAGGCGGCGAGTTGAGGGAGAAATAGGGGGTAACGGGTCGGACTGATCACAAACCGCTCTATTGGGGGGGACCGCCCTGTCCCTTCACCCTTGCTGCGACCTCCAGGATTGCCGCAACGAAGCCTGCTGGATCGTTTTCCTGAATGAAATGGCCGCCGCTCAGCGTGCGGTGCGGCATCCCGCGCGCGCCGGGCACACGCTGCCTGAACTGGGCATCGCCGCCGCGCGTGATCGGGTCGCGATCGGAAAAACAGCACAGGAACGGTTTGTCGAATTGCTCCAGCACCGCCCAGGCCGCCTGTTGGTCTGGCACCGCGACATTATCGCCCAGCGGCACCAGCGCGGGGTAGGCGCGCGTTGCCACCTTGCTCGCCCGCGTAGGAAAGGGCGCGTCATAGGCGGCAATCTCAGCCTCGGTCAGTTGCTGCATCGCCCCGCGATGGACAATTTTGCCGATAGGGAAAATGGGGCTGTAGCGCGCAAAGGCCCGCCAGATCGCAAAGGCGCGGGGCGGCTCCTGTCCCGCCGGCAGGCCGCCATTGGCGAGCACCACCCCCGCAAAGCGTTCGGGCATCGCCGCGACCAGCCGCAGGCCAATGAGCGATCCCCAATCCTGACACGCGAGGATGACGCCCGTCAGGTCGAGCGCCTCGATCCACGCGCGCATCCACGCAACCTGCCCCGCATAGCTGTATTCCGCGCGCGCCAGCGGCTTATCGGACCGGCCGAAACCGATCAGGTCGGAGGCCAGCACCCGGTGCCCGGCATCCGCCACGGGACCGATCATCTTGCGATAGAGATAGGCCCAGGTCGGTTCCCCATGCATCATCAGCACCGGGGGGGCGTCGCGCGGGCCTTCGTCGACATAATGGACGCGCAGCCCGCCGCCGATGTCCTGATAATGCGGGGCGAAGGGCCAGTCGGGCAGATGGGCGAAACGCGCGTCCGGTGTGCGGTAAATCTTCATGGCCGATCCCCTAATTGACATTGGTGTCAGCGTATCGCCCTGCCGCGCAAAGGCAAGAGGGCACGCGCGAGGGCGCGTTTAGGGGCTTTTCGTATCAACGCTTTGGTGTCAGCGTGCGTGTCATGAACCGGATTCTGTTTCTCCTCGCCGTCGCGCTCGCCCCCGCCGCCCTGCTCGCCGCCGAGCCGGTGCCCGATCTGATCGATCAGGATGCCGCGACGCTGCAGGCCGCCATGGCCGACGGCCGTCTGACGAGCGCCGTGATTGTCGCTGCTTATATCGACCGCATTCGCCGGATCGACGACGAAGGGCCGCAGTTGAACGCAGTCATTGCCCTGTTTCCCGATGCGGCCGAACAGGCGCGGCGGCTCGACGCTGAACGCGCCGCCGGGCGCGTACGCGGCCCGCTGCACGGCATTCCGGTTTTGCTGAAGGACAATATCGAGGCGGCGGGGGAGCTGCCGACGACGGCGGGCTCCCTTGCGCTCAAAGATAATGTTACCGGGCGCGATGCCTTTCTCGTGGCGCGGCTGCGCGATGCGGGCGCGGTCATCCTGGGCAAGACCAACCTGTCCGAATGGGCCAATTTCAGGGACAATCGGTCGAGCAGCGGGTGGAGCGCGGTCGGCGGCCTGACCCGCAATCCGCACGATCCCACGCGCAGCGCCTGTGGATCATCGTCGGGCAGCGGCGCGGCGGTGGCGGCCAGCCTCGCGCCCATCGCTATCGGCACCGAAACCGACGGTTCGATCGTCTGCCCCTCCGGGGTCAATGGCATTGTCGGGTTCAAACCGACGGTGGGACTGGTCAGCCGCACGCACATCGTGCCGATCAGCGCGACACAGGACACCGCCGGGCCGATGACGCTGACCGTGCGCGACGCCGCCGCCGCGCTGACCGTGATGGCCGGGACGGACCGGGCCGATGCGGCGACCGCCATGGCACGCGAGGTTCAGCAGGATTATGTCGCCGCGCTGCGCCCGGACGCCCTGAAAGGAAAGCGGGTCGGCGTAATGATGGATCGGCTGGGCGACCGCGCCGACATTCGCGCCCTACTCGAAACCGCGCTAGCGACCATGACGGCGGCGGGAGCGGAAGTTGTGCGGATCGACGACAGCCGCACCGGGCTCGATGGGCTGGGCGATGCCGAATATGCCGTCCTGCTGACCGAGTTCAAGGAGGGGATGGCCGCCTATCTTGCCAGCCTGCCGGGCAAGGCCATGCCACGCACGCTCGCCGATCTCATCGCCTTTAACGCTGCCAATCCGGCCGCGCTGCGCTGGTTCGGCCAGGATGTCTTTCTGGCGGCCGAGGCAACCAAGGGCTTGAGCGATCCCGACTATCGCACTGCGCGGGACAAGGCGGCGCGCCTAGGTGGGCCGGAGGGGATCGACCGGCTGCTAGGGGCGCACAAGGTCGATCTGCTGATCGGCATCACCAACGGTCCGGCCTGGACCATCGACCTTGTCAACGGCGACAATTTCGTACCGCCCTCCGCCAGCCAGCTTCCCGCCGTCGCGGGCTATCCGCATCTCAGCGTGCCGATGGGTGCGGTCGAGGGGCTGCCGGTCGGGCTGTCGATCATCGGGCCGCGCTGGGCCGACGCTGACGTGCTGGCGGCGGGTCACGCCTATGAACTGGCTAGCCGCAAACGGGTCCGCCCCACCTATCGCCCGGCGGCGTCCAAGTAAAAATACGGGACGACCGGTTCAGCGCCGATCCTTGCGCCGCTGCCATCCCATTTCTTCGAGTTCCAGCAGCTCGATGGGAACATGGATGGTGCGGATGGCCAGGCGCACCTCGATCAGGAACAGGATCAGCGATCCGAGCAGCAACAGCATCGCGAGCGCGAACACCGCTGACACTGCCATGCCCAAGTCGATACCCAGCAATTCCTGAACGAACAGCAGCGTCACCAACAGGCACACCGTGATGCCGCACCCGACGGCGGACAGGATCGAATTGTTGATGATGTCCATGCGCCGGTCCGCCGCGCGCAATTCGCCGACCAGCCGGTCGTGTTCGCGCCCCTCCGTCTCTGCCCAGCGCTTGATCAAATCGCGGGACCGGTCCACCACCCGCGCCAGCCGCCCGGTCAGCACGTTCAGCAGCGCGCCGGTGGCCACCAGCAGGAATACCGGCGCGACCGAAAGCTGAATGGTCTGCGCGATCATGCCGGTGGCGGGGGTCATGGCGTTTATCCTGCCGCCGCGCTCGGCGTGTTGACGCCCTTGCTCGCCAGGAATTTGCGCACGTTGCGCGCGGCCTGGCGGATGCGCTGTTCGTTTTCGACCATGGCAATGCGCACAAAGCCCTCCCCATCCTCGCCATAACCGACGCCGGGCGCAACCGCGACATGCGCCTCGGTTAGCAATTGCTTGGCAAACTCCAGGCTGCCCATGTCCTTGAGCGCGGGGGGCAGCGGTGCCCAGCAGAACATCGACGCGCGGGGTTTGGGGATATCCCACCCGGCGCGGGCAAAGCTGTCGATCATCACATCGCGACGTTTCTGGTAAAGCTCGCGGTTCTTTTCCACAATGTCCTGCGGCCCATTCAGCGCGGCGCAGGCCGCCGCCTGAATGGGGGTGAAGGCGCCATAGTCGAGATAGGATTTGACCCGCGTCAGCGCCGCGATCAACCGTTTGTTCCCCACCGCAAAGCCCATGCGCCATCCCGCCATCGAATAGGTTTTGGACATGGAGGTAAACTCGATCGCCACATCCTTCGCCCCGTCGACTTGCAGGATCGAAGGGGTCGGGTTGCCGTCATAATAAAGCTCGGAATAGGCAAGGTCGGAAATGACCCACACCCGGTTTGCCTTGGCCCAGGCGACGAGCCGTTTGTAGAAATCAAGATCGACCGTCTCCGCCGTCGGGTTCGAGGGATAGCCGACCACCAGGATGCTGGGGCGCGGCACGGTGAAGGCCATCGCGCGGTCGAGCGCGCGCCAGTAATTTTCATCCGGCGTCGTCGGCACGCTGCGGATCGTCGCGCCCGCAATGATGAAGCCGAAGGTGTGGATGGGATAGGCGGGGTTAGGTGCCAGCACGACGTCGCCCGGCCCGGTGATCGCGGTGGCGAGGCTGGCCAGCCCCTCCTTCGACCCCATGGTCACCACCACCTCGCTGTCGGGATCAAGCTCGACACCAAAACGGCGCTGGTAATAATTGGCCTGGGCACGGCGCAGGCCGGGAATCCCCTTGGACTGGGAATAGCCATGCGCGTCGGGCTTGGCCGCAACCTCGCACAATTTTTCGATGACGTGCGGCGGCGGCGGCAGATCGGGGTTGCCCATGCCGAGGTCGATGATGTCCTCCCCGCTGGCCCGCGCCGCGGCCCGCATCGCATTGACTTCGGCAATGACATAGGGCGGCAGGCGCTTGATGCGGTAGAATTCATCCTCGGACATGATCGTTTCGGGCTTTCCTTTGTTGATCCGCACGGTCCCTGTCGCGCACGGCTGTTCCATGCGCTATAGGCACGCCATCGGCACCATACCAGCGGGAACGACATATGGCGGACGAACACAGCGCACCTCACTTTCCCGGCATGGACGTGCTGCTCACGGCGGCGGATGTGCAGCAATGGACCGACGTCATGGTCCGTGCGCAGACCATGCTCGCCGAACATACGCTGCGCATGGCCAGTGCCCCGGCCAGTGCCCCTGACCTGACCCAGTTGTTCGATCCCGCCCGGTGGCAGGCGATGCCCGGCATGGCGGCCATGACCCAGACGATGGCCGGCGCATGGGCGCAGGGCATGGAAAATTGGCAGAAACTGCTGGGCGGAGATTTTTCCGGCTTGGCCCCGCCGTCGGGCGGCGACAAGCGCTTCACCGCGCCCGAATGGACCGACAATCCGGTCTTCGCCATCCTGCGCCAAAGCTATGCCGCCATTGCGGACCAGTTGCTGGGCACGGCGGAGGCGCTGGACGGCATCGACCCGGCGGCAAAGGCAAAGCTGCGGTTCGCGACGCAGAATCTGATCGACGCGATGGCGCCCACCAATCTTGCATTCACCAACCCGCAGGTGATCGAACGCGCGATGGCGACACGCGGCGAAAGCCTGCTCAAGGGGCTTGAACATCTGCTTGGCGACATGACGCGCGGGCAGATGACGCACGTTGACCGCAGCGCCTTCACCATCGGCGAAAACATCGCCGCGACGCCGGGCAAGGTCGTCCACGAAACCCCGCTCTATCAGCTCATCCACTACGCACCGACGACGGACAGCGTGATGGCCACTCCGCTGGTCGTGTTTCCGCCGTGGATCAACCGTTTCTATATCCTCGACCTCAACCCCGCCAAAAGCTTCGTCAAATGGTGCGTCGATAACGGCATCTCGCTGTTCATGGTGTCCTGGAAATCGGCCGATGCCAGCCTGACCGACATTGTCTGGGACGATTATATCGCGGCCCAGATCGACGCCATCGATACCATCCGGACCCGGCTGAAGGTGCCGGCTGTCCACACCATCGGTTATTGCGTTGCGGGGACGACGCTCGCCGCCACGCTCGCCGTGCTGGCGGCCAAGGGCGAGGCCGACAAGGTCGCCTCCGCCACCTTCTTCACCGCACAGGTTGATTTTGAACTGGCGGGCGACCTCAAGCTGTTTGTCGACGACACCCAGCTGGCGCTGCTCGAACAATTGAGCGCGCCGGGCTTCCTTGATGGACGGTACATGGCCGCGACCTTCAACCTGCTGCGCGGACGCGACCTGATCTGGAACTATGTCGTCAACAATTACCTGCTGGGCAACGATTACCCGGCGTTCGACCTGCTGTACTGGAACAGCGACACCACCAACCTGCCCGCAAGGTGGCACCGCCAGTATCTGACCGAACTTTATCGCGACAACCGCCTGGTCGTGCCCGGATCACTGCGCGCGCAAGGAGTGCCTATCGACCTGCGCCGGATCGTCACCCCCGCCTATGTCCAGGCGGGGCGCGAGGATCATATTGCGCCGGCCGCCAGCGTCTGGCGGATCATGCATCATCTTTCCGGCCCCAGGACGTTTCTGCTCGCCGGTTCCGGGCATATCGCGGGCGTCGTCAATCCGCCCGCCGCGTGCAAATATCAATATTGGACCGGCGACAGCAATGCCGCCGCGCTCGACGACTTCATTGCGGGAGCGGCAGAGACCAAGGGCAGCTGGTGGCCGCACTGGCTGGGATGGCTCCAGGATCTGGGCGCGGAAATGGTCCCCGCCAACGGCCCGCGCATCCCCGGCGGGAAAGGCAATCCCGCGATCGAGGATGCACCGGGACGCTACGTTAAGCTGCCCTGATTCCCACCGAAGAATTTTTGCTGCACTGCACAAAAAATCTCTTGAACTTCGTGTCAGGCTCCTATATTGTGCAGTGCAGCATTAAGGAGCATGTGACCAATGGCCACGAAAATCGATTCCGCTGAAAAAGCTTTTGAAGCCGCCAGCGTTGAAACCGCAGCGGCAAAGCCCGCCCCCGTCGCCGAAGCGCCCCAGGCCGCTCAGGTGAAGGCAAAGGTTGCGCCCGCGAAGGCGAAACCTGTCGCCAAAAAGCCCGCGACGGTCAAGGCCGTCGCCAAGAAGGCTGCAGCCGTCAAGGCGAAGATCGCCAATGTGAGCAAGCCCGCCATCAAGACCAAGCTGGCCGCAACCACGCCAGTTGCCGCCGCGCAGAAGGGATTCAAAACCATGAACGATACCGTCAAGAAATTCGCCGACGACGCCAAGACCCGCTTTGAAACGCTGACCGCCGACATGAACGGCCGCAGCAAGGAAGCGATGGAAAAGGCGAGCAAGATCGCCGAAGAAGCCGTCGAGTTCCAGAAGGCCAATATCGAAGCCGTCGTGGAGTCGGGCAAGATTGCCGCCAAGGGCATGCAGCAGCTCGGCGAAGAAGGCGTTGCCTTCGGCCGCAAGAGCATCGAAGAAGCCACCGCCTCGATGAAGGGCTATACCGCGGTAAAGACCCCGGTCGAATTCTTCCAGCTTTATGCCGAAAACAGCAAGAAGGCGTTCGACGCCGCTGTTGCACAGACCTCGAAGACCAGCGAAATGGTCGTCAAGATCGCCAATGACAGCTTCGCGCCGATTTCGAACCGCGTTTCGGAAATCACCGCAAAGGTGAAGGCGGCCGCGTAAGGCGCGCTGCCTCCCCCCGGTCGGCGCGCGCTCCTCTCCCTCCCAAAGCGCGCCGACCTTGATCGAGCCGTCCGTCCCCACCGGGGCCGGGCGGTTCTTTCGTTTTCGGGAGGCGCCAGCGAAGCTTTGTGACCCTGCGGCCTGTGAAGTTTCAACCAGTCACCATAACTTCGTCATTCCCGCGAACGCGGGAATCCATCTCCTGCACTGGTAATTTCGGCAGCAAGTGATGGATTCCCGCCTTCGCGGGAATGACGAAGTTTGGGGAAAAGCAGGCTTGGGCGATGAGCATCAACAGCCCCTTAAGCGGTTTGTGGTCAGCCCGACCCGTCCCCCTATTTCCCCCTCCACCCGCCTGCCCTGAGCTTGTCGAAGGGCCGTTCTTTTCCTGACCATGGCCGAAGAAAGAACGGCCCTTCGACAAGCTCAGGGCGGACGGAGATAGATATGGGTCGCGGGTCGGTTTGATCATAAACCGCCCTAAGCCGAGAAATGACCTCAGGACACCTTTCGACCGAAACCAGGGCGCGCCGGGGGCGATGGTGTATTTGCAGAGCCATAGGCCGCATCAGCTTCGCCCGCCGGGCGCTGTGCGAGATATCGGGAAATCGCGGCGTCGGCATCGAAGCCCTGCTGATCAGAGTCATCCCCCGCCGCGACATGGGCCTTGATGGCTGGTGCGGCCGTGCCCGTGCCGGTCACCATGCCAATCACAAAGCGGAAGATCAGGTATAGCGGTTTTATCGCGAACAACAGGCCGATCGCGGCCAGCCCGACCACGGTAGGTCCAAGACCTATACCGATGATGCCGTCAAGCGTGCCCCCGCCAACGATCGAGAAATAATAGATAAAACCAGCGAGATAGAGGAGCGGCAGCAGCATGCCGATAAAGCGGATACTGCTGCCGGCGAAATTTTGCGGTTTGGCCATCGTCATCACGCTCCGCTTGGCGAAAGCGTCATTCCATAGGCTGAGCAGGCAAAGATTGGCTTAATCGAGAACGGACTTTCACATGTGCAGCGTCTTGCCATAAGCACCCAGCACGCTTTCGTGCATCATCTCGCTCAGCGTGGGGTGCGGAAAGACGGTATGCATGAAATCGGCCTCGACCAGTTCGGCCGTCTTGCCGATGGTGTAGCCCTGGATCAGTTCGGTCACCTCCGCGCCCACCATATGCGCACCGAGCAGTTCGCCCGTGGCCGCATCGAACACCGTCTTGATGAAACCCTCCGCCTCGCCCAGCGCAATCGCCTTGCCGTTGCCGACAAAGGGGAAATTGCCGACCTTCACGTCATGCCCGGCCTCGCGCGCCTTCGCCTCGGTCAGCCCGACGCTCGCGACCTGCGGGTGGCAATAGGTACAGCCGGGGATGTTGCGCGGGTCCATCGCATGCGGATGCCCGCCCGCAATCGCCTCGGCCGCGATCACGCCCTCGTGGCTCGCCTTATGCGCCAGCCACGGCGGCGCGGTGATGTCGCCGATCGCCCACAGCCCCGGCACGTTGGTCTGGCACATGGCGTCGGTTTTCAGGAACCCGCGATCCATCGCGACGCCCAGCGCCTCCAGCCCGATATTTTCGGTGTTGGGCACGATCCCGATGGCGACGATGCAGTGGCTGAATTCTGACGCGGCAGTCTTGCCGTCCTTGCCCTTGATGGTCGCCGCAACGCCGCCGGCGGTGGCCTTCAGGCTTTCGACGCCCGCGCCGGTCATGATCGTCATGCACTGTTTCGTCAGCGCCTTTTCCAGAAAGGCCGACACATCGGCATCCTCGACCGGCACAATCCGGTCCAGCATTTCGACCACGGTAACGTCAGCCCCCATGTCGTTATAGAAGCTCGCAAACTCGATGCCGATCGCGCCCGAACCGATCACCAGCAGTTTCGTCGGCATGGCGGGCGGCACCATCGCATGACGATAGGTCCAGATGCGCTGGCCATCGGCGGGCGCGAAGGGCAGGTCGCGGGCACGCGCACCGGTCGCGACGATGATGTTGTTCGCCGTCAGCTCCTCGATCTTGCCCTCGCTCGTTACCGCCAGCATGTTCGCGGCGATCAATCGCCCCTCGCCCATGTGGACCGCGATCTTGTTTTTCTTCATCAGGTGGGTGACCCCCTGATTAAGCTGCTTCGCGACGCCTCGCGACCGCTTGACCACCGCGTCGATGTCCGCCGAGATTTCCGCCGCCTTGAGGCCATAGCTGCCCGCATGCTGCATATAGTGATAAATCTCTGCGGAGCGCAGCAGCGCCTTCGTCGGGATGCAGCCCCAGTTGAGGCAGATGCCGCCCAGTTGCTCCCGTTCGACGATGGCGACTTTCAGGCCAAGCTGGCTCGCCCGGATCGCGGCGACATAGCCGCCGGGACCGCTGCCCAGGACAATCAGGTCGTAATTACTCACTTCGCACCTTCCTTGTCGGCGGCCTCCGCCGCCTGCTTTTCCAGCATCACTTTCTGCACCGGTTTGCCGAACGCCAGCACCGCGACCAGCGGGACGGCGGCGGCGATCAGCCAGGCGCGGCCGATGTTGCGCAATCCGGGCGGCGCGCTGCGATGGCGCAGCGTCCAGCCTAGCGGAAAGGCGATCACCGCCCACAGCGGCACCAGCCACATCCACCACGCCATTGCATCCAGCGGCAAACCGAACCACAGCGCCGCAAGCGACGCCAGCACCCCGGCCACGCCGCCCACCATCAGGCCGAGGGCAGAGACGGACTCAATGGCCCGCGCAGGCTCCGGCGTATCAGCCATGAAAAGCACAACGCAGCAGCAGCGTAGCGGCCCGCGCGCCGGTCAATCGATCCGAGACAGCGAATTGCTGTGGTTCTGCAGATATGCCAGCCGTGCGACGAGCACTATGGCACTGACGATCATCAAGATGACGCCGATGTCTTGCATCAGTTATTCCCTTTCGCGCTGCACCGGTCTGCGATCTGGCGTTGCGTCTGATAAAATCCATCGTCGGACTCCAACTTAGGATGAAGCTTGTCATCCTGCAAGAATGCGAAGGCGCGGTCGCAAACCGCTTCCCGCTGTTTCGCGTCCAGTTCGGCGGCGTGCCGCCTCTGCGCATCTTCGCTGCTGACCCTCACCCTAATGCCGCCGCCCAGCAAGCCGACGATGGCGGCGATGACCACGGGATCGAATATCGTCCGGCGCACAGGGGGCGGTTGCCGTGTTCATCCCTCCGCGCGGCGGCGCGCCGTTTCGGTTTTTGCTGGTCAGTGGACGGATCAGGCCGATCCTCACTCACGCGACCAGCCCAAGCGGGCTTTCCACCAGCGCCTTGAATGCGGCCATCAGCTGCGCGCCGTCCGCGCCGTCGATGGCGCGGTGGTCGAAGCTGCCCGTGGCCGACATGATCGTCGCGATCTGCAGCGCGTCGTCGATGACGCAAGGGCGCCTTTCGCCTGCGCCGATGGCCATGATCATGCCCTGCGGCGGGTTGATCACCGCCTCGAACTGCTTGATGCCGTACATGCCCATGTTGGAGAGGCTGGCGGTGCCGCCCTGGAATTCCTCCAGCT
>ERZ1066121.1693-NODE-1693-length-15345-cov-25.763244_pt1 | contig 15345 bp, 14 predicted proteins | sample MGYA00382768_ERZ1066121 | MGnify/ENA primary metagenome ERZ1066121 (study PRJEB33369, sample SAMEA5778351) | biofilm metagenome | biome: Industrial cooling water; feature: Water cooling tower basin; material: Biofilm | place: United Arab Emirates | collected... | reverse complement strand
ACCGCCTGGTTCACCGCGATCGCCGCCTCGCCGAAGCCGACCGAGATCAGCTTGAGCTTCCCCGGGTAGGTCGTGATGTCGCCGGCGGCGTAGATCCCCGGCCGCCCGGTCTCCATCTGCGTCGTCACGCGGATCTCGTCCTTCTCGACGTCGAGCCCCCACGCCGCGAGCGCGCCGATGTCGGAGACGAAGCCGAGCATCGGGAGGATCGCGTCGCACTCCACGGCGACCGTCGTCTTCGCCTTCGTGTCGCGGAGCACCGCGCCGGTGAAGCGCGCGCCGTCGTCGGTCACGATCAGGTCGTGCAGCTCGTGGAAGGTGTGCACCGCGGTGCGCTCCCCGGCCGCCGCCGCCGCGAGCACGTCGTCGACCGTCGCCTGGTGCGCGCGGAACCGGTCGGACCGGTGCGCGAGCGTCACGTGGCAGCCGCGCATGCGGAGCTGCTGCGCCCAGTCGAAGGCGCTGTCGCCGCCGCCGATGATCAGCACCTTGCGCCCGTCGTACCTCGACGGGTCGAGCACCACGTCGTCGATGCCGCGCCCGTACCACGGCTCGGCCACCGCCTGCGGGAGCCGCCGCGGGCTGAAGGCGCCGATCCCGCCGGCGATCACCACGCTGCGCGTCGGGAAGTCGCCGTCGGTCGTGCGGAGGACGAACATCCCGTCCTCCTCGTCGAGCCCCGTCACCGTGCGGTTGAGGTGCAGCGGCTGCCCGAACTGCGCCGCCTGCTGCACCAGCCCCGCCACGAGGTCCTTGGCGAGGACCCGCGGGAAGCCCGCCACGTCGAAGATGAACTTCTCGGGGTAGAGCGCCTGCAGCTGCCCGCCGGCCTGCGGGAGCGCGTCGATGACCTGCGCGCGGACGCCGCGCATCCCCGCGTAGAAGAGCGCGTAGAGCCCCGTGGGGCCCGCGCCGATGATCGTGATGTCGGTGGGTTCGTGCCGCATCCCGGAAGATCGCCGGTCCGGGAAGGGGCGCCCCGTCGCGCACCCCGGGGCGTCCCCGGCCACGCTACCTTCGGGCATGGCCTTCAAGATCTACACACGGACCGGGGACAAGGGCGACACGGGGCTGTTCGGCGGCGGACGGGTGGGCAAGGACCACCCCCGCGTCGAGGCCTACGGCGACGTCGACGAGCTGAACGCCGCGCTCGGGCTCGCGCGCGCCATCGAGCTCATGCCCCGCATCGACGACGTCCTCCTCCCCGTCCAACGCGACCTCTTCGCGATCGGCGCCCTCCTCGCCACCCCCGACCGCGAGAAGATGGCCGAGCAGCTCGTGAAGGCGCGCATCGACGACGAGCGCATCGCGCAGCTCGAGCGCGCCATCGACGAGGGCGAGGCCGAGCTCCCGCCGCTCACCTCGTTCATCCTCCCGGGCGGCACGCCGAAGGCGAGCGCGCTCCACGTCGCGCGCACCGTCTGCCGCCGCGCCGAGCGGCGCGTGATCACGCTGCGGCACGCCGAGGACATCCCCGACCTCGTGCTGCAGTACCTGAACCGCCTCTCGGACCTCCTTTTCACCCTCGCGCGCGTCGCCAACCAGCGCGCCGGCGCGGGCGAGATGCCCTGGTGAGGCGAGGTGCCTTGGTGAGGCGCGGCGCCATGCCCGTCGGCGCGCGGTGAGCGCCGGCGTCCCCGCGCCCGTCGACGCCGGCCCGCGCGACGCGCCACCGCTCCCCCACCCCGTCCACGTCGGCGCCGGGCTCCTCGCCCGGCTCCCCGCGCTCGTCCCCGCCGTCGCCGCCGCGCACCGCGTCGTCGTCATCGCCGACGAGCGCGCCGACGCGCACCACGGCGGCACGCTCCGCGCCGCGCTCGACCCGGCGCGCACGCTCGCGCTCACCGTGCCGCCCGGCGAGGCGCACAAGACGCGCGAGACGTGGGGCGCGCTCACCGACGCGATGCTCGCCGCCGGTGTCGGGCGCGACGCGGTCGTGATCGCGCTCGGCGGCGGCGTCGCGGGCGACCTCGCCGGCTTCGTCGCCGCCACCTACCTGCGCGGCGTCCCCGTCGTGCAGTGCCCGACGACGCTCCTCGCCATGGTCGACGCCGCGATCGGCGGCAAGACCGGCGTCGACACGCCGCACGGCAAGAACCTCGTCGGCGCCTTCCACCCCCCGCTCGCCGTCGTCGCCGACGTCGCGACGCTCGCCACGCTCCCGCCGCGCGAGCGCGCGCAGGGGCTCGCCGAGTGCCTCAAGCACGGCGTCGTCGCCGACGCGGGCTACTGGGCGCGCGTGCGCGACGCCCTCCCCTGGCCCGGTGACGACGCCCTCCGCGCGATCGTCGAAGGGAGCGTGGCGATCAAGGGAGGGGTGGTGACGCGGGACCCGCACGAGCACGGCGAGCGCGCGATCCTCAACTTCGGCCACACCGTCGCCCACGCGCTCGAGCGCGTGACGCGCTACGCGCTGCCGCACGGCGAGGCCGTCGCGATCGGGATGGTCGTCGAGGCCGATGTCGCGCATCGGCTCGGGCTTTGCGACGCCGCGGTGCGCGACGCGCTCGCCGACGCGCTCCCGCGCGCGGGGCTCCCCGTGCACGTGCCGCGCGCGCTCGACCCGCACACCGTCGTCGTCGCGACCGCCGGCGACAAGAAGTCGCGCGCCGGCACGGTGCGCTACGCGCTCCCCGCCGCGCTCGGCCGCATCGCACGCGCTGACGACGGCGCGTGGGTGCACCCGGTCCCCGACGCCGTGGTGCACGAGGCGCTCCTCGCCGCCCGCGAGGCGTGACCGCGCCGGCCCCTGGCCCCGCGCGACGCCCCCGCCGTCGGCGCCCCGCGCCGGCGCGCCTCGCCGTCCAGGGGACCGTCGTCGCCCTCGCGCTCTGGGCGATCACGCACCCCCGCTCCCCGCTCGCGCTCGAGGGCGAGCGCGCCACGCTCGCCGATTCGCTCGCCCGCGCCGACTCGCTCGCCTCCGCCCGCGTGCGCGACTCGCTCGCCGCGCTCCGGACTCCCGCTCCCCCGGTCGACGGCGGCGCCGCCACCGCCCTCGCCCCGCCGGCCCTCGCCCCCCCGGGCCCCGGCGGTCTCCCCTACTCCCCGCACACCGACGCCGGCGCCCCCGCCCCCGCCCGCCCGCGACTCGGCCGCGCCGACACGCGCCGCCCCCCCTGGCTCGCCGGACGCGACTCGGCCCCGCCGCGCCGCCCGTGGAGCGTCCCTCGGCTCCGCACCCTCGCCGGCGTCCGCCTCTTCGCCTCCGTCGAGGAGCGCGCCCGCGGCGGCGAGCGCATCGCGGTGACGATCACCGCCTACTGCCTGCAGGGGCGCACCCGCCGCGGCAACTGGGTGCGCGACGGGATCGTCGCCGCCGACCCGCGCCTCTTCCCGCTCGGCCGCGAGCTCGAGCTCTGGATCGGCCGACGGAGCGCGGGGCGCCACCTGATCGACGACACCGGGAGCGCGATCAAGGGGGCGAAGCTCGACCTCTGGATGGGCGACTGCCGCGAGGCGATCCGCTTCGGACGGCGCCGCGGCTACGCGCAGCTCGTCCCGCGCCGCTGAGGCGCCCGGCCCGTCCGACATCCGGACGCGCATAACCGGCATCGCCCCCTGCTGTCGTCACGGCACCGACGCCGGCGACCGGCTTTCCCTGAACTTTCACTGCATGGGAACCGGCCTTCCGCGCATAGGGCTTGACCGGATGTGCCACGAGGGCGTGGCACCGGTGTTTCCCCTAGGGGCGCGCGCGCAACAGTGGCGACCCGTGTGGCGGAACACCTGATCGTGCCGCGACGCGCGCTGCGCCATCGTGGCGGTGTGAGCCGTCCCCACGCGACCGCGAGGCCGCGATCGCCCCAGAGGAGCAGCGTCGCCATGCCCCGCCGTCCGTCGTCCCCGAAGCGCCCCGTCGAGATCGCCCCGTCGAGCTCGACCGCCTTCGACCAGTACCTCGCGGACATCAAGCGTCTCCCGATGATCGGGAGCGTGGCCGAGGAGCGCGAACTCGCCCGCCGCGCCCGCGACGGCGACACGGTGGCCGCCGAGCGGCTCGTCACGGCGAACCTGCGCTTCGTCATCAGCTACGTGAAGAAGTACCAGGGGCACGGCCTCGACCTCGCCGAGCTCGTGGCGATCGGCAACGAGGGGCTCCTCAAGGCGATCCGGAAGTTCGATCCCGACCAGGGCGTGAAGTTCATCTCGTACGCCGTCTGGTGGATCCGGCAGGCCGTCCTCAAGGCGCTCGCCGAGCAGACGCGCGCGATCCGCGTCCCGCTCAACCAGAACTCGGCGCTCCTGCGCATGAGCAAGGCCGAGGCGGTACTCGCCGCGCGCCTCGGTCGCGAGCCGAGCGACGAGGAGCTCGCGCAGATGATCGGCGAGGCGCCGCACGTCGTGCGCGCGCAGCGGCGCATGATCACGAGCGAGGTCTCGCTCGACGCCCCCGTCGACCGCGGCGATCGCGACGCGGCCACCGTGGGCGAGCGGTTCAGCGCCGCCGACGGCGACGACATCGAGGGCGCGACCGACGACGAGTTGATGCGCAACTTCGTGCGCACCGCGCTCGACCGGCACCTCTCGCCCCGCGAGCGGCAGATCCTCGTGCTCTACTACGGCCTCGGCGAGCACGGCGAGGCGATGACGCTCGAGCACATCGGCGACATGCTCGGCGTCACCCGCGAGCGCATCCGCCAGATCCGCGAGCGCGCCTTCGAGAAGCTGCGCGAGAGCCCCGACGGCGACGCGCTCGCCGGCTTCTGGCAGGTCGCCTAGCCCCCTCGCCGTGCGCGGGCGACGCCGCCCGCCCATCCGTCGCCATGACGATCCCCGAGAACCTGTCGTCGATGCCACACGGCGTCACCGGCCCGCTCGCCATTCCGCTGCACCTCGACGCGCTCCTCGACGCCGTCGAGTGCGAGCTGCGCCGGCTCGCCATCCGGATCACGATCCTGCGCGAGGGGATCGCCGAGCTGCGCACGCGGCCCGACGGCGCGCCGCGCGCCTTCACCGATCCCGACACCGGCGAGACCGACACGCTCGAGGACCTCGAGCACTCGGTCGCCATGTACGAGAAGGACCGCGAGGCGCTCGTCGACGTCCTCTCGTGGGGGCGGAGCGCCAGCGCCGCCCGCTGGCGGGTGCTGGACGACGAATCGCGCCGCCCGTTCGACCCCGCGCGGCTCTACGTCCGCCTCACCGTCCCCGCGATGACGATCGAGGAGATGGACGCCCACGTCGACGGCGGGCTCGCGTTCTAGCGGCGCGTTCACTCTCCTCGCGCGGCGCGACGCGCCTCGGTTGCACGTTCCGCATCGGACGATACACTTGTGCGCAACCGAATCTGGCCGGACCCATCAGCAGCAGCTGCCACGAGGCAGGCCTCGACGCCGCCCCCCGCACCGTGCTCGTCGTCGACGACGAGCCGTTCCTGCGCATCGCCGTCCGGCGCTGGTTCGAGCGCACGGGATGGCAGGTGATCGAGGCGTCCGACGGCGATCACGCCCTCGAGCTCCTCGCCGCGCCCGACGCGCGCCGCCCCGACGTCGTCGTCGCCGATCGGCGCATGCCGCGCCTCGACGGCCTCGCGCTGCACGCCGCGCTGCTCGAGCACCATCCGGCGCTCGCCGCGCGCTTCATCCTCGCCTCGGGCGACCCGGGCGAGCCGGCGCTCGTCGCCTTCGCCCGCGACACGGGGTGCCCCATCGTCGCGAAGCCGTTCCAGCTCCCCGAGCTCGGCCTCCTCGCCGCGCAGGTCGCGGAGCTCGCGCCGCCGGCGTGAGCGCGGCGTCGCGCGTCGCCCTCAACGCCCCGCCCGGCCGTGGGTAACTTGCGCCCGTGCCGTCATTCCGCCTGCCGCTCTTCCCGCTCGGCCTGATCCTCTATCCGGGCGCCGAGGCTCCGCTCCACATCTTCGAGCCGCGCTACCGTCGCCTGCTCGCCGACGTGACGGCGGGCGACCGGCGCTTCGGTCTCGTCGCCCCCCCGGCCGAGCGCCCCGAGACGGCGATCGTCGCCGGCCGCGTCGGTGCGATCGCCGAGGTGGGCGAGGTCGAGGGGCTCGCCGACGGGAGATCGAACATCCTCGTGCGCGGCGCCGGACGCTTCGTCTTCCGCGAGTGGGTCGACGACCCGGCGCCGTACCGCGTCGCGCTCGTCGAGCCGTACGCCGACGAGCCCGAGGACGACGCGGCGCTCGCGCCCGTCGCGGTGCGCGTGCGCGAGCTCGCCGGGCGCGCGCTGCGCGCGACCTTCGCGCTCAAGGAGGTCCCCGGCGCGCCGGCCGAGCTCCCGGCCGAGCCGGTCGCGCTCTCGTTCCAGGTCGCCGCGATGCTCGCCCTCGACGCCGACGACCGCTACGCGCTCCTCGCCGCGCGCACCGCCGGCGAGCGCCTGGCGCTCCTCGAGGCGCGGCTCGGTGCCGGCGTGCGCGGTATCGAGGCGCGGGCCGAGCTCCACGAGCGCGCGAAGACGAACGGGCACCACCACGGCCCGATCCCCGGCTGATCCCGTGGCGGTCGCGACGCAGCCGTCCGCGCCGGCGCGCGCGCTCCCGCCGGGGCTCGAGGGCGAGCTCGGGGCGATCGTCGGCGCGCGGCGCGTCCTCGTGCGCCCACCGGAGCTCGGCACCTACGCGAGCGACGGGCTCCCCGGGCTGCGGCGCGTCCCCGGCGTCGCCGTCTTCCCCGGCACGCGCGACGAGCTGGTCGCCGTCGTGCGCCTCCTCGCCGCGCGCGGCGTCCCGTTCGTGCCGCGCGGCGCGGGGACGGGGCTCTCCGGCGGCGCGCTCGCCGACGGCGTCGTGCTGGTGGGGCTCAACCGGCTCTCGCGCATCCTCGCCGTCGATCCGGAGAACCGGCTCGCCGTCGTCGAACCGGGCGTCGTCAACGCGACGCTCCAGAAGGCGGCGGCCGCGCACGGCCTGCACTACGCCCCCGACCCGAGCAGCCAGGCCGCGTGCACGATCGGCGGCAACGTCGCCGAGAACGCCGGCGGCCCGCACTGCCTCAAGTACGGCGTCACGCTCAACCACGTCGTGCACTGCACCGTCCTCCTCCCCGACGGCACCATCGTCGAGCTCGGGGCGCGCCACGGCGAGTGCGACGGCTACGACCTCCTCGGCGCCTTCGTCGGGAGCGAGGGGTGCTTCGGCATCGCGCTCGACTGCACGGTGCGCCTCGTCCCCGATCCGCCGGCGGTGCGCACGCTCCTCGCCGACTTCCCCGACCTCGACGGCGCCGCACGCGCGGTGAGCGCGATCGTCGCGAGCGGGATCCTCCCCGCGGCGATGGAGATGATGGACGGCGCGGCGGTGCGCGTCGTCGAGCGCAGCATCTACGCCGCGGGCTATCCCGTGGACTGCGAGGCGATCCTCCTCGTCGAGGTCGACGGCGTCGCCGACGGGATCGACGAGGACGTCGCGCGCGTCACCGGCTTCTGCACCGCGAACGGCGCGCGCGGCGTGCGCGGCGCCGCCGACGCGGCCGAGCGGCTCCGGCTCTGGCAGGGGCGCAAGAAGGCGTTCGGGGCGATGGGGCGCGTCGCGCCGCACCTCGTGCTGCAGGACGCCGTCGTCCCGCGCACGCGGCTCCCCGCGGTGCTGCGCGAGATCGCCGCCATCGGCGCGCGACACGGCGTCGCGGTCTGGAACATCTTCCACGCCGGCGACGGCAACCTGCACCCGAGCGTCAGCTACGACGCCACCGACGCCGACGAGGCGGCGCGCGTCGAGCACTGCATGGCCGAGATCATGCGCGCCTGTATCGCGCACGGCGGGACGATCACCGGCGAGCACGGCGTGGGGCTCGACAAGCTGGGCTACATGGACGCGCTCTTCGACGCGCCGACGCTCGACGCGATGTGCCGGCTGCGCGGCGTCTTCGACCCCGAGCGGCGCGCCAACCCGGGGAAGGTCGTCCCCGTGCACTCGTGCCGCGAGTGGTCGCAGGCGCCGGCGGCGCGCGCGGGGGTCGCGTGAGCGTCGCGCTCATGGCCTCGCACGACGCGCCCGCGACGGTCGACGCCGTGCACGAGCGGCTTCGCGCCGCGCACGACGCGCGCACGCCGCTCCGCCTCGCGGGGGCGGCGACGTGGCGCGACGCGGGGCCGCCCGTCGCCGACGCCCCCGCGCTCCGCCTCGACGCGCTCGCCGGCATCGTCGCCTACGAGCCGGGCGACCTCGTGCTCACCGTCCTCGCCGGCACCGCGCTCGCCGAGATCGACCGCGTCACGGCGGCCGAGGGGCAGTGGCTGGCGCTCGATCCCCCCGCGCACCCCGCGGCGACGATCGGCGCGACCGTCGCCACCGCATCCGCCGGCCCGCTCGCGCACCACGCCGGCACGCCGCGCGACCTCGTCCTCGGCCTCGAGGCGATCGACGGGCGCGGCGTGCGCTTCCGGGCGGGCGGGCGCGTGGTGAAGAACGTCGCGGGCTTCGACCTCGTGCGCCTCCTCACTGGGAGCCACGGCACGCTCGCGGCGATCACCGAGCTCTCGCTCCGCCTGCGGGCGCGCCCCGCGCACGAGGTGACGCTCGCGCTCCCCGCGCCCTCGACCGATGCGCTCCACGCGCTCGCGACCGCGCTCCGCGCGCCGACGCTCGCCCCGCTCGCCGTCGAGTGGGTGAACGCCGCCGCCGCGCGCGCGATCGGCGCGGGTGACCGCGACGCGGTGCTCGTGCGCCTCGGCGGCAACGCGACCTTCGTGCGCGCCCAGCGCGACGCCGTCGCGCGCCTCGCCCCGGCCTGCGACGAGCTCGCGGCCGGCACGTGGGACGCGCTCCGTGCCCTCGCCCTCGACGCCCCGCTCGCCTGTCGCGCGAGCGGCCCGGTGGCCGCGGTCGCGGCACGCGTCGCGCGCGAGCGTGCCCGCGCGTGGGCGCACGGCGAGGCGCTCGTCACCGCGTCGCTCGGCCGCGGCATCGTGCGCACGAGCGTGCCCGCGATCGCCGACTCCGACCGCGCGCTCCTCCCCCCGAGCGCCGGCGACGAGCGCGCGATCGTGGAGCGGATGCCCGCCGCGTGGTGGCACGGCCACCCCGACCCGTTCGACGCGCCGCTCGCGCGCCGCGTGCGCGACGCCTTCGATCCGCATCGCATCCTCCGGCCGCCCCGGGCGCATGGCTGACGCGCGCACCCTCCCCGTCGCCGCGACGCCCTGCGCGCTCCCCGGCACGCCGCTCGCGCAGGCCGCCGGCGGGATCGACGCCTGCGTCCACTGCGGCTTCTGCCTGCAGGCCTGCCCGACCTACCTCGCGCTCGAGGACGAGAACGACTCGCCGCGCGGGCGCATCGTGCTGATGCGCGAGCTCCTCGACGGGACGATCCCGCTCGACGACCCCGACACGCGCCGCCACCTCGACCAGTGCCTCGGCTGCCGCGCCTGCGAGACGGCGTGCCCGAGCGGCGTCCCCTACGGCCAGCTCCTCGAGGCGACGCGCGCGACGATGGCGCGCACCGCACCGCCGCCGTGGCTCGCGCGCGTCATCCTCGCCGTCTTCGCCTCGCCCGCGCTGCTGAAGCTCGCGATGGTCGGCGGCCGCCTCGCGCGCGCGACCGGGCTCCCGCGGCTCCTCGCGCGGCTCCCGGGGCGCCTCGGCGCCTCGATGGCGATGCTCGCGAGCACCGACCAGCCGGTGAAGGGCGGCGCCTACCCCGCCGCCGCCGCGACGCGCGCACGGGTCACGCTCCTCACCGGCTGCGTCATGCAGGGGCTGATGGGCGACGTGAACGCCGCGACGGTGCGCGTCCTCGCGCGCAACGGCTACGCCCCGTGCGACACCGCCGGCCAGCGCTGCTGCGGCGCGCTCCACGCGCACGCCGGCGACCTCGCCACCGCGCGCACCCTCGCGAAGGCCAACATCGCCGCCTTCGAGGCCGCGCCCGACGCGCTGGTGGTGAGCAATTCGGCCGGCTGCGGCGCGATGCTCAAGGACTACGCGCACCTCCTGCACGACGACCCCGCGTGGGCCGCGCGGGCCGAGGCGCTCTCGCGCCGCGTGCGCGACACGAGCGAGCTCCTCGCCGCCGTGGGCCCCGCCCCCGCGTCGCTCCGCACGCCGGTGACGATCACGTACGACGCCCCCTGCCACCTGCAGCACGCGCAGCGCATCACCGCGCCCCCGCTCCGCGTCCTCGATGCGATCGGCAACTGCACCCGAGTCCCGCTCGTCGACGACGACCAGTGCTGCGGCTCGGCCGGCATCTACAACCTCATCGAACCCGACGTGAGCGAGGCCGTCCTCGCCCCCAAGCTCCGCCACGTCGCCGCCACCGGCGCCACCCTCGTCGCCACCGGCAACCCCGGCTGCCTCATGCAGATCGGCGGCGGGCTCCTCCGCACCGGGGCGCGTGCGCGTGCCGTGCACCCGATCCTGCTGCTCGATCGTGCGTATCGCGATTCCGTCTCTTCCTCTTCGTGAGCGCGTGGTGGGTTCCGTGTTCGTTCCGGCATCGCGAAGTGCAACCGCTGGGAACTGCGAGAAGAAAGGCAGGAACTGCAGTGAACTGCAGGACAACAGCCCGATGGTGGCCTGGGCGCGCAGGGCCTCCTTCGGCGCGGAGCCCACATCGAATTCTTTTTCTCGGCCCCGCACCCGAGGTGGCCCCGCGCGCCGAGGCCGCCCCCGCGCTGTTGTCCTGCAGTTCACTGCAGTTCCTGCCCTTCTTCTCGCAGTTCCAGGCGGTTGCAGTTGCCGTTGACGATGCCACTCGAGACACGAGAGCGGATGATGGCACCGATCGGCCTCCTCATCGAGCCGGAAGGGCTGCTCTTCGACACGCTCCGCACGCGCGCCACCGCGCTGCACGAGGCGCTGGCGGCGGAGGGCGTGCCGAGGCGCTACGAGGACGTCCTGCGCGCGCACGCGGGGACGAGTGCGGCGCGGGCGCTCGAGGCGCTGGTGCCGGGTGACGCGCTCGACGTGACGGGGCGGATGCTCGTGCTGCGGCGTGCGGGCGACGCGGCGGCGGGGGCGTTCGAGGCGGCGCCGCCGGCGGTGGTGCCGGGGGCGGCGGCGGCGCTCGAGCGGCTCGCGGCGACGCATCGAGTGGGCGTCGTGACGGCGGCGGAGCGCGAGCTCGCCGATGCGTGGCTCGAGCGCGCGGAGCTCGTCGCCCTCGTGCGCGTCCTGCGCAGCACGCACGACCTCGACCGCGACGCGCGCCTCGACGCCTGGCGCGACGCCGCGCGACGCGTCCGGCTCGGGCTCGCCCCCGACGCGCCGGTCGTCGCCGTCGTCCCCGGCCCCGACGCCGACGACGCGCGCGACGCGGGGCTCGTCGCCTCGCGTGCGCGGCACGACGCCGCGCTCGCCCGCCTCACCGACGACGTCCTCGAGGCGATCGTCGCCACGCACGGCCACGTCCCACCGCACCGCTCCGCATGACCGCCGCTTCGTTCCTCCCCGCCGCCGCGCTCCTCGACCGCAGCGACCGGCGTCGCATCCGCCTCGACGGCGACAAGGCCGCCGCCACGCTCACGGGGCTCGTCACCAACGACGTCCTCGCGCTCCGCGACGGCGACGGGCAGTACGCCTGCGCACTCACGCCCAAGGGGAAGGTGATCGCCGACGTCCGCATCCTCGGCGTCGGCGCCGCCACCGGCGAGACCGGCGCGAGCGCCGCCCCCAACGCGAGCGCGCTCCCCCCCGGCGTGCCCTGCGCGACGCTCCTCGTCGACACGTCGGCGGCGGCGGGCACCGGCTTCTGGGAGATGCTCCGCAAGTACGTGAACCCGCGCCTCGCGAAGTACGCCGACGTCACCGCGGCGACCGCGATGCTCACGCTCGCCGGCCCCGCGGCGCCCGAGTTGCTCGCGCGCGTCCTCGGCGCGGATGCCGCGTCGCTCGCCGGCGCACGTGCCTGGTCGCACCGCGCCATCGCGCTCGGCGACGCGACGGTGCGCGTCTCGGTCACCCCCGAACTCGGCGACGTCCCCGCCTTCGACCTCACCTGCGACGTCGCGCACCGCGAGGCGCTCCACGCCGCGCTCCTCGCCGCCGGCGCGACCATGATCGACGCCGCCACATGGGATCGCGCCCGCATCGTCGCCGGCTGGCCGGTCTGGGGGACCGACTTCGACGACACCACGATCCCGCAGGAGGCCGAGATGGACACGCTCGGCGCCATCTCCTACGAGAAGGGGTGCTACACCGGCCAGGAGGTCGTCGCGCGCCTCCACTTCCGCGGCCACGCCAACCGCTTTCTCCGGCGCGTCACCGCCACGGGCACCGAGACCCTCCCGCGCGGCACCGAGCTCCTCGCCGCCGACGAGGACAAGCCGGTCGGTGATCTCCGCTCGTGCGTCACGCTCGGCGACGGCACGCTCGCCGGCATCGCCATGATCCGCCGCGAAATCGCGCCGGGCGGCGTCGTGCGTGTCGCGTCCGGTGCGGTGCTCAATGTCCGGGAGCTTCGGTAGCGGCTTCTTCCGGATCCGTGCTCGGTCGGCGTCGCTGAACCGCTCGGAACTGCGAGAGAAGAGCAGGAACTGCAGGGAACGGCAGGAAGGGCAGAACGGCCGAGCGGTGGGAGCCTTCGCGTGCGGGGCCACCCTCCGAGCGGGGCCCACATCCAATCTTTTCTTCTTGGCTCCGCGCAGGGCGGCGCCCCGCGCGCGGCGGCCACCACCGCATCGCCGTTCTGCCCTTCCTGCCGTTCCCTGCAGTTCCTGCCCTTCCCTCGCAGTTATGGGGTTCCCGCTTGGGGGCACGACCTCCCGATGGCGCCGGGGCGGAGCGACCGAACGTAGACGGGAAGCCGCAGGAACTGCAGGCACTGCAGGCACTGCAGGAAAGGCAGAAGCGCCCCCGGTCCGAAGACCGGGGGCGCCTCGTGTCGCGGAGGCGACGACTTACTTCTTGGTGCTGTCGGCGGGCGCGGCGGCCGGGGCGGCGGCGCTGTCGGCCGGCTTGGCCATGCTGTCGGTCATGGCCGGCGCGGCCATGGCGGCGCTGTCCGTGGCCGGAGCCGGGGCGGCGGCCGGGGCGGCGCTGTCCGCAGCCGGGGCCTCCTCCTTCTTGGCGCCGCAGGCGGCGAGGCTGATCATCGCGGCGACGAGGGCGATCTTCTTCATACTGTCTCCCGGGAGAATTAGAGTAGGGGCACAACGAAGCGTCCGGCAGCGGGCCCGCCGCCGGACGCCTTCCGTGGAACCTACGGCCCCCGGCCTGCGTGTCAAGGGGTCGCCGACGCGCAGGCGCCGGTAGCCAAAGGACTTAGCCGCTCTTGTCGCCCGTCATCCGCGGCGCCTGTCCGCACGATTGCCCCGACACCTGCGCGACCCTCGTCACGGTCGACCCCGCCAGCGGGCGCGCGACGCGGATCCAGGGCGATCCCGAGCATCCGGTCACGTCGGGCTTCCTCTGCGCCAAGGTCAACCGCTACCTCGAGCGCACCTACCACCCGGATCGCCTCACCGTCCCGCTGCGTCGCGTCGGTCCCAAGGGGGCGGGCGCGTTCGTCCCCGCGACCTGGGACGAGGCGCTCGCCGCGATCGCCGGCGAACTGTCACGCGTGCGTGCGGATTTCGGCGGCGAGGCGATCCTCCCCTACTCCTACGCCGGGACGATGGGGATGCTGCAGGGGTCGAGCATCGACCGGCGCTTCTTCCACCTGCTCGGCGCGAGCCAGCTCGCGCGCACCATCTGCGCCGAGGCGGGGCGGGTCGGCATGCAGATGACCGTCGGGGCCAACATCGGCGCCGACGGCGAGGGGCTCCCGCAGTCGGACCTCGTCATCCTCTGGGGGACCAACACCCTCACCGCCAACCCGCACCTCTGGCCCTTCGTCACCGAGGCGCGGCGCAACGGCGCGCGCGTCCTCTGCATCGACCCGATCCGCACCCGCACGGCCGAGCAGTGCGACGAGTGGTTCGCGATCCGCCCCGGCACCGACGCCGCGCTCGCGCTCGCGATCATGCACGTCCTCTTCGCGCACGACCTGATCGACCACGACTACGTCGCGCGCCACACGCTCGGCGTCGACGCGCTCCGCGAGCGGGCCGCCGAGTGGACGCCGGCGCGCGCCGCGGCGATCACGGGGCTCGACGCGGCGCGCATCGAGGCGCTGGCGCTCGCCTACGGCCGGTCGCGCGCCTGCTTCGTGCGCATCAACTACGGGCTGCAGCGCCACGCCGGCGGCGGGATGGCGGTGCGCACGATCGCCTGCCTCCCCGCCCTCGTCGGCCACTGGCGCCGCCCCGGCGGCGGCGTGCAGATGAGCACGAGCGGTGCCTTCGGCTTCGACAAGGCCGCCCTCGAGCGCCCCGACCTCTCCCCCGCGGTGCGCACGATCAACATGGCGCTCCTCGGCGACGCGCTCACCCGCCCCGACGCCGGCATCGGCGGGCCGCCCGTCAAGGCGCTCGTCGTGTACAACAGCAACCCCGCCGCGATCGCGCCGCAGCGCACCGTCGTCGAGCGCGGGCTCGCGCGCGACGACCTCTTCACCGTCGTGCTCGAGCACTTCATGACCGACACGGCGAAGTGGGCCGACTGGGTGCTCCCCGCGACGACGCAGCTCGAGCACTGGGACGTGCACCTCGCCTACGGGCACTTCTACGTCTCGCTCAACACGCCGGCGATCGCGCCGATCGGCGAGGCGCTGCCGAACACCGAGATCTTCCGCCGGCTCGGCCGCGCGATGGGGCTCGACCATCCCTCCCTCGCCGACGACGACATCACGCTCATCCGCCAGGCGCTCGGCGCGAACGCGCGCCAGCTCGACGGGATCACCTTCGAGGCGCTGCGCGAGCGCGGCTGGATGCGGCTCAACCTCCCGCGCCCGTACCTCCCGTACGCCGAGGGGGGCTTCAGGACGCCCAGCGGGAAGTGCGAGTTCGTCAGCGAGCGGCTCGCGCAGGCGGGCTTCGATCCGGTGCCGACGTACATCGCTCCCTACGAGCTCCCCGAGACGGCGCCCGAGCTGGCGGCGCGCTATCCGCTGCAGCTCGTCTCGAGCCCCGCGCACCAGTTCCTCAACACGACCTTCGTCAACGTCCCCTCGCTCCGCCGCGCCGCGCGCGAGCCCGAGTGCATCGTCCACCCGCTCGACGCGGCGACGCGCGGCATCGAGGAGGGGGCGCTCGTCGAGATCGCGAACGACCGCGGCGCCTTCCGCGCCCGCGCCCGCGTGAGCGACGGCATCCGCCCCGGCGTCGTCTGGGCGCCGAGCATCTGGTGGACGCAGTACGCCCCCGACGGCCGCAACGCCAACGACACCACCTCGCAGCGCGTCACCGACCTCGGTGCGGGACCGGTCTTCTACGACAACCTCGTCGAGCTCTCCGTCGTCGTCTGATCTCTTCTGCGTTTCCTGTCGTTCCGTGTTGCGTTCCAGATCGCTGAACCGCTGAACGGCAACTGCGAGGGAAACGGCAGGAACGGCAGCGAACTGCAGG
>ERZ1066121.1692-NODE-1692-length-15347-cov-19.142558_pt1 | contig 15347 bp, 23 predicted proteins | sample MGYA00382768_ERZ1066121 | MGnify/ENA primary metagenome ERZ1066121 (study PRJEB33369, sample SAMEA5778351) | biofilm metagenome | biome: Industrial cooling water; feature: Water cooling tower basin; material: Biofilm | place: United Arab Emirates | collected... | reverse complement strand
GTTACCTATGTCGGTATCAACATGAGTCCTATGTGAGACGGGTGAGAATGGGAACGCATAGTAAAAGCGGCCAAGTGTTACCAGCACCCGACCGCTTAACGGAGATATACGTTCGCAGAACCGTTTGCGACAGCTTAACGTTCTACAGTTTAACTAGCTGTTAGAAAATGCTCACCGCCTTTTCACGGTACAGACGCTCGCTTTCTTCGCGTTGGAAGTCGGCTTCAAGCGCGTCCATAATTTTGCCCCGGTACTCTGCGTACAGGTCAACCAGTTCATATGCACGGGCGCTGCGGTACGCTTGAGTGGCTTTCTTCAACTCGAAACCAATGGGGCGGAAGATGTTTTCATTCAGTACCCTCACCGCCGGGTGTTTACTGGCCTTGCCCGTTACCGTCGCCAACACGCGAACTGCTTCAGCTACTTCGGGGTGTTGGTTATCGAATAGCAACCCGACCTTTTCTGTGGGCAGCCCGAACGCTTCATTCACACTGTTGAATACGGCCAACTCCTTGCTGTACCAGGTTGCCGCTAACGCCATGAGTTCTGGCGCTTCATCGGTTCTCAGTAGTTGCTTGAACTTAGTCTGTTGCTGTCGCATAGAGCGGTCAACGTTAACCGTGAACCAGTATTTGCGTATTGCCAGCCACCCTTGCTCCATGAACAGTACCCTCACGGCCACGGGGTCACTAACGTATTCCTCGACCTTGCACAGGGAGAAGTACAGGTACTTAAGGAATGACACCCACTCATCTGTAGTGCGTTGGGGCAATGCCTTCAGCCGTTCATACTGTTCCTCTGTAACTAGTTCGGCGCTTGCGATAGACTCAGCTTTCTGTTGAATGTCTACCTCTTTGGCCAACTTCAATGCGTCTTTCATCTCTCTATCCTGCGCGTCTACGTCAAATAACCTGTGACCTTCGCGGTTCAGTTGGTCGATAAACGTCTTGCCAAAGTTGGCGCGTCCGTAATTGGCACGTTGCTTCAACCGTAGGAACGTGTCAACCCGCGCGCACTGAACTGACGTAGGGTCAACCGCTTGCTGGATGCGCTGCTGAGCTTGACGGTATTGCTCTAAGCGCTTCTCTAAACCCTCTGCGCCCCCAACGTTTCCAGCCAACGCCAGTTCATCTTCTTCTATCATCTGATACAGTTGCGTCTCATCTGTGAGATGTGCGATGTCTTGCTGACTCTTAAGCTGTACGGCTGTCAGAGTCACGGCATCACCACATCGGGTGTCACCGTTTCCCACCCACACCTTGCGGCTCACCATTTCCCGCACACGGAGTAACGCTTGGGACGCGGCTTGAGGGGTCATTACACCACCAAAGATACCGTACACCGTATGAAAGTGTCCGGCAACGTCAATACTCACCCCTGACTCTATGGTGGGCGAACTGATAATGAGTCTAGGTCTGTGCTGTTTGATGTATGCGTTTGCATCCTTCATGAATGCTTTCTGCTTTGCACCTTTGCTCTGTGACGTGATGAGTAACGTGTCATCCTCCAAGTCTTCAATAGGTTTAATGTCGCCACCCCATGAACGGATAACGTCATTCATGATGCCCCTTCCATCGGTGTCATTCTCACGCTTGACCGCACGTTTAACGCTGTCCGTTTTAACGGATGAGTAACCCATCAATAGTGTATAAAGTTGGTCTGCCTTGGTGATAGAGTCAGTCGAAACGTACACGTTCTTTCCGTCTAGCAAGTCATTATAGACCCCTCGCACCAATGCACCCAGCCCGTTAACACCCTTATAGGTATACGCTTCATAGGTTGAATGTTGTCCTGTATACGTGTTGCAAAAATAGGAGGCCGTTTCAAATGCGCCACGGGTTTCGCACACATAGTCATACGCGATAGCCGATAAGTCAGCGTCGCATGCCAACACCATTCCGGCGTTATGTAGGTAGTTCTCAACATGCTGGATAACCCTACTGCGGTTTGCGCCTCTACCTTTCACCGAGTCCTTTAACGTACCGCCAATGAACAGGTGGCTTAGAACTGACTCAACTTCATCCATGATGAACAGGGTGAACTCAGGGTCATGAGTGATATGCCCGAAGCTGTCAACCGTAACTACCCAGCCTAGGTGGTGTTCGGTGAACGGTCTGTTCTCCATCACCGCTCGCATCCCCAAGCGCTCAGCGGTAGCATCAACCAATGTTTGACGGTGCAATACTATTACCGCACGGTTGCGCGTGTCCAAGGAACACCATAGTCGAACCAGTTCACTAGCCAGCTCGGTCTTACCCGTGCCCTTTGCACTGCGCAGGAATGCCGTTCGGCACCCTAGCAGGTCAACGGCTAACGCTTTATCAAGCTTGCCTTCTGGGTGTGTGTCACCGCTGTTGAAAGTGATAGCGTTCATTGGCGCCGCGATGCCTTCCGCATAGGTTTTACTGCCTGTTCCACTTAACTTGCTCGCAACGGGATAGCCCATCCGCCTAGCAAGTTCACATAACTCATGGTAAATGTCCTCGCGCTTGGCTGTTGAGTCTTGCCAGTCTGTAACCTCAAAACTACCTGATAACTTCATGGTGCAAGCGTTGCCATTCGACGGTCGCTTAAACCTGACCTGGTTCCCGTCATACCGGGCGCTTGGTGCGAGATGAATAAGGGATGCAATAGTCCCCGGTTTGGCTGTCTCGATAGGCTCAACCGTTGAACGCTCCAACGTCTCAGGGTCAACACCAATAAGGTTTACTTGCTTGCTTGACGGTGCGTTGAGCGCAGACACACCTGGCACATCTTCGCGGGATGGGTAGTGAGGGATGTGTGAACCGTACCATGCAACCAATTCATAGGACAGACTGAACGGGGCAACCAACACATGACCGCTACCGAGCAACTGCCCACACTTAAAACTGGATGGACTGCCCACACTGAAGTTAGCGGCGTATGGCGCGGGTTTATCGACCATGACATATAGATGGTACCCGTGGTTCTGCGAGCGCACCATGAAACCCTTACCGCCCATCTTGGATAGCAAGCCGTTGGCGGTTATCGCTGCCATCCGTGCGCGTTCGGTAGCACCGTCACACTCGGTGAAGTCCTTGCTGTCAATGTCGATAACCAACAGGTTCTCAGGCAACACCAGCCCCACTCCCCAGCGGTACGCAAGGATATAACTCATGCTGTAGTCACGTCGCTTGAACCCCTCTTCCAGTGGTTTCTTACCGTCCTTCTTAAATGGTGGTGCTTCTAGTGGGATGAACTTGCAACCCCATTCTGCCAACTGCTGATAGCATTCTTCACGTGTAGGTAGGGGCAAACTCTTAACGTCTCTCAGCAGTTCGGTTAAACTGTCTTTATTGGTGTCCATTGGTGCGTATGTTCCTTTACGTGTTGGCACCAGTGTCCATTGGTGCGAATACTCCGTTATGTGTTGGCACTGGTGTTCATGGTTTGACTCTGTTGATGTGTCAAATATTCTTTGCCCCCGGTTAGCGCTGGTAACGTTGCCGGGGTTTTATATGTGCCTACTGTGTGGGTTCACCATGCCTACTGATGTACTCCTTAATTGCCAGTCGAATAGCCATGCTGAGGTTTCCCGCGTACAGTTTATCGGCTATGTCTTCCATCTGCCGCAGGTCATCCGTCTCTATTTGAAAGGTCTTACGTGTCATCTTTATCCCCTCTGTGTTGCTGTCTTTCATACCCTAGTATACCTCATGTTCTAACGCTGTCCATTTTTTTCTTACGTCATGATACTTCTAGCTGGGATAAGTGACACGCGCTTCACACTTCTTAAACACCAATAAGGTTAGGGTGTTGGGTTTTCCGCTGGTTCAGGCTCACTCTCTGTCGCACAGTTGGCGCATGGAAAAGGGAAAGCAACATCACGCCCCATACCTAGCGAGTCGGTGTAGTCTGCCCACAGTTCCCGTAGATGTGCATCGGTGTGAAACAGTGAACCCAGCAATGCATGTGTAAGCTCGACACTGCGTGCATTTCTCTGTGGTATATGTGCCCTCACCAAGCCATGTGTGTAACTGTGCCATGCCTTGCTTGCTGCCTTATAGGTGTTCATCTTAAAGCCCTCCTTGGTTCTGTCTGCGTAGCCTGTCGATGCTTATCTGTGTGCCTGTGCTGTCTGGCATCTGTGGGAGCATAGGTTTTGGTTTGGGTTTGCCTACCAAGCCTTCTTTCCGCTGCACGTCAACGCCGCTAGGGTTGCTGCTGTTCTTCGCCCTTAGTAAGTTACGTTTCTGTCCGGCCAGTCCTGCACTACGGCTCAACTTATTCACGCGCTTAGGCATTTGCTTTACTCCTCGACTGTGCCTTCAGGTACCCTACCAATGCATCCCACTCACAGAACCAGAACCATGACGGACGGTAAGCTTCATCTCCGTAGTCCTGGTCTGTGTCTACCTCCCAGTCTGTGATGCGTCGGGTGGTCAGACCAACTAACCCAGCGCTGCCAGAAACCTTTACCATTGCCACGCATCCACGCTCAATTGATGCTTGCCACTTGCACACACGCCCAACCCAGATACCCCGGCTGTACCGCTTCAGGTCTGCACGTTCGGTGTACGTTGCTTTGGGTTCTGTCTTTACTTGCAGCCCTACCCATGCACCACGTTCCCACTTAAGCCAAAGGTCAACCTGGTCATGGAACTTATGGCGCTCATCCCAATTAACTTCGCCGTCCTCCATCTTCACATCAAACCCCAGCGCTAAAAGCTGCTTCGCTACGTACAGTTCCCCGGCACGGCCCATACTTAAGCGGTGTGCCCATTCATCAGTCTTCACCTTTGCGTCACTTCGCTTCACCAAAATACTCGATGTATTCATAAGCTTCAAAACCTCGCTGTGCTTACGTTTGCGTTTAGTCGGCTTGGCGTACTTGGCATCTAAACTTTTGATGTGTTCTTCTGTGACTCCCTCCCTTAGAAACGTATCCCAGTGTGGGAGTGAAAGCGGGTCAAACGTTAGTCCATCTTCGATAATAAACATTGGCTCTGAGTCATTCATAGTGTGTCTCCAAATGTGCGGGGTGATGTTCGGTGGCACCACCCCATTGAGTCTTATTGGTGTTGGCTATTTAGTTTTAGGTTTTCCAGTTTTGGTTTTTGCTTTGGCCTTCGCCTTAGTTGCAGGTTTCCGTTTTGCTGGTTGCTTGGTCGCCATGATGTTTTCTCCTTAGTGTGTTTCTTTCAACAGTGTGAACAGTGCGTAACTGAGTGTGAAATAAAGAACGTATTCCATCTGTCTGTGTGCCCCGTTATGTTTGCGATGCCATGCGTGCGACGTGCTTCTCTACTTCTTTTTGGTGTTTGAGTAACCACTGCAATTCAGTCTCACTCATCACGCTACGCGCTACGTTAAACGCTCTCTGCATCTCCTCAGCACCGTCTTCACTCATGATGATATAGGCGCAACTGGCAAGGTCTAAAACGTTTTCCTTTCTGACCTGAGTGAAAATGATAGCGGCGTTCAAGTCCTTAGTGCTAATGCTGTTTCTGTCCATGTCCTAAACACCAAATAAGTTGATGGTCGGTAAGTCTTCATCGGGTTCATCATCCACTTCTCCGTCGCACAGTTGCGGTTCCTTCATCGAGTACACCAGCTTGCACGCTTCGGCAATGGCGCGGCTATCTGACTCAGTTCGATAGACCTCCTTCAGTGCCTCAACCACTTCGCTTGGGATAACGGCTTGGTAAAGCGCTGTGCCCTTCTTTGAACTGATGCGTCTAGGCATCCGTCTCACCCCCTACCAACTCTTCACCACGTTCGATACGTGCTTTGATGGCTCGGTACTCACGTCGCAACGCCCGCGCAATGGTGGCACTGTCTGAACGTTCATCCCAGAATTCTCGAAGGAACTCGACCATTTCCATGTCTACCCGTGCTTGGTACAGCGCAGTGTTCTTGGTTCGGCTAATTTGATGAGGCATACTCTGTGTTACTCCTTGATGTGTGTGTTCTCTCCCGTCCTGCTGTATTAGTAGCTGCGGTAATGTACTGTGCTGTGATGTGGAACTATTGAAAGTTGCCATAATAAAACCCGTCCATCTCTGAACGGGTCTATGGTTAACTGTGCGCCTAAACTTTATTGGTGTTCCGTCAGTTCGCGCTGTTAATGTCCCGCCAATACTCTCCTATGTCCTCGATGTACGTAGTGGCCTGACGTGCATCATGCAAGGCAACATTGCAGTCCACCAACATGTCAGTCAGCAGTGTGCGTAGGCGTTCAAGATAAAGCGGTAGGTTATGTGGGTTTCCACTGGCAACTGTGCGAGTATCGAAGTCACGGCAACGTTCTAGCAACCGCGCAAGGCCGCCTATGATGAGCGTGAACTGTGCATCGATAAGCTGTTCTTCTGTCGGACTGCGGTCGGGTGACGTTTGCTTTTGAATTGGTTGGTTCATGGTTCCGTGGTGTGTGTGTTTTGCGACATCCGTTAATGCTAGGAAATTTGGCGAAGCGTTTACCCGTAGGTGTGGGTGAAAACGCTTCCGCCTGACTGGGTGATACTGGCTAAATTATAGACCAATAAAACTCTTCCTCTGTACCAAACCGTGATAGGACTTGCGCGGCTTCGACTTCTGCTTCTACCCAAGCGTCATCAATGTGGGTGTACTCGATGTCTGTGTCTGTCTCATACCAAGTCTCATCAGTCTGTTGCTCGATGATGCGAATAGTGAACGTCTTGATGTTGGTCTCTGTTTGAACTGTCATTTGGTTTAGTCTCCATGTGTTATTAACCTGTTCCCTCAGTGTACCCTCACTGTGCCCTCACTGTCAACCACTATGTTCCCTCACTGTACCCTCACTGTACCCTTACTGTTAGCACTGTGTCCCCTCACTGTTGGCACTACACCCGCAACTCCGTAACTGTGCGCCTCCACATCTGCCGACGTGCCGGAACCGTTCTGCTCCTACCTCTGCGCCGCTCCGTGGTATTTGCGGAAACCATTGCTGTACTGGGTTTCCGCAGTTCCGTCGCTACCCGTGTGCCGTGTAGAATACCTGCGCTCCTTTCGCCTCGACAGACCCCCAACCCTTGAACGCCATGACACGCATCTGTTCACGGATAGCATCACGGCTGATGCCCTTGAAACCCCTACCGTTTAACTTGCTCTGTACGTACGCGCATTGAATGGGTTTGCCGGGTTTAGCCAGAGCGGTTATTTGGTCGGTGATGATACTGCTGATACCTGCTTCGGTCGCTGCGCTCTCAACACCATTAAGGTTAGTGGTAGGTGTTGGCATGGCGCGTTCAGGTTCGACGTTCGCTTGCACAGTTGGAGCCGGTTCGATGGGTTTGCGGTACGGCGTATGTTGCCGGGTCGCCTTCATGTGTTTGGCAAACTTCAAAGCCTGCTCGCCTTGACGCTCATCGCACCCGCTGAACTGTGCGACCGTTGCGGCTGTGGCGTTATCCTCCTTCACGTCATGCAGTGCGAGTGCGATAGCGTGGTGGTCAGCAGTCCGGTTGAGATACACAGACCAGTAGTGGATGCGTTGGGCAATTGCGTAACAGTCCGGTTCAAGCGCGTCGAATGCTCCATCGCGTTGCCACTCAGCCAGCGTCGCTAACAGTTCAGTCAGCAAGTGTTGCTGCTCCATGTCCAGCTCAAGCCACGGCTGCTTCACCCAGTCCCAACCGGGCGTGACCTCAACCTTTTTTGGTGTTGGCTCAGTGACCTCTACCTTTTTTGGTGTTGGTGCGACACGTTCGGGTTTCGGGGTGTGCGCGCGTGCGGCCTGAGCGATGACAGGTACAGTTGCTTCTGATGGCACCACAGCACCACAGTATGCTGACAGGTCAGGCACTATAGCCGGAACGTCATCAACCATCACGGCGCGGTACACCGGCTCACCGTCTTCATCGGTCTCATTGAACACGCCGACCACATTTGCCCAAAACTTCCAGCCGTCTGAGCCAGCTTTGAAGCCATGCAACTGTGCGAGCGCATGGTCAACGGCCCACTCAGCCAGCCGGATAAAGGTCAGGTTTTCTCGCAGACTGCCTTCACCCTCAATACCCAACGTCTTAACCTCAGAACCTTGAGCAAGGATGAACAGCCTGATACCAACCTTTCGAGCCTCACGGATAAGTTGCTTGAGGCAGTCGGCAACACCCGGCATAGAACCGTAAGCAGGGTATTCATCCAGGATGACACTGATAAACGGGTCGCCCTCTGCAACCCAACGGTAACGGTTGCCCACCAATTGGAAACGTCTGTCCATCTCATTCAACAGCGAGCGCATGAACTGACATACGGTAACGCGCTTGCCACCCAACACATCAGCAAAAGTCACCTCTGGCTCGCCTGTTATCTTCACCTCACCACTCTTCAGTTCTTTCTCTTCATACGGTTCAGCCGATGTACCGTAGTTGCGCCCAGCCCCCACTATCAGGTCAGCCGTAGCGTAGTCGCCTAACTGCCAATGTGGTGCGACGGCGATAACGGTTTCATTTGACTCCTTGAGCTGTGACGTTATCCACTGTGCAAGGGTGCTTTTCCCGCTGCCAGTTTTGGAACTGAAAAGGAAATGGACGTATTTATTTCGCTTCTTTGCGATGTGTTCCCAGCTAAACCAGTCAGCCTTAAACGGAAGCTGTGTTACAGGCTGCGCCGTAGGTGTGGGTGGGTAGTACAGAAACGTCATTTGGTTTGACCTCCATGTTTTGACGTGTGTTTAACTTAGTCTTTGGGTGGTGCTACGGTCGGTGGGTAGTTGGTCGGAATGTGTATCGGGTTCCCGACGTTGGTGTATGCGTTGAATGTGTTCAGTGTGTACTGCGATGATGACGCTACCCTATGTATTTCCATCTGCCATTCTGTGTGCAACATCTCGCGCCTAGCGACACGGGCAAAGGAAACCAGCGTGAAGCCAACGGTTAAGCAACCGAAACGCACCAACCGATGAGGGATGGCAACACCCAATACGGTGATGAGCGTTGCACTGATGACCAGACCTGTAACCGTTGACCTGTTGCGCACGTTTGATAACAGGTTCATTGCGTAGCTGGGTTGGAAGTGGAACATCACAGGTACCCCACAGCGAAACCAACCAACAGCGACAGGAACTTGAAGCCCGCGTCGGTCGGACTGTCGGAACTGAACCAGGCCCAACACATCCCAGCAATAACCAATAGCAACATGATGCCCGTGGCAAACACGCTTAGGGTTGATGTCTGTAGCGCGAACAGGTTAACGTCAACGGCAACGGTGAACGCTTTGAACAGGTGCCCAGCTAGGCCGCCAACAGTGACACCCGTTAACCCGTCGATGAACTGTGCAGCCATTCCATATCGGTTGCGCTTGAAGCTTTCCGGGTCGCCGTCGAATACCTGATGTACTCGCTGCGTGTCATCACCAAACTTACGTGTAGTATCCACGCTCATCTGATGCCCATCCTGTTGACGCGCCTCATCATTGGTGTTGAACATCTTCTCTACCTCTCCTTGGTTAGTGTTTACTGTACGTAGTGTCTACGCTCAGAGCATTCTTGGTTCAACCCAAATAACCCGGCTGGACGGCAGTCACGTTCATACACGGGGTAGCGTGGCGCAGGTGTGGGTTGAGCAGGTTGCACTACGGGCACGGGTGCAGGTCGCAGCATCAAAGCCAGCAACCCAAACACCAATAAACCCCCCATACCCAACAGGCAATACCGCGTCAGGTTATCCATACCGTAGCGGGGTTCAGGCACACCATATGTACGCGGGTCGATAGGTCGCATGGGTAGTGGCTGAACACCATAAAAAGGTTGGGGTTGGTGGGTGTCAACGTGAACCTGTTGATGCACAGTTGGGAGCGACAGCGGTCGCGCCATATGTGGTGGGAGCTGCGCGGGTATTGGTTGGGGCTGGATAACCTGTACCTGGTTCATCTCTGCCAGTCGCTTATCAATTGCATCCCGGTACTCTATCCACGCTGCCAGTAGCATCCGTTGCTGCGCGTCTAACTGTGCAAGTGCCTGTCTATTCTGCCTGTAATGCTCGATGGTTTGCTGTTCGCTTGGGGTTAACGCTGCATAAGCAGGGTCATGCAAAACTATGTTCCCTGGTGTGGTATCGGGTAACATGAATACGCCTCCATTCATTTGATAGTGGGTGTGGGTAACGTCTTGGGTGTGTGTTGGCTTGACCTCCATGTCACACGCTCAAGACTGTTCATAGGGTTTTATCCGAACATCGCCGCTGCTGACTCAAGAGCCTCATTCTTTTGGGGTGTTGCGTCGGCGACTGGTGCTTCTCTTTTTCGCTGGCTCACTGGCACCGTGGCCTGTGGCGTTAGTATTGGGGGTGGCAACGTCGGGGGTACTGGCTGCGTCTGTATCGGTGCGCTCATCGGTGCTGACGGGCTGACTTCCTCCAATAGTCCTAGCGAAAACTTTCCCAGCGTTACCTTCTGCGCTTGCTGGAAGCTGGCGTAAGCTTGGGCTGCTATCTCTGCGTAGTTCTCGATGAGGTAGTAAAGCGCTTGCGTCCGGTTGCCATTGAAGTGTTCCTTCAAGGGTGCCAGTGCATCATCATGCTCATCGCGTAACATCACTCGGATGGTTGCCTTGCGGTAGTCCTTCGGCTCAGGTTGGGGTGTTGGTTGGGGTGTGCTTTGCTTGCGTGTCACCATGTGTGTATCTCTCCTTATTGGTGTTTAGTCGGTGGGTGTGTTCCCTCTCATGTTCCCACACCCAGCAACTCTATCAAACACTCAGCAAACCGAGAACGTTTGCCACGGTTGGGTTTGGGATGACTTCATTTAACGCGCCCTTTTCTATCCAGGGTCGCAGTAGGTTAGCGTTACCACCCGTAAACAGGATGCGCTTGACCTGTGGCAAGTACTGACCGCACATGACCAGCATTGCGTTCACACCTTCCTTAAACCACTCCTCGGTGATGGCGGGCATCATGTCCCCCCAGCCCACATCAAGCATCCCATAAGCGTTGCTGCCATCGGTAATACCGTCCTGAATGATGGACAGGTCAGGCACACTATTCAATTTTGCTTGGATACTGTGGATGTTGGCGATACGTTGGGCGAGTGCAATACCTCCCCCGTGGTGTGTGCTTTGAGGTTGACCGACTACACGCCCATCTGGACTGAACACCAATACGTTGAACGTTCCTCCCCCAATGTCGATAAGCAGGGTGTAACCTCTGTCTGGAACCAAGCCTAGACCTTTTGCGTAGTGGTAAGCCGGGATACCTTCGGTTAACACATCAACAGACAGCACCGTTGCAGTAGCGTTCAAGCCGTTCACCGTGTACGTGTGCTTGCCCGTCAGCGTCTCGATGATGCTCTGCTCAGTTTCCTCACGGTAGGTGTTCGGCACTGTCACCCGTAGGCGCACGGTTAGCGCTTCGCCGTCCTCACCAGGTTGAAGCGTAGACAGCACAGCAGCTTTGAATAACTCAGGTTCATTCTTATCACCCAACACCAACGGCTTAACCGGGATACCGTATTCTCTGGCGGCATGCCCAAAATGGTACTGCTTGCCTTCAAGGAGAAGCAACGGGCTGTCAGGACTGTGCTTCTGTTTACGGTAGTGAGTAGGGTCAACCAACAGCGAGCGGATACTCAAAGGGTGTGCCTGCCCTTGGCTAATGGCTTTCACGCTGTAGTTCCCCACATCCACACAGTGAAACATCTCTACGCTTTTCGCAGACGTGCGAGTGTTGGCAGTGGTCTTATTTGCAGTGGTAGACGTGCGGGGTTTTCTTGCTTTGGTTGGTTCAGTAGTCATGGTGTCTGTGTCCTATGTCGGTGGTAGTGAACGGGTGCAAGGCAAGCCAATTAAACACCAATAAGGTGGATAGGGCTTAACGTTGCACAGTTGGGTTAGTTGCCTTGCCTATTCGCGGGTCAGGTTATCCCTCACCACATCCAAGCGTGTGAGGCTGTTTCGCAGATACCCTTTGATGAACTCAGCATAAAGCGGTAGTTCGATAGGGTAGTCGCGTTCACGGTTGAGGCGTTGCAACTGTGCATGGACGCTATCGCACAGGTCAAGCGCTTGGCTCAAGTGATGGCGCAACTGTTCGATGTCGGTGTAGTCGGTGATGTCCATAGTCTTTATCCTTATCCTTATTGGTGTTTAGTCGGTGAGCAGTTTAACGCCATGCTCAGGCGTCTGTACTAGCCTTGGGTGTGTCGGTTCAGCCGCTCACACGCTCGCTCAACACGGGCTGCTGCACCCTGTAAAGCGTACATGCGGTTTGATAAGTTCTGAAAATTGCGAGCCGTTGGCATGACGCAAAACAGTTCGGCCTCACGCTTAAAGCGTTCCTGGTAGCGCTTCAGTTCGTAGGTTGCCGTGGTGTATTCGGCTTCGAGTTCTTCCGTCCGTCTGTCTTGCTCATTTCTTACGTTCATTGGTTTGACCTCCATGTGTGCTGTGTGGCGTTAGTTCGGTTCAGCGTTGCTACGTTGGCCAGCCCAGTACCTTATTGCTTGGGTAGTCATCCGGGCTTTCATCATTAGGCACGTCCCATGAGTCGGGTACGGCAGCGGGGTCAGCGGTAGTTTCAGCCTGCTCCCAATATTTATCGGCCACCTCATAAGCGGGAGGCGCGTAGTCAGGGTCAAGGGTGATGTCGGATACTTCAAACTTAGTCATGGTCTGTACTCCTTATTGGTGTCGGGGTTAGTTACCTCCCCCGTGCTGTTATCAAACCTCGGTCAGCAGGCACGCGAGGTATACCGGGTAGTCTGCTGGGTCAACGTGGTCATCTTCTTCATAACCAATGAGGCTCCATTCATCGGTTTTGAGTCTGCCGTCGAACCCTACTGTTTCGGCGACGCATAGGGTCGGGTACAGGACATCATTGGCGTAGTATCGATAGGTCATGTTGATGACGGGGATGTAGGCGATGGGTAGCATAGTTGAACTCCTTATTGGTGTGTACCCTTTCTGAATTCCTGTGACTCACATAGGACGGGGGGTTGGGTGTACCGTGTTCCTATCGGGTTGAAGCTGTATCCCGGTGTCAGCTTGCGGCTCTCTTTCCGCCCTCATTCACCTGTCTACACATACTATAGCGCAGTGCCCTCACTGTAGCTACACTGTGCCCCATATATTATGAAGCTCGCTCTATGGCTGGAACCCTTACCTTGCCTACCTTTGGGTAACGTGTGCCCTCAGTGTGCCCTCAGACGTGTGCAAACTTTCTATGGTCTTAACATTCCGTTACGCCTACGGTGTAGTGATAACCGTACATACGTCAACGGTGTCATGGCACTTTCAAGCGCTCCGACCGAACACATGGTTAACGTACAGCATGCTTGCACAGCTAGTATCAGTGTGGCGATGGAGATAACACATGAACTCTCTTGAACCGTCAGACGTTTACCCGTGTAACGGTAAGCGAGGGGTCTTACAGAAAGCGGTAAGCCAACCCCAACCCAGGTTACAGCGTGAGACACAGCAATGTGTGAGGGTCATTGAGTGGAGTTAAGCCGCTCATTCCTGTGAAGTGGACAGGAAACTGCAAGCCGTAAAGCCCCCAACCCTGTAACCGCTCACTCCCATAAGTCGGGATGCTGAGTCACCTGAAGAGCCTCTGTTCTTTGCAAAAAGAAAAAGCTCTCCCTTTAACTGGGTTATATCTTTATATCTTTGCAAAAAGAAAAAGCTCTTCCTTTAACTGGGTTATCCCATTTAGTTTGAAACTCAAACAGTTTAGTATCAAACACTCACCTCACTGGTTCCACTGGTGGGGTGTTTTAGTGTTGACCTAGAAGAAAACAGTTCCATTGGTTACGTTTGCTCAGTTGCCGTTATGGGCAAGCTTCGCAACCGTCCGAACCGAACACCAATAAAGGATAAGAGGTGAGGTAGTTAACCAAGACCACACGGTTGCAAGGTGAAGCGCTTCCACTGTGCATCGGAACGTTACACCGCACAGTTGCAACAGTGAGACTGTGAACCTGTGGTATTTGGAGTGAGGAAAAATAAAACACTACCACACGTTAAAGCTACCTAAGCCTTCACTTTTTTGGTGTCACCGAGGCATGCGTAGTGTTGGTGTTACCAGTGCATAAGCAGTGTTAGTGGTAAGCAAAAGGTGGTACCGATGAAGTGCCACCTTAAGTCTTTTGATGTGTTTTTCAAATGCGAGTAACCGAGTCAGGTTCGATGTTGAAGCGTTGATAACTTTCTAGGCTCTGCTCATCCCTGTCACCCAACACCGACCGCATGAAGTCCATCGCATAGATAGGTCGCAGTTCTTTCTCATTGGCCAACGCACAGTTGAAGTACGCAGCGCGGCATTTATGGTAGGTGGTTTCCAGTGGCTTAGGGGTACCAGTCTTGGAGTCAATACCATCGGTGTAGCCGTCCGGAATGAAGTCCCAGTTCGCTTTCATGTTCTCATTGAGTGGCTTGCTGTAACGCTCATTCACCCGCGATGTCGGTTCATCAGGCTTGCAACGTTTACCGTTCGCGCCCAGCCAGTCAACTCCAGCTTTGACCAACTGTGCGGGTATGAGTGTCGGTATCTCAAACACTACATCCTTCAACATCTGTTCATTGACCTTGCGCCCTTTGCCCTTTGCCTGTCCCGTGAAGCCAAGTTGGTATGTGTCCAGGTAGATAAAGTTGCCCGTGTGGTGAACCTCTACCATCCGTCTACCCGTTGCCAATGAGACAGCCGTACTGACATCCATCCAGGTAAAGCCGTAGTCAGCTTTAACTGTGGCGTTATCGGGGTTCTCTTCAGCTACCACGGCAAGGATGTGGTGTGCTTTCTTCAGATACTCGCTCACGTCGATGGGAACCTGGTTGGTTTCGACGCGCCTCACATGGACACGTGCGACGTATTCAGCGTTGCGTCTCTCACGGTAGATGCTGAACTGGTCTGTGAGTGCCTGACTGAAGCGTTTGATGATGGTACGCACCGGGGTCAAGTTTGCAGGGTCTTTAACGTTATCTTTTGCCCGTTCCTTCAGTGCCTTATTGAGTGCCGTCACCTGCCTTAAGCAAGTGCTGTAGGTCTTCTCGCCCTCATCTGTTCGGGGGTCTGGATATGTGTGCTTAAGGTATTCGGCTTCACTGATAGCCAGCTTGCGCCAGCCGATAAGCTTACCGTCCCCACGTTCCCGCGCCCGTGTCTTCAGATGTGCAAGTGCCTCGAATGCTGGCAGCAGTGTGGATACAGCCTCATCAATGTATGAATTTACGTAGCGCTTTTGAGTTTCCATGTGTGCGACCTCCATGTGGTGTGGGGGTTCTGAGCTGTCCCTTGCCCAATACTAGCTAAGTAACCAAGGGATGTCAAGGTGCAAGTCTAAGTCGAAGTGACTTCGGGTTACAGTGAAACTGATAATGGTTCCCATTCTCACCCGTCTCACATAGGACTCATGTTGATACCGACATAGGTAAC
>ERZ1066121.1691-NODE-1691-length-15398-cov-5.586261_pt1 | contig 15398 bp, 12 predicted proteins | sample MGYA00382768_ERZ1066121 | MGnify/ENA primary metagenome ERZ1066121 (study PRJEB33369, sample SAMEA5778351) | biofilm metagenome | biome: Industrial cooling water; feature: Water cooling tower basin; material: Biofilm | place: United Arab Emirates | collected... | reverse complement strand
GCGCTCCCCGCGACGGGAAAGGCGAGCAGCGCCATCATGCGGTAGGTCTCGATCTCGAGCAGCATCAGCGCCAGCCGACCGGCCAGCACGGGATCGTCGCCGTGCAGCACCACGTCGAAATGCGTCATGCCGTGGCGGTCGGGGCGCAGGTCGGTGAGCAGGGTCGCCGCCCCGCCCATCAGCCGCGCGCCGATCACGTCCTGCCGCTCCTCCGGTGCCGTCTGGCTATGATGGCCGCGCCGCAGCCGGACCCGGGTGAAGACGAGCAGCGGCCCCGGCATGGCGTCGAGCCAGTCGGCGGGCAGGACGCTCAGCGGCGCATTCTCGTCCTCGTCCGAGGGACGCTGGAGCAGGGTCCAGCTCGAGAACTCCGAGTGGCGCTCCCAACGCAGCTGCCAGGCACCTCCGTCGAGCGCCCACCAGCGCATGCCGCTGGTCGGCCCCGCCTGCCCCAGCCGCTCGCAGAGCAGCGCCATGTGCGCGCGGTCCGCCTCCGCCCCGTCCACGCCCGACAGCGCGGCGAGCCGGGTGACCAGCATGGGTGCTTCGATGGGCGTGGAGGGGCGCGCGTGCACCTCGGCCAGCAGTCGGTCACGCAGCGGATAGAAGTTCATGGGGTGCCTCCCCGGCCCGGTCAATGAAACGGGAGCGCAACACTTTGTCAATTGTGCCGGGCGGGCGGGCGTGCAATCTATGTGCGGCTTATCACCCCACTGTTCGAACGGAGTCGTGGCACCATGATATCACGTGTTCTGATCGTTACCGCGTCGGCGCTTACCCTTGCCGCTTGCTCGGGCGGCTCCTCGGACAAGAGCGAAACCAAAACCGAGACGACGACCACCACCACGACTGCAACGCCCGCGGAGACGGCCACCCCGGCCGCGACGGCGTCGGCTCCGGCCGCGGGCGCGCCCGCCCCGACCGACACGGCCACGCTCGACGGCGTCCAGTTCGCATCGCTGACCGGCGACGTGGCGGCGGGCGAGAAGGTGTTCGTGCAGTGCAAGACCTGCCACGTGACCGATGAGGGCCAGAACCGCATCGGGCCCAGCCTGCACAAGATCGTCGGCCGCCAGGCGGGCACCGTCCCTGGCTACAGCTATTCGGCGGCCAACAAGAACAGCGGCATCACCTGGACGCAGGAAAAGATGGCCTTTGCGGGCATTCCCGACGCTCAGAAGCGCGCGGACCTGATCGCCTGGCTGGCGACCAAGTAAGCCGGCTTGACACAGCAAAGGGGGCGCGGTCGCGAGCCGCGCCCCCTTTTTCATGCGCGCAGGCGGCCGCGCAGGTCGAACAGGTGCACCGGCAACGCCAGCGCGAGCGGCAGCGCGATCGCGGGCCAGTCCGCACCCGTGAGCGCGGCGCGCAGCGCAAGGACGATCAGCATGCCAGGCAGGATCAGCCCGAGCGCCTGGGCCGGGGCCAGGCGGCGGCTCGCGAGGAGCCAGGCCAGTTCGGCCGCCATGATCAGAAGGATGATGTCGGCCGCGCGGCCGCTTGCGAAATAGTCGCTCACCTCAGCCGAATGCGCCGTTCAGCCGCACGATCTCCCCGTTGAGCACGCCCGCAAAGCTCACCCAGGCGAGATAGGGCAGCAGCAGCCAGGCCGCGGGGCGGGAATGGCGGCTCACCACCAGGATCAGCGCGACGATCGATCCCCACAGCAGCACCAGCTCAAAAAGCGCCCAGTCGGGGCGGCGGAACTGGAAGAAGAGCAGGCTCCAGAGCACGTTCAGGAAACCGTTGAGCGCGAACAGCCCGATCAGCGTCTCGAGCGCGCTCCGGCTCGGCGCCGCCGCCCAGGCGAGCACGCCCGACCCGGCGGTCAGCGCGAAGATGGCGGTCCATGCCGCGCCGTAGAGCGGATCGGGCGGGGCCCAGCCCGGCTGGGCGAGGCTGCGATACCAGGGCCCGAGATCGGTGATCGTCATGCCCAAGGTCGCGACCGCCAGCGCGGCAAAGGCCGCCAGCGCCGAGGGGAAGAACCAGGCGCGGCTCATTGCGCGGCCGGGCGCAGGCCGAACAGGTGCGCCAGATCCTTGAGGAAGATGCGGAGATGCGCGACCGGCTTCCGCCTCGCCAGCCGCTTGTTCATGTAAGCCTGCCAGGTCAGCTCCTGCACGTCCTTGTCCGCGCAGATGCTGACGAAGCGCTCGCGGCGCTTGTCGCTCGAATACCAGAAATACTGCATCATCCCCAGCACCCAGAAGACGCGCCCGTGCGCGCGCATGAAGCGGCGGCGCGCCTGTCGCAGCGCGCGCGCGCGGCCGGTGGCAAGGAAGGCGAGCGCCGCGTCCGCGCCCATGCGGCCGCAGGTCATGGCATAGAAGATGCCTTCGCCCGAGGCCGGCGCGACCACGCCCGCTGCGTCGCCCACCACCAGCACGTCGCGCCCATTGTCCCAGCGCGCGAGCGGCTTCAACGGGATGGGCGCGCCCTCGTGCCGGATCGTTCGGCACGCGTCGAGCCCGGTGCGCTGCCGCAGCCGCGCGACCGCGTCGCGCAGCGCGAAGCCCTTGTCGGCGCTGCCGACGCCGATGCTCGCCTGCCCGCCATGCGGAAAGACCCACGCATAGAAGTCGGGCGACAGGTCGCCGTCATAGACCACGTCCGCCCGCCGCGCGGCGTAATCGGCCGTGTCCGTGTCGGGTGCCTCGACCACCTCGTGATAGGCGAACACGCAACGGACCCGGTCGCCCCCGGGGATCGCCTCGCGCGCGACCGCCGAGCGCGCCCCGTCCGCACCGATCACCAGCCGCGTCCGCAGCCGCTCGGGCGCGCTGCCCCGTTCGCCACGGTAGAGCACCACTGCGTCGCCGCCCGCATCGCGCTCGATGCCTACGAACGTGCCGGTGCGGCGCTCCGCACCCGCGGCCCCCGCGCGCACGCGCAGCCACTCGTCGAACTGGTCGCGGTCGACCATGCCCACATAGCCGCCGCCGTCGATCGGCATGTCCACCGCGCGGCGCGAGGGGGCCACCATGCGCGCGGAGCGCACCTTGGCGACCAGCATGTCGTCGGGCACCTCGAAGTCGGCGAGCAGCCGGGGCGGCACGGCCCCACCGCACGGCTTGATCCGCCCGGCGCGGTCGAGCAGCACCACCGTGCGTCCCGCCGCCGCCAGCGCCTGCGCGGCCGTCGCGCCTGCCGGGCCGCCGCCAACCACGACCGCATCATAGACGATGGTCCGTTCCCCGCTCATGCCGTCACCCTTGCGATAGGTCTCGCGGGCGCGCGCGAGACGTGGAGAATGAGCCAGGCCGAACAGAGGAACAACAGTCCCTCGCCCGCGAACGCCCCCTGGAATGCGGGCGCATCGGCCTGGCCCGCCGTCCTCAGTGCATCGACGGTGAGCGCGCCCAGCAGCCCTCCCGCCCCGAACGCGATCGCCTGCGCGGCGCCCCAGACGCCCATGCGCGTGCCCGATCGGCCGCCTCCGTCGGCGCCCGCCAGCGACATCATCGTGGCGACCGCGGCGGCTGCGAACACGCCGTTGCCGAGCCCGAGCAGCACCAGATTGGCGGTGAGCGGCCAGTGGAGCGGATCGCGCGCGCCGATCCCCAGCCCCACGAGCGCCGCGGCCGAAAGCAGGCAGCCGCCCATGATCCAGCGGTCGAGACCCGCGTCCGGAACGCGCGCGCGCCCGCGGCCGAGCAGGCCCATGGCGACCATTCCCGCAAGCACGCCGCCATGGTGCACGCCCGACAACTGGGTCGTGGCACCCGGGCTCAGCCGGAAGACGAGCCCGCCGAACGGTTCGAGGATCAGGTCCTGCATCGCATAAGCGAGCATCGACACGAACACGAACACGGTGAAGCGGCGCGCGACCGGATCGCCCCACACGCCGCGGAGCGCGTCGGGGAAGCTTTCGGCCGCCTCGGGCGCCGACATGGCCACGCGGCGCTCGACTCCGTGCACCGCGACGACCGCGACGAGAAAGGCCGTCAGGACCGCCCCGCCGGTCACAAAGGCGAGCCGGGCGAGCGAGAAGGGCTCGAGCAGCGTGCCCACCGAGCCTGCGGCGACCACGATGCCCGCGACCATCATCACCCAGGTCAGCGCGGCGGCGGGCGCGCGGCGCTCGGGCGCGGTGCCCGCGGCGAGGAGCGCGAGCAGCGACGTGCCCGCCGCCCCCACGCCGCCGCCGATCATCGCATAGGCGAGGATGCCGAGCAGCGTGCCCGCCGACGATCCGCGGCCCAGCAGCGCGGCGGCATCGACCGCGAGCAGGGTGCCGAGCGCGAGCACGCCCATGCCCCCCACGATCCAGGTCGTGCGGCGACGTCCCCGGTCGGAGCCATGGCCCCACATCGGCCGCGAGAGCTGCACCGCATAATGCCAGGCGACCAGCCCCGCGGGTACGGCCGCGACCAGCCCGAGCTCGACCATCATCACGCGGTTGAGGAGCGAGGTCGGGATCATCACCATGGCCCCGATCGCCGCCTGCACGAGCCCCAGCCGCACGATGGCGGGCCAGCCGAGCGCGCCCGTCACAGCCCTCGCACTCCGAAGGCGCTTACCAGCATGCCGAGCACGTAGAGCGTCACTCCCGTCGCATTGTACCAGGGCGCGAGCCCCGCCGGATCGCGCAGCAGCCGCCGCATCAGCAGGATCTGGAGCCCGAGCGAGAGTGCGACCGCCGCCGCCGCCCAGTCCGCGCCCCAGCGGAGAAGCAGGGCGACCACCGCGGCCTGCGGGACCGCCATGACCCAGCAGGCGATCCGCGCCGCCCGCTCGGGCCCGAGCGTCGCGGGAAGCGAGCGGACTCCGGTCGCGCGGTCGCCCTCGAGCGCCTTGAAGTCGTTGAGCGTCATGATGCCGTGCGCGCCGAGGCTGTAGAGCAGCAGCACGGCGAGCACGGCCGCCCCGGGCATCGCCCCGGCGAGCAGCGCCGCCCCCGTGAACCAGCTCAGCCCTTCATAGCTGAAGGCGACCACCGCGGGGCCGACCCAGCCGTCCGCCTTGAGCCGCAGCGGCGGCGCGCTGTAGGCCCAGCCGCAGGCGAGCGCGAGCGCTGTGGCTCCAAGCACGAACGGCCCCATCGCACCGGCGAGCGCCAGCGACAGCACCGATCCGGCGATCGCGATCCAGAGGCCCCAGCGGCCCGGGATCCGGCCCGAGGGGATCGGACGCTCCGGCTCATTGATGGCATCAACATGCCGGTCGAACCAGTCGTTAACCGCCTGGCTCGCCCCGCAGACCATCGGACCCGTGAGCAGGATGCCGAGCGCAAGGAGCGTCCAGTTCGTGGCGAGCGGAGCGCCCGACGAGACCGCCCCGCACATGAACGCCCACATCGGCGGGAACCAGGTGACCGGCTTCAGCAGAGCGAGCGTGTCGGCTGCGGCCGGCAAGCGCTGTCTGCGGACCGCGAGAGCGGATCGAGTCATGGGGAGAGGCTATGCCGAGCCGACGCATGCGTCAACTCGACTTTACACCTCAATCGTCAAGCACGTCTGACGCGACTAAGCCGTGGCGGTGGAGTTTGGAATACAGGCTCTGGCGGCTGAGCCCCAGGATCTCGGCCGCGGAGGCGCGGTTGTTGGACGTGAAGGCAAGCGCCGCCTCGATGCATTGCCGCTCGATCAGATCGGTGCTTTCGCGCACGATGTCCTTGAGCGGCATGCGCCCGACCAGGTCGGTCAGCTGCTCGACCGACCGCGGCAGGTCCTGGCCTGCAGGCGGCAGGTCCCGCAGCCGGCGCGCGACCACGCGCACGCTGAAGCCGTAATGTCCCCCGCTTTCGGGCGCGTGCACCGCCGAGACCTCGACCTCCTCGCGCCCCTCGTCCAGCCCACGCAGGATGGTGGCCACGTTGCGCGCGACCCCATGATCGCGCAGCTGCCCGAGAATCAGCTCGAGGTCGATGCCCGGCCGCCCGAGCATGTCCCCGAGTTGGCGCCCGCGGAGCTGGTCCACGCCGCTCGCCTGCACCTGCTCGATGAATCCGGCATTGGCGGTCACGATCAGCAGTCGCGCATCGGTCAGCACAAAGCCGTCGGGCATCTTGTCGAGCAGGCCGGCGACGTTGGGTTCCGCGCTGGCGGCGTTGCCCGGCAGGTCGAGCCGCAGCAGTAGAAAGGCGGTTCCGCTCTGCCGGAACGGGCGCGCGGACAGGGCCGCCTTGCGCTTGCCGATCGTCAGGCGGATCGGCGCGACCTCGGCTCCGGCCGCGGCGGCGCCCAGAAAGGCGATCACCCGTTCGCGGTCGGGTTCGGCGAAGAAGCCGGCGAGCGGCTGGCCCGCGATGGAGGCGGGCGTGCCCAGCAACGCCTTTGCCGCCGGGTTGATCTCGCGCACGCGGCGCGTCGCCGCCTCCACCACCAGCATCGGCTCGGCGGTCATGTCGAACAGCAGGCGGTAGCGCGACTCGGCCTGGCGGAGCGCGAGATAGTCGCGCTCGAGCGACTGCTGCACCTGCAGGAGCTGTTGCTGCAGCATCGCCGCGGCGCGCTCGTCGCGGCCGATCGCGATCATGTCGCCGTCCTCGCCGATCGGCACCACCAGATAGCGGATCGGCACGTCGCCCGTGTCGCGTACATGCGTGACCTGCCGCCAGCGGCCGACCGACTTGCCGGCCAGCATGTCCGCGATCTTGGGGCGGCTCTCGACCGTGACCAGGTCGGACCAGGGCTCCCCGATCCGCTTCTTGATCGCACCCGCGCTGACCGCCTCGCCCGCCACGTCGCGCACGACGCCTTGCTTGTCGAGCAACAGCACGACGTCGCCCGCCATCGCTGCCAGCTGTTCGGATGCCGACCCGTCCATCAGGTGCAGCCAACGCTTCACATCGGAAAATGGAAGCCGTTGCTCCTCGAGGGGGCGGGTCTGGTTCATCGGACGGCGTCGCGCTCAGGCCGGGAGGGCCAGGCGCAGCGCGTCCACCATCCGTTCCGCTGTCCGCACGGCCGTCCCGGCGTCCGTCGCTGTCCCGTCGGCACCCGCCAGCGTCGCCAGCTCGGGCCGCTCGATCGCGGCGCGACCGCCGATCAGGATGCAGAGCTGCGGATTCTTCGACACGCTGCGGATAGCCCGGACCAGAGACGCGAGGCGCCCGCTAGGGCAGTCGCAGGTGAGCGTCAATCCGAGCAGGTCATAGCGCTGTTCGGCGACCGCGGCGTTGATCTGGGCGGCGCTCGGGCCGACCAGCAGCTCGGCATCCCAGCCGGCGAGCGCGAAGCACTCCTGCACCATGGCGGCGCCAAAGCTGTGCTGATCGCCCGGCATGGGCGCGAACAGGGCCGAGCGCGGACTAGGTCCGTCGATCCGCCCGGCCCCTGCGGCGACCTGGCGCAGCACCTCCTGGAGCCGCCATAGCGCCATGGAGACCTGCACGAAGTCGAGCCGGTCCTCTTCCCACTCGACCCCTAGCCAGCGCGCGACGGGTGCGAGCAGCTCGACGAACACCGTCTCCGCCGCGATGCCGCGACGCATGACGGACTCGACCTGCTCGAGCAGCTCGTGCGCGGTCCCGTAGACGGCGATCGGCACGAGCGCGGTCACGTCCGCGTCGCACACCGTGCCCTTGCCGGCCACCTCGCTCCAGTCCGGACGGAAACCGGGCACCATCAGCCGCGGGATGACGCTGCGGGCAAGGATGTCCTCGGGATGGTCCGTGCGCGTTCTTGCGCGAACGGCGCCGTGCACCTTCTCGCGAAGCTGCTCCCAAATGCCGGACCCGATCACGGTCGCCATACCGATTCCCCTCCCTGGTCGGCGCAGCGGAGTTGCGTCGGCCGTCGGGGGCTCTGGGCGCGTGGGCGCTCGGCCCCCTGCTTGCGCGGTGTTGAGGCTAACCCACTCGCGGGCGGCATTGCAACGCAAATCAGCGCGAAGTTGTAAACTTTAGCTGACGACAAGAAAGGTTGACACTTCTGCGACAGTGGCTCACTCCTAAGCCGGGGAGAGAGGCCGTGCCGTTTGGTGTTAATCCAGAGTGTGAACCGCTCTACACCGCCGAACAGCGCCGCCGTCGCGACTCGTCGGGCTGGACCCTCGTGCAGGGCATCCTCGCCCCCCTTCAGTTCGCCATCTTCCTGGTCAGCCTCGCGCTGGTGCTCCGCTTCCTGCTGACCGGCTCGGGCGGCCTTGCCGCCGACCTGTCGATCGTCGCCAAGACGCTCGCGCTCTACACCATCATGGTCACCGGGGCGCTCTGGGAGAAGGCCGTGTTCGGCCGCTACCTGTTCGCGCCCGCCTTCTACTGGGAGGACGTGGTCAGCATGGGCGTGATCGCGCTCCACAGCGCCTATCTGCTCATGCTGCTGGAAGGGTTCGGAAGCCCCGAGCAGCGGATGCTGGTCGCGCTCGCCGGCTATGCGGCCTATGTCGTCAATGCCGGGCAGTTCCTGCTGAAGCTTCGCGCCGCGCGGCTGCAGACGGCGGTGGCGGCATGAGCGCGGCCGCGCCCGAGCGCCTCCGCCCGGCATCGCTGCCGCAGGTGCGGCGCGAGCGCGGGCAGCGCGAGGTTTTTTGCGGGCTGACCGGAATCGTCTGGCTCCACCGCAAGATGCCCGACGCCTTCTTCCTCGTCGTCGGCTCGCGCACCTGCGCGCACCTGCTGCAGTCGGCGGCGGGCGTCATGATCTTCGCCGAGCCGCGCTTCGCCACCGCGATCATCGAGGAACGCGACCTCGCCGGCCTCGCCGACCTCGACGCCGAGCTCGACCGCGTCGTCACCCGCCTGCTCGACCGCCGGCCCGAGATTCGCACCCTGTTCCTGGTCGGCTCCTGCCCCAGCGAAGTCATCAAGCTCGACCTGCCGCGCGCCGCCCGCCGTCTTCAGGATGCACGCCCCGGATCGCGTATCCTCAGCTACTCGGGCAGCGGCATCGAGACGACCTTCACCGAGGGTGAGGACGCGTGCCTCGCGGCTCTCGTCCCGCAGGCCCCGACCGGCGACGTGTCCAGCCTCCTCATCGTCGGCGCGCTCCCCGATATCGTCGAGGACCAGTTCGAGCGCCTTTTCGCTGAACTCGGCATCGGCCCGGTGCGCTTCTTTCCCGGCCGCAGCGCGACCGACCTGCCGCCGATCGGCCCGGGCACCCGCTTCCTGCTCGCCCAGCCCTTTCTCGGCGAGACCGCGCGCGTGCTCGAAGCGCGGGGGGCGGAGCGGCTCGAGGCGCCCTTCCCGTTCGGCGCGGAAGGCACCACCGCCTGGGTGCGCGCCGCCGCCCGCGCCTTCGGCGTCGACGAGATGCACCTTCGCCAGGTCGTCGCTCCCTATCGCGAGCGGGCCAAGCGCGCGCTCGAGCGTCACCGCGCGCGACTCGAAGGCAAGACCATCTTCTTCATGCCCGATTCGCAGCTCGAAGTGCCGCTCGCGCGCTTCCTGTCAGCCGAACTGGGCATGGTGCCGGTCGAGGTCTGCACCCCTTTCCTTCACACCCGTCATCTCGCCGAAGAGCTGGCGCTGCTCCCCGCCGGGACTCCCGTCACCGAGGGCCAGGACGTCGAAGCGCAGCTCGACCGGGTCCGCACGGCGCGGCCCGACCTGACCGTGTGCGGGCTTGGCCTCGCCAATCCGCTCGAAGCGGAGGGTCTCACGACCAAATGGGCGATCGAGCTCGTCTTCACCCCCATCCACGGCTTCGACCAGGCAGGCGACCTGGCCGAACTCTTTGCGCGACCGCTGCGGCGACGCGACGTGCTGAGGGTCTGATGCAGCTCGCGGTCTGGACCTATGAGGGCCCGCCCCATGTCGGCGCGATGCGGGTCGCGACCGCGATGAAGGACGTCCATTACGTCCTCCATGCGCCGCAGGGCGACACCTATGCCGACCTGCTCTTCACCATGATCGAGCGGCGCGACCGGCGCCCGCCCGTCACCTACACCACCTTCCAGGCGCGCGACCTGGGCACCGACACGGCCGAGCTGTTCCGCGACGCGGCAAAGAGCGCCTACGATCGGTTCCGGCCCGCCGCCATGCTGGTCGGTGCGTCCTGCACCGCCGAGCTGATCCAGGACGATCCCGGAGGCCTTGCCGAAGCGCTCGCCCTCCCCTGCCCCGTCGTGCCGCTCGAACTCCCCAGCTACCAGCGCAAGGAGCATTGGGGCGCGGCCGAGACCTTCTACCGTCTGGTGCGTCACCTTTGCGCTCCGGCGACGGCCGGAGCGCCGGACGCGCCGCTGCGGCCTTCGCCGGAGCACAAGCGCGCCAACATCCTCGGCCCCTGCGCGCTCGGCTTTCGCCACCGCGACGACCTTGCCGAGATCACGCAGCTGCTTACCCGGCTCGGCATCGGCGTGAACGTCGTCGCGCCGCTGGGCGCCACGCCCGTCGACATCGCGCGGCTGCCCGAGGCCGACTTCAACATCGTCCTCTACCCCGAGATTGGCGAGGAAGCCGCGCGCTGGCTCGAAAAGACGCACGGCATGCCTGCGGTGCGCACGGTTCCGATCGGCGTCGGCGCGACCGCTGAGTTCGTCGAGCAGGTCGCCGCACTTGCGGGCGTCGATCCGCGCGCGGTGCTCGACGATGCGGGCACGCGCTTGCCCTGGTGGAGCCGCTCGGTCGACTCCACCTACTTGACGGCCAAGCGCGTCTTCATCTTCGGCGACGCCACCCACGCGGTCGCCGCCGCGCGCGTCGCGCAGGACGAGCTTGGCTTCGAGGTCTGCGGCCTCGGCTGCTACAACCGCGAGTTCGCGCGCGAGCTGCGCGCCGCAGCCGCGCTTTATGGCGTCGAGCCGCTCATCACCGACGATCATCTGGAAGTCGAGCTCGCGATCCAGGCCGCCCAGCCCGAGCTGGTCCTCGGCACGCAGATGGAGCGCCACATCGCCAAGCGGCTGCGTATCCCTTGCGCGGTCATCTCGGCCCCCGTCCACGTCCAGGACTTTCCCGCCCGCCACTCGCCGCAGATGGGCTTCGAGGGTGCAAACGTGCTGTTCGACAGCTGGGTGCATCCGCTCGTCATGGGGCTGGAGGAGCATCTCCTCACCATGTTCCGCGACGATCCGGAGTTTTCGGACAATGCGGGGGCATCGCACCTGCACACCTCCCCGCTCGCGGGGAGGGGGACCGCGCACGGCGCGGTGGAGGGGGGCGTCCGGACCGGCGAGGAGGGCGTGGACAGCCTCCTCCACCACCGCTCCGCGGCGGCCCGCGTCCCCGCGGGCGGGGAGGAACTATGGGCTCCCGACGCCGAAGCCGAGCTCCGCAAGATCCCGTTCTTCGTGCGCGGCAAGGCACGCCGCAACACCGAGGCGTTCGCCGCCGCGCGCGGCCTCGCACGGATCGACCTCGCCACGCTCTACGATGCGAAGGCCCACTATGGCCGCTGACCGAACACGCCTCCGCGTCGTCTTCGTGACGCTCGACACCCACCTCGCGGGCGCGGTCGAGCGCGCCGAGCGCGTCCTGGCCGAGACGGGGATCACGATCGGCTACCACGCTGCATCCGAATGGGACCGCGATCCGGCTGCCCTGCCCGCCACGCTCGCCGACATCGAACGCGCAGACATCGTGATCGCCTCCATGCTGTTCATGGACGATCACATCGCCGCCGTCCTGCCCGCGTTTCAGGCGCGGCGCGAGGCGTGCGACGCGATGATCGGCCTGATGTCGGGCGCGGAGATCGTGCGGCTGACCCGCATGGGCAGCTATTCCATGTCCAAGCCCGCCTCCGGTCTGATGGCCGCGCTCAAGAAGCTTCGCGGCTCGGGCAAGCCCGGCGCGGGCGGCGGCGACAAGCAGATGCGGATGCTTCGCCGCCTGCCGAAGATCCTGAAGTTCATCCCGGGCACCGCGCAGGACGTCCGCGCCTACTTCCTGACGCTGCAATACTGGCTTGCGGGCTCGGACGAGAATGTCGTCCAGATGATCCGCGCGCTGGTCGACCGCTATGCCGATGGTCCCCGCCGGGCCCTGCGCGGCACCATGCCCGCCAAGGCCCCCGCCGCCTATCCAGAGGTCGGACTCTATCATCGCGGCGCGATCCATGAGAGCCTCGACGCACTGCCGAAGGGGAGCGGCCGGGGCACGGTGGGGCTGCTCATGCTGCGCAGCTACATCCTCGCGCGCGACACGGCCCACTATGATGGCGTGATCGCCGCGCTTGAAGCCAAGGGGCTGCGCGTCATTCCGGCCTTTGCGAGCGGGCTGGACGGCCGCCCCGCAATCGCGCGCTTTTTCGCCGGCGTGGACGCAATCATAAGCCTGACCGGCTTCTCGCTTGTCGGCGGCCCGGCCTACAACGACGCAGAAGCGGCCGCCCAGACCCTCGCCCGGCTCGACGTGCCCTATCTCGCCGCGCACCCGCTCGAGTTTCAAACACTCGACCATTGGCGCGCCGGCAAGCAGGGCCTGACCCCGCTCGAAGCGACGCTGATGGTCGCGATTCCAGAGCTTGACGGCGCGATTGCGCCCGCGGTGTTCGGCGGCCGGTCGGAAGGCGCCGCGGTGCGCGCCATGGCGTCCGACCCCGAGCGGGCGGAAGCACTTGCGGCGAAGGTCGCCAAGCTGGTCGCGCTCCGCCGCACCGCGCGCGCCGATCGCAAGCTCGGCATCGTGCTGTTCAACTTCCCGCCCAATGCCGGCGCAGCCGGCACCGCCGCCTTCCTGGCCGTGTGGGAATCGCTCCATGCGACGCTCACCCGACTTGCTGCGGAGGGCTACGCCGTCGACGTGCCCGCTTCTCCCGACGCACTGCGGGCGGCGGTGCTGGAGGGCAATGCGTCGCTGTTCGGGGCCGATGCCAACGTCCATGCGCGCATCCCGGCCGACGACCATGTCCGCCGCGAGCCCTTTCTGCGCGAGATCGAGGCCGCCTGGGGTCCCGCGCCCGGCCGCAAGCAGGCGGACAGCCGGTCGATCCACGTGCTCGGCACGGCATTCGGCAACGTGTTCGTCGGCCTCCAGCCTGCGATCGGCTGGGAAGGCGACCCGATGCGCCTGCTGTTCGAGGCAGGCTTCGCCCCGACCCATGCATTTTCCGCTTTCTATCGCTGGCTCGCCGAGGATTTCGGGGCGGACGCGGTGCTGCATTTCGGCACCCACGGCGCGCTCGAGTTCATGCCGGGCAAGCAGGCGGGCCTGTCCGATGCCTGCTGGCCCGAGCGGCTGATCGGCGACCTGCCGAACTTCTACCTGTACGCGGCCAACAACCCGTCCGAAGGCCTGCTCGCGAAACGCCGCGCGGGAGCGACGCTCGTCTCTTACCTCACCCCACCGCTCGCGCGCTCGGGCCTTTACAAGGGCCTGTCCGAGCTCAAGGCGCTGCTCGAGCGCTGGCGCACGGCCGAGTCGCCGGCCGAGCGCGACGGCCTTGCGGCCATGATCCGCAGCGAGGCCGCGGCCTCCGAAATCGAGGCGGGCGACCTCGAAACTCTGTCGGCCCGGCTCTACGAGATCGAGCAGAGCCTGATCCCCGAAGGGCTCCACGTGCTCGGCTCCGTGCCCGAAGGCGAGGCGCTCGACCGCTTCCTGTCCGTCTTCCCGGAGGACGAGCGGGCCAAGATGGCCGGTCGTCTGGCCGCCAATGACGAGCTCGGCGCCCTCGTCCACGCGCTCGACGGCCGGTTCGTGCCGCCCGCGCCCGGCGGCGACCTGCTCGTCAATCCGGAGGTGCTGCCGACCGGCCGCAACCTGCACGGTTTCGATCCTTTCCGCATCCCCAGCGCCTATGCCGTGGGGCAGGGCCGCGACGCCGCCGACCGGCTGCTCGCGCGGCATGGGGGCACGCTGCCCGAGAGCGTGGCCATGGTCCTGTGGGGCAGCGACAACCTCAAGAGCGAGGGCGCGCAGCTCGCCCAGGCGCTCGCGTTGATCGGCGCGCGGCCGCGCTTCGACGGCTATGGCCGCCTGTCGGGCGCCGAGCTGATCCCGCTCGAGGAACTCGGCCGCCCGCGCATCGATGTGGTGATCGCGCTGTCCGGCATCTTCCGCGACCTGCTGCCGCTCCAGACCCGCATGCTCGCCGAGGCGGCCTATCTCGCCGGCACCGCCGACGAGCCCGAGCACCTCAACTTCGTGCTCAAGCGCACGCGCGCCCACCAGGCCGCGCAGGGCTGCGACACCGAAACAGCGGCGCTGCGCGTCTTCTCGAATGCCGAGGGGGCCTACGGCGGCAACGTCAACCAGCTGATCGACAGCGGGGCCTGGACGGACCCGGACGAGCTCGCGGAAGTCTTCGAGCGGCGCAAGGGCTTCGCCTATGGCCGGTCGGGCCAGGCCGCGCGCCAGCCCGAGCTGTTCAAGGCCGCGCTCGCGGGCATCGATCTCAGCTACCAGAATCTCGACTCGGTCGAGCTGGGCGTCACCGACCTCGATCAATATGTCGATACGCTGGGCGGCATCGCCCGCTCGGCCGCGCGCGCCACGGGCAAGGCCCCGCCCATCTACATCGTGGACGGAACGCAGGGCGCGGCGCGGGTCCGCTCGCTCGCCGAGCAGGTAGAGCTGGAGACCCGCACCCGCGCGCTCAACCCGCGCTGGTACGAGGGGCAGCTCAAGCATGGCGCGGAGGGCGTGCGCACGATCGAGGCGCACATGACGACCACGCTTGGCTGGTCGGCAACCACCGGCGCCGTGCCGTCGTGGATCTACCAGAAGCTCGGCGAGACCTTCGTCCTCGATCCCGAGATGCGCGCGCGGCTCGCCGCGCTCAATCCCAAGGCGTCGGCGCGCATGGCCGACCGGCTGCTGGAGGCGTCGGACCGGCGCTTCTGGTCGCCCGACGACGCGACCCTGGCCGCCCTGCGCGCGGCCGCCGACGACATCGAGGACAGGCTGGAAGGCCTGATCGCAGCGGAGTGACGTGCTGATGCTTCTCGACCGCCATAGCAGCGCCCCCGCCGACGGCGACGGCAGCGTCCAGGTCCAGCTCGATCCGTCGGTGCGGATCGGCCGCGCCAAGGTCTTCGCCGTCTACGGCAAGGGCGGGATCGGCAAGTCGACCACCTCGTCCAACCTGTCCGCGGCCTTCTCCAAGCTCGGCCACCGGGTGTTGCAGATCGGCTGCGATCCCAAGCACGACAGCACCTTCACGCTCACCAAGAAGCTGATGCCCACGGTGATCGACGTGCTCGAAAGCGTCGAGTTCCACGCCGAGGAGCTGCGCCCCGAAGACTATATGTTCGAGGGCTATAACGGCGTCATGTGCGTGGAAGCGGGCGGACCGCCCGCAGGCACGGGCTGCGGCGGCTATGTCGTCGGGCAGACGGTCAAGCTCCTCAAGCAGCACCACCTGCTCGACGATACGGACGTGGTGATCTTCGACGTGCTGGGCGATGTCGTCTGCGGCGGGTTCGCCGCGCCGCTTCAGCACGCCGAGCGCGCGATCGTGGTCACTGCCAACGACTTCGATTCCATCTTCGCGATGAATCGCATCCTCGCGGCCATCAACGCCAAAGCCAAGAATTACGATGTGCGTGTGGCGGGCGTGGTCGCCAAC
>ERZ1066121.1688-NODE-1688-length-15432-cov-8.347727_pt1 | contig 15432 bp, 11 predicted proteins | sample MGYA00382768_ERZ1066121 | MGnify/ENA primary metagenome ERZ1066121 (study PRJEB33369, sample SAMEA5778351) | biofilm metagenome | biome: Industrial cooling water; feature: Water cooling tower basin; material: Biofilm | place: United Arab Emirates | collected... | reverse complement strand
CGAGCACAACCACTCGATCTTCGGCGCCATCGAACAGCAGGTCGTGGCGGTGTAGCGGGCGCGTCAGGCGACCTGCGTCCTGACCCGTTCGTCTGCCGCCGCTTCGAGATCGAGCGGGCGAATGATCAGCGTCACCCGGTCGTGGCCGACCGCAAGGTTCAGCACATCGCCCGCCCGCACCGGCACTGGCGCAGGGAAGGGGTGAAGCACCTGCAACCAGCCGCCGTCGCTGTAGCTGTCGGGGTGGTTGTCGAAGGCGATCCCCTCGGCAAGGTCGATGTGCATCCACTGGACGATTCCCGCCGCGGTCCCGTCGGCTGTCACCGGGATGCGCAGCAGCTGGAGGTCGCTGTCGTGGCGCAGCTGCGTGAGGTCGAGCCGCAGCAGTTCGACATCCTGCGACAGCCGGCGCCAATCGGTCATGGTGCCGTGGATCGGAAGCTTCTGCGGCCCGAGCGCGCCGAAGCGCGCAACGTCGAAGCCGCTCACGCGGCCCACGAACACGTAATCGGCCAGCACCGCGCTTTCGACGAGGCAGCCCATCGCCGCCGCGCCGCGCGGGATGACGATGGCATCGGGTTTCAGCAGCCGGGCGTGGGCATCCTCGAAGGTGTCGATGACCTTTTCGGTGAGGAGGTCGCTGGAGAGGATTTCGGAGACGAGGATGTCGGCGCGTTCGGGCAGGTGTTCGCCCACTGCCAGCGCGGTAGACGGGGCGGTGTGGACCGTGATCGCTTCCGCATGGCCGTTGTCGGCGATGATCCGGCGGGCCATGGCGGCGATGACCGGCACCATCTCGCAGGCGGTGACCTGCCGCGCCCCGGCGCGCGCCGCCATCATCGCGAGGAGCCCGCTGCCCGTGCCGATGTCGAGCACCTGCGCGTCGGGCCCCTTGGCGGCCAGCGCGGCGATGATCGCTGTCTCGAAGGCTTCGTTGCGGCGCGTGTCGTTGAGCATCGGGATATGCCAGAAGGGCACCATCTCCGCGCTCAACCGGCGGATCTGGTGTTCGATATGGATGTTGCCCGGTTGCAGCGCGAGCGCGCGGGCGAACTCCTCGAGCGCCACGGTCTTCATCCCCGCATCGGCGAGGGTGACGGCGAGGTTGTTGCTGGCGACCGCATTGTCAGGGTCAAGCGCGCAGGCCGCCTTGAGCGCGGCGATGGCCTCTGCAAACCGGCCGCGGGCGGCGTGGAGAAGGCCGATCTCGTGCAGTGCGAGCGCGTGATCGGGGACCATCGCCAGCAGGCTGTCCCACAGGTCAAGCGCCTCGTCATCCGCGCCGCGCTTGCCCGCCAGCCCGGCGAGGATCGGCAGCACCTCGATCGTGCGGTAATCCTGTTCGATAACCATGCGGTAGCGCGGTTCGGCGGCGGCGAGATTGCCGGCCTCGTGGAGTTGCATCGCCTCTTCCAGCATGACGCGGGCGAAGGCGGTGTCAGAGTTGGCGGCTTGGGCGGTGTCGGTCATGATGTCCCCTGTTGCGCGGCGGGTTGCGGCGCCGGGGATTATTAACCTTCAGGCTTAAGCCTTCGACCGGGCAGACTAAGTGGTATTCCCCAGACCGCGCCACGGGCCTCTTGCGGCGCGGCGGCCTCAGCCCCCGGTCGCGGCGGCGTAGCGCGCGGAGACCTTGGCCCAGTCGACCACCTTCCACCAGCCGTCGAGGTAGTCGCCGCGGCGGTTCTGGTGCTTGAGGTAATAGGCGTGCTCCCACACGTCGTTGCCGAGGACGGGGGTGCCCTTCTGTTCGGCGACATCCATCAGCGGGTTGTCCTGATTGGGGGTCGAGGTGATCGCGAGCTTGCCGTCCGCGCCCACGATCAGCCACACCCAGCCCGAGCCAAAGCGGGCGGTGCCTGCTGTCCTGAAGGCGGCCTTGAACTCGTCCATCGATCCGAACTGGGCGTCGATCGCGCGCGCCAGAGCGGGGGAGACCTCGCCGACCTGTGCGGCGGGTGCCATCGTCTCCCAGAAGAAGGTGTGGTTCCAGTGCCCGCCCGCATTGTTGCGCACCGCCGCGGAGTGGGTGCCCGCCTTGGCGACCAGTTCCTCGAGCGGCACTCCGGCCAGCGCGGCGTCATCGGCCACCGCCTTGTTGAGGTTGTCGACATAGGCCTGGTGGTGCTTGCCGTGGTGGATGCGCATCGTCTCGGCATCGATCACCGGTTCGAGCGCGTCGGCGGCATAGGGGAGCGGGGCGAGGGTGAAGGCCGCCTGCATCGGCGCGCCCGCCTGCGCGAGCGCCGGGAGCACCGGGAGCGCCGTGGCGGCCAGCGGCAGGGCTGCGGCGGCCATGGCGGCGGCAGCAAGAGCGATCGGCAGGCGGCGGACGGGACGGGGCATCGGGGTCTCCTCAAGGGACTGTGCGGACGGCGCGCGCAAGAATCATGGCATCGGCACACCTGCTCGGGCTTTCATGCCTTACAGGCCTCGGGCCGGAATGGGTGCAAAAACGACAGGGTGAGAGCAGGGCGGGGCGGATCGCCCAGTCGCGCAGCCCGCACACCTCGCCTGACCCCCGCCGTAGCCCGCCGTAGCCCTGCCGTAGCCCTGCCGTCCCGCTGCGAGACCCTCTCGCCCGGCTGTTTCACGTGGAACATTGCGCAAGCCGCGCGGATTTTGGACAAAAGCGAAAGGTTTTCAATTGCGGCGGGCAATGGACAACAAGGGGTGCTTGTTGTCTAAGGCTGGACATGGCCCCCACCACCCCCCTCTCCAAGACCGGGCCGGGAATGCTTCACCCGCTCGCCTGGCGCGACTGGGCGGACCCGGCGCGCAGCATTTCCAGCACCCCGCGCAGCATCGGCGGGGCGATCGTCCAGCGTTGGGAGCGGAGCGCGCGGCGCATGGTCCAGCCGCCGCTCGACCATCACTACATCGTCGTCCACATGGGCGGGGCCAAGCGCATCACCCGCCGCCGCCGCACCCAGACGCTGGTGCGCGAGGCGCAGGACCGCGCGCTTTCCACGATCGAGGCGGGATCGTCCTACCACTGGATGACCGAAGGCCCGATCGCCTTCGGGCACGTCTATCTCGACCCGGCCTACTTCGCCGAGACGATCGGGCGGCAGTTCGACATCGACCCGGCCAAGGTCTGCCTGCACGAGACGGTCGGAGAATACGACCCGCTGCTCAGCCGCCTGTTCACGGCCCTGGTGCGCGCCTCGGAGAGCGACGACCTGGCGCTGATGGAGCAGGAGGACCAGCTCGAAGCCGCGCTCCACCGCCTCCATGAACGGCAGGCTGCCCCCGCGGCGGGCGCGGGGCGGATCGTGATTTCTCCGGCGGCGGTCGCGCGCGTCAGGGAGTATATCGGCGCGAACCTTGCCGCGCCCATCGCGCTCGACGATCTGGCGGGGCTGGCGGGCTACAGCCGCTTCCACTTTGCCCGGGGGTTCCGCGCCGCGACGGGCCTGCCGCCCTATGCCTACATCTTGCGCGCCCGGATCGCGCTGGCCTGCCGCCTGCTGGGCGAGGCGCACCTGCCGGTCAATGCCGTCGGCAATGCGGCAGGTTTTGCCTCGCACCCGCAATTCACGAGCCGGTTCCGCCGGTTGACGGGCATCTCCCCCAGCGCCTACCGTCGCATCATGCGCTGAGGGATGCGCCGCGAGAACGGCGCTCAGACGCGCACGGCGCGGCGGTAGCGGCCCGGGGAAATGCCGAGTTCGCGGCTGAAGGCGGCGGTGAAGTGCGCCTGGTTGGCAAAGCCGCATTCCAGCGCCAGTTCCGCAAGGGGCATGGCATCGTCGGCCAGCATCTGCCGCGCCCGCTCCAGCCGCCGCGCCCGCAGGAAATGGTAGGGCGTCTCGCCCGTCGCGAGCTTGAAGACCCGCAGGAAATGGTTGGAGGATAACCCCGCCGCCTGTGCCAGATCGTCGAGCCCGATGCTTTCGTGAAGGTGGGCCTCGATGAAGTCGATCACCCGCCTGAGCTTGGGCGGGGATAGGTAGATGCGCTCGCACGGCGCCGCCGCGGGCGGGGTGTCGTTCGTCACCAACAGCCCCGCGACGGCGCGCAGCAGCCCGTCGATCATCAGCCGCGAGCCGAGGCTGGGTCGGCGCAGCTCGTTCTCGATCAGGGCAAGAAGATGGGCGACGCGCGGCAGGTGCCGGCCGACAATCGGCGCGAGCGCATCGGCCCCCTTGCCCTCGCCTTCCAGCAGCGAGGCGACCACGCCTTGGCGCAGGTAGAGCACGAAAGAGCCGGCCTCGGGATCGAACTGGAGGCGGCTGTCGGCCCCGGCGGGAAGAAAGCAGCACAGGTCGCGGTGCAGCGCGATCTCGCGCCGGGTGCCGCAGACGTCGATACCGACCTTGCCCGATCCGCCGCGGTTGACGATGAGGGCATCCCAATCGTCCTCGGCCGGGCAATCGGCGATCAGTTCCACCGTCCCGCTGGTGAAGGTGCGATGGTGCCGCATCGCCACCATCGGCAGCGTGCCGGTATCCAGCAGCCTCACATCGGGGGCGGCCGACCAGTGAATGTGGCGCAGGAAAGTCGGACCATTGTCCGGCACGGCGACGTGAAAGCGCGGGTCTTCGGGCAGTGCCATCGTCGTGCCTCCCAGCATCGGGCGGGGCCCCGGCGATGCTCGGGACGTGTCCGGACCGATTGACACCCGAACATTACGCGGGGAGATGACCGTTGAACAGGCGAGCGGCGGCCGGTGGCGACAAAAGCGCAAGAAAACGAAACCCCTGCCGCCGATCGGCGCGCGCCCTTGCGGCTACTGCAACACCCCGTAGCCTTCCTCGTCCATGCGCAGCGACATCGCCGGGCGGATGTCGGCTGTGGCAAGGCCCGCGGCAACCAGCGGCAGGCTTTCGATCTCGGCGCGCATCTCGTCCGGGCTCTGGATGCACAGGAGGGTCAGTTCGTCCCGGTCGGTGCTGGCGAGTGCGAGGACGAAGCGGCCCATCCTCGCCCATTCGAGCAGGGCCTCATATTCGGCGCTGCGATAGAAGCTGACTTCGTCGCGGCCTGCGGCGGGCGCGATCCGCAAGGTGACGAGCGTGATCGCCATGTTGGGCGCGAGCAACCCCTTGGGCCGCCCGGAAAACCATTCGATCCACCTCAGCCAGGGCATGTCCGGTCGATACCTTTCGCTGCAGTCCCTAGGCCCGCCCGGCAGCGGGGGCTTTCGAATTCTTGCGCAGGCGGTGCTGGTGCGACCGGCGGCTTGCCGTGTCAATCGGCGCCAACGGCGATCATCGCTTGTCCGGCGGTCCACCGCCTCACGCTCGCAACCCCTGTCATCGCCCGCGATCCGCGCCTATAGGGGCGCATTCGGTCCGCGTTCAGGCGCCGGGCCGGACACGTCTCGAATTCCGACCCGCCTTGCCCTGTCACCCGCGTCCGGACCACGCCCCGCATGGCCTCCACCCCCTCGCTCGAACAGGCCTACCTCGCCCAGCGTGAGCGGCTGCTGCGCTTCCTGCGCGCGCGCGGGGCGGGGGAGGCGGCGGAGGACCTTGCGCAGGAGTTGTGGCTGCGCCTTGCCGCCGCGCCCGATCCGGTCGCTGCGGCCAATCCCGGCTACATGCTGCGCGCGGCCGACCGGCTGATGATCGACCGTTACCGCGCCGAGCGGCAAGCCGCTTCCCGCGACAAGGCCTGGGCCGAGGCGCAGCCCGGCCTTGCCGACAACATCGCGCCCGCCCCCGGTGCCGAGCGCGAGCTTGCCGCCCGGCAGGAGGTCGCCGCGATCGAACGTGCGCTTGCCGACCTCGGACCGCGCGCCGCCGCGATTGTCCGCCGCCACCGCATCGACGGGCAGACCCAGCGCGCCATCGCCGCCGAATTCGGCGTCAGCCTCAGCACGGTCGAGGCCGATTTGAGGCGCGCCTATGCCCTGATTGCGGACGCAAGGAGGGCGCTCGATGAGGTGTGAAGCGATCGGCTCCGTCTTGGGTGCAGGAGACCCGAATCAATGAGCGGCACGAAGACCACCCTTTCGCCGATCCGCGAACAGGCCATCGCCTGGGCGGCGACGACGCGCGACCCCGACTTTGCCGACTGGGACGGCTTCACCGCCTGGCTCGAGGCCGACCCGGCCCATGCGCGCGCCTATGACGCGGTGCAATTCGCGCTGGAGGATGCCGACGCGGTGCTCGCCGCCCTGCCCCAGCTCGTGCCCGAGCCCGAGGCGGAGCCTGAACCTGCCGCCGCCAACGACAACCCGCCGAGCGGCTGGCTGGCGTCCCGCCGCGCCTGGCTCGGCGGGGCGGTGGCTGCGGCGCTGGTGCTGGCGCTCACCTCGGTGCTGTGGCTCGCGCCTTCGGGCGGTGCGATCCACGAAACCGCGCCGGGCGAAACCCTCACCATCGCGCTCGGCGATGGCAGCCGCGTGGAACTGGCGGGCGGCAGCCGCCTTGCGGTCGAGGGCGAGCGTGCGGCGCGGCTGGAGGCCGGGCAGGCGCTCTTCACCATCCGCCACGACGCGGCCCGCCCCTTCGTGCTCGATGCCGGGGCCACGCGGCTGGTCGATGCGGGCACGGTGTTCGATGTGAGGCTGGCGGGCGAGACGCTCGATGTCGCGGTGTCGGAAGGCGCGGTGGTGGTCGCGCCGGATGCGCAGGCGATCCGCCTCGATGCCGGAATGCGGGCTGTGCGCGAGGGCGGGCGATACCGCGTCGCCCCGGTCGATCCGGCGGGGGTGGGCGAATGGCGGCGCGGGCGGATCAGCTTCGAGAATGCAGGCCTCGCCGAGATCGCCGCCGAACTCTCCCGCGCGACCGGGCTCGTCTTCACGGCCGAACCCGGCGACACGCGCCTGTCGGGCAGCATTGCGGTGGATGCGGTGCGCGCCGATCCGCGCGCGCTCGAGGCGCTGCTCGGGGTCAGCGTGCGCCCGCAAGGCGAGGGCTGGGTGATCGCGGCCCGGTGACGTCATGAGAGCGATCGTCCCCCTCCTTGCCCCCCTCCTTGCCAGTGCCGTGCTGGCCAGCGCCGCGCCGCTCGCCGCGCGCGAGGTGGTATTGGCGGTGCCGGACGGGACGGTGTCGGAGATCGCCATCGGGCTGGCGCGGGCGACGGGGGCGAGCATCGTCATCGCCGATCCGGCGCTGGGCCGCCGCCGCATCGCCGGGATCAAGGGGCGGATGGCGGCCGAGGAGGCAGTGAAGCGGCTCGCCCGGGCAGGCGGAATGGAAGCGGTGAAGGTCGGCGCGGAGTCATGGCGGCTGGTTGCGGCACCCCCGCGCCGGATGGTCTCGCGCCCGCGCCCGCCGCGTCCTGCGCCGCTCGATCCGACCCGGCGCCCCCCCGGCGCGCCGCTCTCGCCGAGCGAGGGCGAGCCGATCATCGTCACCGCCACCAAGCGCGACCTCGCCTATGCCGAGGTCGCAGGCCAGGTGACGCTGCTCGATGGCGAGGTGCTCCAGCGCGGCGGGGTCGGCGGGACCGAGCGGATCATGCAGCGCGCCGCCAGCGTCTCCTCGACCTATCTCGGCAGCGGGCGCAACAAGCTGTTCATCCGCGGCATCGCGGATTCGAGCTTCACCGGGCCGACGCAGGCGACGGTGGGCCAGTATTTCGGCGACCTCAGGCTCTCCTACAACGCCCCCGACCCTGACCTGCGCCTGTCCGACATGGAGCGGGTCGAGATCCTCGAAGGGCCGCAGGGGACGCTCTACGGGGCGGGGTCGCTGGGCGGGATCATCCGGCTGGTGCCGCGCGCCCCGGTGCCGGGCGAGACGAGCCTTGCGGCGATGGGCGGGGCAAGCCTCATCGCCCGCGGCGAGCCTGGCGGGGATGCACATGCGACGCTTAACCTGCCGGTCGCGGGCGAGACCGCGACGCTGAGGATCGCGCTCGATGCGGCGAGCCTCGGCGGCTATATCGACAAGCCCGCGATCGGCCGGCGCGATGTCAACCGCACCGTGATCTTCGGCGGGCGCGCGGCGCTGCGGGTCGACATCGCGCCCGGCTGGCAGGCCGATGTCATCCTGCTCGGGCAGGACACCCGTTCGGACGACAGCCAGTATGCCGACCGCGGCGGACGACGGCTGGTGAGCTCGGCGGCGCTCACCGAAGGCAGCCGCGCGCAATACGGACAGGCGCAGCTGGTCGTGACGGGGCGGATCGGCGATGTCCGGATCAAGTCCTCGACCGGGATCGGCGCGCAGGACCTCACCGAACGCTATGACGCGACCGCCCCCGAGGGCCAGCCGCGCCTGTTCCGCCAGCGGGGCGTGACGCGCTTGATCGCCAACGAGACACGTCTCTGGCAACCGGTCGGCGAGCGCGGCTGGGGCTGGGTGCTCGGCACCAGCATTACAGGCAACCGCAACACCGTCACCCGCAGGCTCGGCGATGTCGGGGAGGCGGGCGCGGCAGCGGGAATCGCCGAAGGGCTGGCCGTCACCAGCGATTCGCGCGCGCTGATCGCCGCGATCCCCGCCGCGACCGGCGTGCGCAACACCGTCTTCGAGATCACCGGCTACGGCGAGGCGAGCTACCGCCTTCTTCCCCCGCTGACGCTGACGGCCGGGCTCAGGGTCACGACCGTCGAGTTGGGCGGAGCAGGGGAGGACGTCGCGCCTGCCCTCGCGCTCGCCGCGCAGGCCCAGGCGATCACCGCCGAGCGGCGCGAGACCGCCTATCTGCCTTCTGCCTCCGCGTTACTCGACATCGGCGAGCGCGGGCGCGCGTGGCTGCGCTATCAGGAGGGCTTCCGCCCCGGCGGGCTGGCGGTGGCGGGCAATTTCGTGCGCCAGTTCCGCTCCGACCACGCGCGCACGGTGGAACTGGGCGGCGGCTGGGGCGAGCCGGGCCGGGGGGACTTCGATCTCACCGCGAGCCTTTCCTACACCCGCTGGCGCGACATCCAGGCCGATTTCATCGACGAGGGCGGCCTGCCGTCCACCGCCAATATCGGCGATGGCGATATCTGGGCGGCAAGCGTTTCGGGCAGTGTCCGCATCGCCCCGGGCCTGCGCGCCGAGGCGGGGGCGACCCTCAACGACAGCAAGGTCGACGAACCGGTGTTCTTCGCGCCGACCGCCGTGTCGCTGGCAGGCTTCGACCTTGTCGCCCCTGCCGGAGCCGACGCCGCCGCGCGCTTCCTTGCCGCGCCGCGCCTCTCGCGCATTCCCAACATCGCGAGGTTCGCCGGGCGCGCAGGGATCGAATGGCGGCGCGATTTCGCGGCCGGCACCGGCATCATCGCCGATGGCTGGGTGAGCTATGTCGGCACGTCGCGCCTCGGGGTCGGGCCGGAGCTGGGCGAGCCGCAGGGCGACTATCTCGACAGCGGGATCAACCTGCGCTGGGGACGCGAACATGCCGGGCTGACGCTGTCGGTCACCAATCTGGCGAACAGCCAGGGCAACCGCTTCGCGCTGGGCACGCCGTTCGCCACGGGCCGCGCGCAGATCACCCCGCTCCAGCCGCGCACCATCCGCTTGGGCCTCGACGCGCGGTTCTAGAAAAAATCTGCACGACGCCGCCAAGGTTGCGGCGCGAGGGCTCCGTCTGACTGGTCGAAGGACCAGGAGGAACCGCCTTGATCAATTCCCGTATGCTGCTCGCCGGAACCGCGCTCGCTGTCGTCGTCACGCCGTTCCTTGCCGCGAGGCTCTCCGCCCAGACCGTCATCAACACCGCGCGCACCACGCCGGTGGTGACCTCCACCGTCAACAACGGCCAGCCCAACGACGTGCGCATCGACACCGCCGGGTCGGTGATCGTCACCAGCGGCACGGCCGTGACCGTCGACAGCAACAACGCCGTCACCAATGCCGGCACCATCAGGATCAGCGATGCCGACAACGCCGTCGGCATCCGCGTGACCGCCGGGCGCACCGCGAACATCGCCAATTCGGGCACGATCACCATCGATGAGGCCTACACCCCGACCGATACCGACAACGACGGCGACATCGACGGGCCCTTCGCGGTCGGCACCGGGCGGACCGCGATCCGGCTCGAAGGGGCGCTGACCGGCAATCTTTCTCACACCGGGACGATCCTTGTCGAAGGCAACCAGTCGGCGGGCATCCGCGCGCTTGGCCCCGTCACCGGCAATGTCACCATCGAAGGCAGGACAACCGTCATCGGCACCAATGCGCTGGGCGTCGGGCTGGGCGCGGTGTCGGGCGAGGTGCGGCTGGCGGGCGAGATCGCGGTGCGCGGCGAGGGCGCGCGCGGCGTGGTGCTGAGCGGCGATATCGGCGGCCCGCTGCGGGTGCAGGGCACGATCACCGCGACCGGATACCGCACCGTTCCCGCTCCGTCCGACACCGCGCGGCTCGATGCGGACGATCTCCTGCAAGGCGGCAGTGCGCTGGTCATCGAGGGCAATGCCGCGCGCGGCATCCTGTTCGAGACCGTGGGTCAGACCAGTCCGCGGATCGTCGCCTTCGGCGCGGCCCCGGCGATGCAGATCGGCGGGGAGAAGGCCATCGCCATCGGCGCGACGCAAGGCACGGCCAATGGCTTTGGCGTGGTGGTCGCCGGGACGGTGCTGGGTGACGGGGTCTATCAGGGCGTCAATGCCACCGGCATGCGCATCGGCGGGCGCGGCGGGGCGGTGAGCATCGCTGGCGGGGTTCAGGTCAACGGCCAGATCAACGCCGCATCGCGCGGGGGCAATGCCACGGCGCTGCACCTTGCCGCAGGCACCACCGTGCCCGAATTGCGCAACGCAGGGACCATCGCCGCTGGCGTGAACGGCACCACCGGCACCGGGCAGGCGACCGCAGTGCTGATCGACACCGGCGCTTCGCTTGCGACCTTGCGCAACTCGCGCAGCATCACCGCCACCACCATCGCCGGCGGCAGCGCCATGGCGATCCTCGACCGTTCGGGCACGCTGGGGCTGATCGAGAACAGCGGCGGCATCGGTGCGGGCGGCGCGGCGGCGGGATCGGGGCGCAATGTCGCTATCGACCTTTCCGCCCGCAGCGCGGACAGCATCATCCGCCAGACGGTCGTCGCCGCCGGGATCGCCGCGCCGCAGATCGTCGGCGATGTGCGCTTCGGGGCGGGCAACGACCTGCTCGACCTTGCCGACGGGACGATGACCGGGACCGTGTTCTTCGGCAGCGGCACCAACCGGCTGACGCTGTCGGGCGATGCGGGCTTCATCGGCACGGCCGATTTCGGCGGCGGGGCAGGGGTGCTGAGCCTTGCCGGCACCGCATTCTTCGACGGGCGGCTGGCGGGGGCGCAGAACGTCGCGGTGAACATCGCCGGGGGCACCTTCGCCCTGTCCGGTCCCGCCAGCATCGCCAGCCTCGATCTCGGCGCCAATGCGGTGATCGGGGCAACCGTGGGCGGGCCTGCGGCCGATGCCACGGCGATCACCGTGAGCGGGGCGGCGACCTTCGGCACGGGCAGCAAGATCCGCGTGCGCATCGCCGATCTGACCACGGCGGTCGGCACCCACACGATCATCGCCGCAGGCAGCCTGTCGGGCGCCAGCAACCTCACCGCGGATTCGGCGCTGGTGCCGTTCCTCTACAAGGCGGCGCTTGCGGTGAGCGGCAACACCATCAACATCGCCGTCACCCGCAAGGCGACCGGGGAGCTCGGCCTCAACGCCTCGGAGGCGGCCGCCTTCGATCCGCTGTTCGCCGCGCTGTCGAAGGATGCCAAGGTCGCCGACCTGTTCCTGGGGATCGGCACCGCCGAGGTGTTCCAGGCCTATGTCGCCCAGACCCTGCCCGACCACGCCGGCGGCAGCTTCGAGGGGCTGTCACAGGGCTTGCGCGCCTTCGACCGCCACTTCATGGACCCCAACTCGCCCTTCGACGAGGAAGGCAAGTTCCGGGTGATCGCCGATTTCGCCAACTGGAACGTCGAGAAGGATCGCGGCCAGTCGGCGGCGTTCGACCTCAGCGGCCTCGGCTTCAGGGGCGGGGTCGAATACCTGACCTCGGTCGGCGCCTTCGGGGTGACGGGCACCTGGCTTTGGAACAAGCACAGGAACGGCCCGATCGACAACTCCGTCCTGTCCGACAGCTATGAGGGCGGCGTCCACTGGCGCGGCAAGTTCGGACCCGTCATCGGCTTTGCCCGCGTGGGCGGGGGGAAGATGGACTTCTCCGGCTCGCGCCTGTTCGCCGGCGGGACCGGGGCCAACGCGGTCAACTACACCATCGCGCGCGAATGGAGCGGCGACTTCATCACCGCGACCGGCGGCGTGTCGATCGAGGGGGGCGGGCAGTTCTTCTTCTTCCGCCCCTCGGTGGTGGTAGATTACCTGCGCCTGAAGGAGGACGGCTACACCGAGACCGGCGGCGGCAATGCCCTGAACCTGACGGTCGAGGACCGGGCGAGCAAGGAGATCGGCATCAACGGCGCGATCGCGGTCGGCTTCGACCTGTTCGGGATGCAGGCGCGCGACCGCGGGTGGCTGCGCATCGAGACCGAGGGCGGCTGGCGCGAGCTGCTGTCGAGCGACCTGGGCGCAACCCGGGCGCGGTACAACACCGGCATGCAGTTCACGCTCGATCCCGAAGGGCGCGACGGCGGCTGGTTCGCCCGCGCCCGCGCGCTGGGCGGGGACGGGAGCTACAAGATCGCCGGCGAGGCCGGGCTGGAGGAACGCTTCGGCAATATCGGCTATTCCTTGCGCGCATCGCTCCGCCTCGGCTGGTGAGATGCGTGCGGGGTGCCGGTGTGCAGCCGTTGCGTCCCCCCGCAGGCGCCGCCGGCACCCTATCCGTCCTGTCTCACCCGAGCGCGCGCCCCGTGGCAAAGCTGCGCGCGCCCAGCACCACCTGCCTGCCCACCAGTTCCAGCTGGGCGCGCGCGCGATCCTCGAGGCATTCGCCCTCGGGCGAGAACAGGCCCTGATAGGTGCGGATCGTCGCCCCCATCGGGGTCGGCCAGCCGCGCAGCGCATGGGTGATCGCGCGCATCGTGATGAGCGTCGACATCGTCGCCTGATCGCCGAACGCGGTCGCGATCAGGCCCACCGCCCGCCCGTCGAGATAGGGCCGCGCGTCCCCGGCCAGATCCTCGAGATAGTCGAGCGCGTTCTTGACCACGCCCGAAATCGTGCCGTGATAGCCGGGCGCGGCGATCAGCACGCCGTCAGCCTCGCGCACCGCCGCGACCAGTTCCGCCCCCCACGAGGCATCGTGCCCCGGACCGCGATAATGGGGGAGGGCGGCAAGATAGTCGCCGCCGAACACCGTCACCTCGGCCCCTTCGCCTGCCGCCACATCGGCGGCGATGCGCAGCGCCTGCTCGGTGGTGGAGGCGGCGTTGACCGTGCCGCCAAGGGCAACGATGCGCGTGGGCGAGGGGCGGGTCATGCGGGAGAAGTCCTTTCAGCGATATGGGCGGCCAGATAGGCCTCGAGCCGGGCGGTCTCATCACGGGTGAAGCGCAGGCCCAGCTTGGTGCGCCGCCATAGCACGTCTTCGGCGGTGCGCGCCCATTCGCGGCGCGCCAGATGATCGACCTCGGCAGCGGTGAGGCCGTGGCCGAAATCCTCGCCCAGTTCGGCGCGGGTGGCGGCCTTCCCGAGAAAGCCTTCTGCGCTGGTGCCGTAGAGGCGGATCAGCCGCTCGGCCTCGGCGGACGAGAGAAAGGGGTAGCGCGCTTCGAGGGCGGCCATCTGCGTGCCGGCCTCGGTCATGCCGAAATTGCCGCCCGGCAGGGGCGCAGTGCCGGTCCAGTCGCCGCCCTTCAGTGCCGGGAGGAAGGGCTGGAGCCGTTCCACCGCCTCGGCGGCGAGGTGGCGGTAGGTGGTGATCTTGCCGCCGAATACCGAGAGCAGCGGCGGCGTGCCGTCCGTGCCCCCGTCCAGCTCGAACCGGTATCCGCGCGTCGCCGCCTCGGGCTTGCCCGAGCCGTCATCGACCAGCGGGCGCACCCCGGAATAGGTCCAGACGACGTCGGCAGGGGTCACGGGCCTGCGGAAGTAATCCGAGGCACCCTCGCACAGATAGGCGATTTCCTCGGGCGAGGCGCGCACTTCCTCGAGGGTGCCGTCATGGTCCACGTCGGTGGTGCCGATCAGGGTGAAGTCGCGCTCGTAGGGGATGGCAAAGAAGATCCGCCCGTCGGGCAGCTGGAAGAAATAGGCGAAATCGTGTTCGAACAGCTTGCGCACCACGATATGCGATCCGCGCACGAGGCGCATCTTCTGCGCCGAAGGCTCCCCCGCCCGGCCGAGCAGGTCGAGCACCCGCGGCCCTGCGGCATTGACGACGGCGCGGGCATGGAAGACCTCGCCCCCCGCCGCGATCCGCCATGTATCGCCCGCGCGGGCGAGCGCGGTGACTTCGCAAGCGGTGCGCACCTCGGCCCCCCGGTCGGCGGCGTCGCGGGCGTTGAGGATCACGAGCCGGGCATCGTCGACCCAGCCATCGGAATAGGCGAAGGCGCGGGTGTATCGGGATTTCAGAGGCGCGCCTGCCGGGTGCTTCGTCAGGTCCACGCCCTCGGCCGCCGGAAGCCGCTTCCTCCCCCCGATATGGTCATAGAGGAACAGCCCCAGCCGCAGCAGCCAGCGCGGGCGCAGGCCTGCACGGTGCGGAAGAATGAAGCGCAGCGGCCAGATGATGTGCGGCGCGATCCCCCACAGCACCTCGCGCTCGGACAGGGCCTCGCGCACCAGGGCGAATTCGTAATGCTCCAGATAGCGCAGGCCGCCGTGGATCAGCTTGGTGGAATTGGACGAGGTGCCCTCGGCAAGGTCCCCGCGTTCGAGCAGCAGCACCCGCGCGCCGCGCCCCGCGGCATCGCGCGCGATCCCGGCGCCGTTGACGCCGCCGCCGATCACCGCAAGGTCGTACACTTCGCTCATCAAGGCACCCAACGCGCCGCATCCGGCGCCGTGCCCGCCGCTGTGGCGGCGGCGGGGCGCGGCGGCAAGCCCTTTGCGCCGCGTGGGTCCCGAACCGCCTCTCTCACGCCGCCAGCGGCTCGGGTCGGCGGATCTCGGGCAGCAGCCACCGGAACCACGCCAGCGCCGCAAGGTAGGACCCGGCGGCGAACACGAACAGCGGGGCATAGCCCAGGCCCGCATCGAGCACGCGGCCTGCGGCAAGGCTGATCGCCACCCCGCCCATGTTGCCCATGAAGGCCCCGAAGGCCGTCACCCGCCCGACCTTGGCCTCAGGCACGACATCGGTGATCGTCGCGAACAGCGAGAGCGAGAAGCCCTGGTGCCCGGCCATCACCACCCCGATCATCGCCGCCACCGCCCAGAAGCTGCCCAGCCCCTGCACCAGCGGCAGGGGCAGCACGACCAGCGCCGAGACGAGCATGACGCGCTTTCTCACCCGGTCCGGGCTCCAGCCGCTCTCGAGCAGCCGGGTCGAGACCCACCCGGCGAGGAAGGCGCCCAGCCCCGATCCGGCAAAGGCGATCCCCAGCGGCACCGCCAGTTCCAGCGTCGAGAGCCCGAAGGTCTTGCGGTAATAGTCCGCCAGCCAGAAGTTGATGAACCACCAGGTCATGTCCGAA
>ERZ1066121.1680-NODE-1680-length-15472-cov-6.486346_pt1 | contig 15472 bp, 11 predicted proteins | sample MGYA00382768_ERZ1066121 | MGnify/ENA primary metagenome ERZ1066121 (study PRJEB33369, sample SAMEA5778351) | biofilm metagenome | biome: Industrial cooling water; feature: Water cooling tower basin; material: Biofilm | place: United Arab Emirates | collected... | reverse complement strand
GCTTCATTCCGCTGGCGGGGGCGTTCTACTCGCCCGAGACGCGGCTGGGCATCGCGCTGTTCGTGACGCCCGTATTTCGGTGGGGCGCCGACACGGCTACCCGCAAATCCACGACGCGCCTGCTCGGTTACTACACGCAGGAAAAACAGTGGAGCATCCAGCTCGAGCACTCGCTCTTCACGCCCGGCGAGCGCTATGCCATTGTGGGCAACTGGCGGTTCTACGACTACCCGATTTTCTACTACGGCGTCGGCGACGACACCCGGCAGGCCGACGAAGGCCTGGTGCAGTACAGGCTGATTACCATCTCGCAGCGGGTGTTGCGGCGGCTTGGCCCCGCTGCGCTGCCAACCGGCGGGCGGCGCCTGTTCGTGGGGCCGCAATACGTGCTCACGAGCCTTTGGGATATAGACGCCGCCCAAGCGCCCAAGCTTCTGGAGAGGCCCGCCCGCGAGCTACGCCCGACGACCATCTCGGGCGCCGGGCCGGTGCTGCTGCTCGACACCCGCGACCGCCTCACCTTCCCCGCCGCCGGCGCCTACGCCGAGCTGAGCGCCACCTTCACGGGCCTGGGCGGCGATTATTCGTTTGCGCGCTACCTCGTGGACGCGCGCCGCTACATCGGCCTCGACCACGGCCGGGGCCGCCACGTGCTGGCGGTGCAGGCCGTGGGCCAGTTTCACGCCGGCGAGGTGCCGTTTCGGGAGTTGGCGCCGCTCGGCGGCATCTCGCTGCTGCGCGGTTACTACGAAGGCCGCTACCGGGGCCGCCAACTGCTGGCGGCGCAGGCCGAGTATCGTTTCCCGGTGTGGCGCCGGTTCGGGGCGGTGGTGTTCGGCGGGATGGGCGACGTGGGGTACACGCTGGCCGATTTCGACAACCCGCGCCCGGCCGGAGGGGCGGGGGTGCGCTTCACGTTCAACCGCAAAGAACGCCTGAATGTGCGCGCCGATTACGGCGTCGGGGCGGGCGGTTCGGGCGGGTTTTATTTCAGTATCGGCGAGGCGTTTTAGGGCTTGATATGAGGATGTGGAGATGTGAGGATGTGGAGATGTAGAAATATGAACAGCAGACCCGTTTTATATGGGGCTCCTGCCCCAGGAGCTACCATCCGGTAGTAGCAAACCGGCGTCTCAGAAGTAGTTGGTCCCGCGGGGACCCACCACCCGCTGCGGCTTGGCATACGCGGGATGGTGGGTCCCTACGGGACCAGTCGTTCATCGATCTCGTAGATGCTACCAGATGGTGGTCTCTGGGGCAGGGGGCCCATAAAAAACGGGACCGCCTTTCAAATTCTCCCATCTCCCCACATCCTCACATCCTCACATCCCCCAAAATCTCTTCACCATCCCCATCCCTAGCGGCTTACGCGCACGGTTTTCCAGTAGGTGGTGTCGGTCATCACTACTTCCATCTTGTACTCGCCACTGGCGAGGCGGCCTACCTGCACGGCGCGGCTGGGCGCGGGGCTGGGTTCGAGCAATTCGGTTTTGACGAACTGGCTGGTTTGGGTGTTGATGAGCCGCAACGTGGCGGGCTGCGTCAGGCGATGATTGATGCGGATGCCGAACGTGCCCGTGCGGCGGTTCGGAATCAGGTCGAGGCCCGACAGGCTTTCCTGCACCACCGGCGAGTGAGCGGCGGCGGTTTTGGCGGGTTGCGCCGTGCTCTTTACGGCGGGCGCCTTCGGTGTGGCAATCTGCTGCTGCGCCAGCGCGGCGGGCGCGCTCAACAGCGAAACGAGCGGCAACAGCAGAGCGGCAAAACGGAAGGTGTACATAACGAAAGGTCGTGTTTTGAAAGTGGTGAACTGCGTGATGCTGCCCACTGATTCAAAACTGAGGCCATTCGTGCCAGCCGCGCGGCTTAGCGCACCTGCCACAACCTTGTGCCTGCCACTGCATCCTCACCCCCTGGCCCCCTCTCCACAGGAGAGGGGAAGGCTGAATGTGGTCCATCATCGCTCGGCCTGGGCCGGGCCGGCAACCGGCACGGCTACCGGCGCCGGGGCGGGCGGCTCGCCCACGATGGGCGCCGTTTTGCGCGCTTTGGGGCCGCGCTGCTTCGCTACCATCCCGCGCGCGGGCGTCGTGGCAAGGAGGTGGCCCGTGGGGTCAAAAAACAGGCGCTGCCCGGCTACGTGTACTTTCCAGCGGCGCGTAGCATCGGCGCGCGTGACGAAGGCCACCCCCCGCACCCGCTGCTTGGGGTAGCGCTCGAGGATGTAGGCGCGGGCATTAGGCGGCAGCTCTTTGGCGCGGGCGGCTTGCGTGGTTTCGAGCCAGCGGCCGTCGGCGTCGAAGCGAGCCGAGGCGGCGCCGGTGCTCGGCAACCGAAACGACGCCTGCCAGACGTTGCCGCGCTCGCGGTCCCAGACGGGCGTCGGGGCGGTGCCGCCGAAGCGGTCGGCATACGCCGCCTGCACGGCGGCGGGTACGTTGAGCGTGAGCTTTTTGGCGGGCCGGTCGGCGCGGCGTTGCGCGGCGGCCGGGAGCGCGCACCACACCGCCAGCACCAGCACGGCGAGGGTACGGACGAAGTAAGAAGGTTTCATTGGAAAGAAAGAGCGACCGGAAGGTGATGGTCGCGCGTCCTTATTCGCAGAAAGTCAGGTTGTAGTTGAGGTGATGCGACGGCGGTTGGGTACTGTAACGCCGAGTATCACTCGGTGATGGCGGCTGGGCATCGGTGGCTGAGTGTCGCCCAACTGCGTTTCCCAGCCGCCGTCACCGAGTGATACTCGGTGTTACGTTTTAGCGCCGAGTATCACTCGACATTACGTTTTCGGCTCAGAACTGAAAAATGATTCCAATCGTCGGAATCACCAGCGGGTCGGCGTCGTCGAAGAGGACGGGGATAGCGTTGGAGCCATCCGGGCGCACGGGCTGGCCGTCGGTGGAAGCAAACTGCGTCGGGTTGGTGGGGTCGCGCTGGAAGGTGTACTGCGGCGGACCGGGGTTGGGCAGCAGAAAGGCGTTGGTCACATCAAAATAGACGTTGAGCGCCTGCCGCCGGAAGTTGAGCTGCTTGTCGATGCGGAAATCGAACTGGTGAAACGTGTCGAGGCGGCGCGTGTTGAGGCGCGTGAAATCGAGCACCCCCGCGCCCGTGGAGGTGAAGTTGGCGCGCGAGGCGGCCTCATCCCACGGCGTGTAGGGGGCACCGCCGGCCATTCGGTAGCGTAGGCCCATCTGCCAGCCTTTGCCGAACTGCCGCCCCAGCAGCGCACTCAGCAAATGGTTCGTATCCCAGGCCGAGGGCCGCAGTACGCCATCCAGGCCGCTGAACTCGGAGCGGAAGTAGGTGTATGAAAACACCAGAAACAGCCCGCGCGTGAGTTTTTGCTGCGCGAACAGTTCGACGCCGTAGGTGCGCCCATCGCCGCTCGATACCACATCTTCGTTGCCGAGGGCCGAAAAATCGCCGCCGAGGTTGGCCAGCGAGATGCGGTCGCGTACGCTCACGGGGTAGCCGGAATAGCGCTTCCAGAAGCCTTCGAGTGTAAAGCGGAGCGCGGGCGTGGGCAGGTACTCGACGCCCGCTACGTAGTGCGTGGAGCGGATGTAGCGGCTGTCTTTATTGACGGGCGTACCGGCCGGGTCGGTGAAGCCCAGGATGGTGGAGGGCGGAATCTTGTAGTAGGTGCCGATGGAAGCATTGAGGTTCCAGCGGTCGGTAAGGGCATAGCTCAGGGAGCCGCGCGGCGAGAGTGTGCGCCACACCTCGTGGCCGGTGGTGGTGAAGGTGTTGCCGTCGGCGCGCACACCCGCCGAGAGCGTCAGGCGCTCGCTAAAGAAACTTTTGGTGGCCTGCCCGAAGGCGCCGTAGCGCACGTAATCGAGCGTGTTGCGGAAGCTCACCGTGACGCCCGGCGCCACCACGGCGCCCGTTTGGTCGAGCACGGGCTGGCGCAATTGGTTGAAAAACCGCGACGTAAACCCAATCAGCTGCGCCGACCCGCCCACGGCCCACCGCAGCCCGCCGGGCGTGGTTTTGTTGAGGTCCACGCGAAGCTTGTTTTCCACCTCGCCCGAGCGCGTGAGCAGGATGCGCTGGCTCTCATCACCTTGCGCGCGGTTCCGAAACAAATCGACCTTGTTATAGACCTGCGTCCGGCTCAGGGCCACGTTGAGGTAGCCGCCGGCCACCAGTCGCCGTAGCCCCGCGCCCACGGTGTAGTTGTCTTGCTGAAACGAGGGCGTGGAACGCAACACGTCGTCTTTTTCAGGCGAAGATTCCTTCGGTGTCACCACCGAAAAATTGTCGATAGCGCCCAGCCCAAGAAGCGTGACGGTAGTTTTCGGATCGACCCGGTGCGTCACCTTAAACTGATAATCCCAGAACGCGGGCCGAATCGGCAGATCGATCAGCTCAAAAAAACTTTGCAGATACGAGCGCCGCGCCGACGCCAGAAACGTCGTGCGTCCGCCGTTCACCGAGTCTTTGCGCGTGGAGCGGCCGAGCGGCCCTTCGAGCGTGAGGGCTGCTTCGGTAAACGACGTCCGCAGGTTGCCCTGCACCCGCTCCGGCGACCCATCGCGCTGCCGAAACTGCAGCACCGACGAGAGCGGATTGTCGTACCGTGCCTCAAACGCCGACGACGAGAGCGTGACGTCTTCAATGAATGACACGTTCAGAATCCCCGCCGGCCCGCCCGCCGACCCTTGCGTGGCGAAGTGGTTGATGACGGGCACCTCGATGCCGTCGAGGTAAAACACATTTTCGTTCGGCGCCCCGCCCCGGATGATGATGTCGTTGCGGAAGCCCGCCGTGCCGCCCGTGCCGCCGCCGCCCACGCCGGGCAGGTTCTGCACGGTGCGCGAGATGTCAAAATTGCCGCCGGGGTTGGTCAGGATTTCCTCCGATGTCAGGCGCTGTACGCTCAGTGGCGTCTCGGCCGTAGCCACGCGGATAGCGCGGTTGGCTACCACTTCCACGGTGCCCACTTGCTGGGCGGCTGCCTCGGGTTCGAGCACCAGCGTGGCCGCGTTGCCGGTCGTAATGCTCACGTTGAAGCGCGTAAACGGCCGGTAGCCGAGCGCCTGTACCACCACGTTGTAGTTGCCCGGCGGGATGTTGGTGAGGCGAAAACGCCCCTCCACATCAGCCGCCGCGCCGAGCGAGGTGCCTTCCAGCGACACCGACGCGCCGATCAGCGGCTCCTGGGTGGCGCGGTCGCGCACGAGGCCGGTGAGGGTGGCGGTGGGTTGGGGCGAAGTGGTTGATTGAGCAAACGCTGCGGGCAGCGTGGTCGAGAACGCGACCAGTGTGAGACTGGCGCGGAGTGTAAAATGTAGAATCATCGGGATGCAGTCGTAACCGGCGCGCGGCGCGGAGGTTTGGCGCGGCGTGTGGCAAAAGACAGCTATCCCGTACGAAAATCGCCGCTACAGCGCCCAACTCAGCCCCAGTTGCGTGCCGGCCGCCGTGAGGTAGCGCGGCTGCCAGCGGAGCGAGGGCGCCACGCGCGCCGTCAGGCGCGGCGCCAGGGCGTAGTTGAGGCCCAAGGCGCTGGTAAGGGCCACTGTGGGGCCGCCGAACGGCCCGGCACCGGCGCCCACTTTTTCAGCAACCAACCACGAGCCGAACGGTGGCACCGGGTCGGGTGTAGCACCGCTTCTAATCATAGTACCACCCACGAACCATTGCGCCTGCGCGCCCACGGCCACATCGGCCCAGCAGCGGGTGCTGCGCGAGAGCGGCGTCAGGCGCACCCGCACCTGCACGGGCACCGTCAGGAAGCGGTAATCGGTAGCGAAGCCGCTGACGCGGCCATCGAGGCTGCCGACCGCCTCGCCGCGCACTTCCGTGCGGATGCGCGTGTAGCCTACGCCCGCGCTCAGGCTCACGGCTTCGTTCAGCAGATACTCGCCGCTGAGGGCGGCGCTCATTCCGGCGCGGCCCGTCTCGACGCGCCCCGGCCGGTTGGCAGCGCGCCAGTTGACGTGCTCCGGCCCGGCGGCGGCTGTCAGGCGCCACCGCTGGGTCAGGCGCGGCTCGCGGCGCACCACTACGGCGCGGGGGGCCTCGGCGGCCGGGTTGGGCGTGGCCGAATCGGCAGGCGGGGCGGCTACGGTGGCTTCGGCGCCCAGTGAGAGCTGCGCCAGCAGCGAATCGGCGCGGCGCTGGAGGCGGGCCAGCTCGCGTTTCTGCGTCAGGAGGGCGCGGCGGCGGGCGGCGGTTGAGTCGGCGGCGGCGGCGGCTTGGGCGGAGGTTTCGGCGGCTAGTAGTGGCAGCAGGGCGGGCGGTAGGGCTGCTTCTCTGAAAGCAGGCTTATGAGACTCATCAGTCATCAGAGGCTCATAAGACTTAACAGATTTATAAGACTTATAAGTCTTATGAGACCTGTATGTCTTACCGACCTCATACGTCTTATTTACGACAACCGGGGCCACCCCATCACCCGGCGCCGCAGGCGCCGCTACTGCTGGCGGCGTGTGCCGCTCACGCGGCCCAGCCGGCGCCTCGGCCACTACTGCCACCGGCCCGGCCGCCCCCACCACCTCTGCCGGATGTGGCAGCCACCAGCCCACCAGCACCCCCACCAGTCCGGTGAAGGCGGCGGGCAGCCACGCGCCGCCGCCCCGCGCGAGCGGCGGAGTGGGCGCGGCGGCGCCGAGGCGCGTCTCGATGCCGGCCCATACCGCTTCGGAGGGCGCGGGGCGGTAGCTACCGAGCTTGTCGCGCAGAAAAGAATCGAGTCGTGTGTCGTCTTGCTCTTCCATTGGAGTAGAAGGGGCGGCGCGGCGGGCACCGCAACCGGCTTAATTGGGGCGAGGAAGGTGGTTGTGTTCGGCCTGCAGCAATTGCACGAGGCGCGAGCGGCCTTTGCTGAGCTGGGCCTTGGAGGTTGATTCGGTGATGCCGAGCAACTCGCCGATTTCAGCGTGCGAGTAGCCGTCCACGGTGTAGAGGAGCAGCACCACGCGGCAGCCTTCGGGCAGCAACTCGATCAGCCGAAACACTTCTTCGACGCTCAGGCGGTCGAGGGCGTCGGCGTCGGGGGTGTGCAGGTGGTAGGCTTCTTCGATGGGCGTGGCGCGGCGCAGGTGTTTGTCGCGCTCGTAGGCCGTGAGGGCCGTCGTGACGACCACCCGCCGCATCCAGCCCTCCAGCGAGCCTTCCGAGCGGAAGCTCTCCAGGCGGGTAAAGATTTTCACGAAGGCGTCCTGCAAAATGTCTTCGGCTTCTTCCATCGACGCCGAGTACCGACGCGCCGCCCCCAACAGCGTGGGGGCGTAGCGCTGATACAGCATCCGTTGCGCTTCCGGCTCGCGGTTGACGCAGCGGGCGAGCAACAGCTCGAGGTCGGGAGCCAGCATTCGGGGGGTGGCTGGGTGGAGGAAGGGGGGCGATAGGTCAGACCCGCGCGCGGGCCGAAAGGCTGCCGCCGTGTGCTGAAAAGTTACGCCAGGTGGCGCGGTTACGGCTGCTGGTCGGCGGCGGGGGCGGCGGGCGCGGTGTCGAGGGGCACGGCCGTGCGCTGGCCGGCGGGCGCGGGCGACGAGTCGGCGGGTACGGCCGGAGCCGGGGCGGCGGGCAGCGCCGTGGTGTCGGCGGGGGCGGTGGTGGCGCGGGTGGTGTCGGCGGGGGTGGCTGCCGGGAGCGTGTCGGTGGCTTCGGCGCCGGGCAACGCAGAGGCGTCTTCTTCGAGCAGAAACGCCGTGGTGTCGGGGGTAGCGGCTTCGGGGGCGGCCGGGTCGGTGGCGCCGGCCGATTTCGGCTCCGGCATCCACAGAAAAATCGCCTGCACGGCCAGCGCCAACGCGGCGGCGCCGCTCAGCCACAGGGCAGTACGAGGGCGGGGCGGCGGAACAGCAGACGGCGAGGGTGTCGGCACGGCCACAAAGGTCGGGCGCGGGAGGAGAGCTACAAGCTGCGAGCTTTGAGCGACAAGCTTTAAGCCGCAAGCTACAAGCCTGCGTACGGCGCGGGCTTGTAGCTTGCGGCTTAAAGCTTGTCGCGTATTCAATGTTCACGCCCTTCGCCGCCGACCTGCTCGCCGACCTGACGGCGCGGCGCGACCTGCCCGCCCCCACAGCCGCCGCCGTGGCCGACGCCGAGCGCCGAATCCCGCTTTCGCTGGCTTCGGAGCTGCGGACGCTGCTCTACGGCGGCGTCACGGCGCTGGCGGGCGGCCTGGGCGCGCTCCTCTACGAGCACCACGAGCGCCTGGGGCCGGGCCTGATTCTGAGTTTGATGACGGCCCTGCTGTTGGTGGCCGCGTGGTATGCCGGGCGCCACCGCCCTCGGTTTACGTGGGGCGTGGCGCCGCGCACGTCGGTGGGCGCCGATTACGCGCTTTTGCTCGCCTGTTTGCTGTTTCTGGGGATTGAAGGCTACGCGCAAGCCGAGTACACCGTGTTCGGCACACGCTACGGATTGGCCTCAGCGGTGCCCGCCGTGCTGTTTCTGGCGGCGGCGTACTTCTTCGACCATCGCGGCGTGCTGGCGCTGGGCCTCACGGCGCTGGCGGCGTGGGTTGGCTTCACGGTGGCGCCGCTGGGCGTCTTGACTTCTTTCGATTTCGTGCCCGCGCGGTTGCGGGCGGCGGCTATCGGGCTGGGGTCGGTGCTCACGGCTGTGGCTTTCGGTAGCGAGTGGCGCGGCCGGAAAGCGCATTTCGCGCCTACTTACCTGAGCCTGGGCGCCAACCTGGCGGGCGTAGGCCTGGCCTCCGTGCTGATTGACGGCTGGGACAGCATCGTCACGCACCTGCTCTGTGTGCCGGCCCTTGCCGGACTGGCGTGGGCGCTCTACCGCTTCGCGCACCGCATTCGGTCGTACTGGTTTCTGGTACTGGCGGCGGGGTGGGGCTACTTCCTGGTTACGTATCTCTGGATACGGTTGATGTGGCTGGGGAAGGAGCTTGACGAGGGCGTTTTTCTGCTTTCGGCCATCTACTTTATGCTGTCGGCAGCGGGCATCGTCCGCTTCTTTCTGAATCTGAAAAAGCTGCTGCCGCCCGCGCCCGGCGAAACTCCTTCCCGCCCTTCCTGATGCTCGACGCGCTCCTGACCCGCTTTGCGGCGTACCCGCTGCCGTGGCCCCGCCACCTGCGCTGGCTGACCCAAGCCGAGCGCTGGCACCGCCGGCGCTGGCTCACCGACGAGCAGCTTGCGGCCGTGCGCGCCGCCTATCCGCTCGATTGCTACCGCCCGGCGTGGCCGCTGCGGGTGGGGCTGTTTATCATCACGCTCATCGGGTTTGGGTTGGGCGGTGGGTTTTTCGCGTTCTTCATCACGACGGCCATTCAGGAGTTCAGCCTGACCGTGTATGCCCTCGTGGCGGCGGTGGGGGCGCTGTTTTGGCTTGAGCTTGGCATCCGCGAGAAACGCCTCTACCACGCCGGGCCTGACAATGCGCTGCTGTACGTGGCCCTCGGCGCGGCGGCTACGCTGGCCGCGCGCTACTCGTGGGTGTGGAATGATTTCAGTCTGACCTCGTGGCGCTCGGTGCCGCTGGTGCTGGTATGGCTGGGCCTCGCGCTGGCCGCCACCGCGCGCTACGCCGAGCGCGGCGCGGCGGGGGCGGCGTTTGCGGGGGCGCTGCTGGTGCTCGTCAACCTGCTGCTGCCGCTGAGCTGGGGGCGGTTGGCGCTGCCGCTGGTTGGTTTCGGGTTTGGCGCGGCCGTGGCGTGGCTGACCAGAGAGCCGCGCCGTGCCACGCCTGCGGCCTACTACTACGAGGGCGTCCGGCAGACGTGGCGCCTGCTGGCGCTCGCCACGACGTATCTGTCGGTGAACTACCTCGTGGTGCGCGAGGTCAATGCCGCCCTCAGCGGGCAATACGTGTCGGCGCATCCGCCGCTGGGTGGGGTGTGCATCGTGCTCACGGCGGTGCTGCCGGTGGTGTTCATCGCCCTCGGTCTGCGCCGCCCCGACCGGGTGTTGCTGCTGGTTGGGCTGGCGGCGCTGGCGTTTTCGTTCTACACCCTACGCCATTACCGCCCGCTGCTGCCATTGAGCGTGGCCGCCACGCTGGTAGGCGCCGCCGCGCTGGCAGTGGCGCTCTTCGGCCTGCGCTACCTGCGCCCCGAGCGCCACACCCTCACCTCACACCCCGACGCGGCCGACCTCGACGACGAAGATGCCGCCGCCAACCCCTTCGGCCGCGCCGCGCTCGAATCGCTGGTTTCGGTCCGCCTCAGCGCAGGGCTGGCCGCGCCCGATACGGGGCCGCGCACCGAGTTCGGCGGCGGGCAATTTGGGGGCGGCGGGGCGAGCAGTGGATTTTGATTTTTTGATGTGAGGATGTGGGAGATGTGAGGATGTGGGAGATGTGGGAATGTGAGAGATGTGGCTAGTAGGGCCCGCGACCCAACCACCACCTAACCACATTGCCGAGCACGGGGCGGGCGATGACGCCCGCGAATAGCCCGCACGAGGCAGGAGCCCCGCGCGACGCGCGTCTTTTCACATCCTCACATCAATCCCCCCCTACGCCGCCACCCGCTGATACAACCCCGCCAGCACTCCGGCCGCGTAATCCACTTCGGCTTCGGTGGTGAATTTGGAGAACGAAAAACGTACCGCCCCGCGCGCCGGGTCGCACCCAAGCGCCGTGAGCACGTGCGAGCCGACATTAGAGCCGCTCGTGCAGGCCGACCCGCCCGACGCTGAAATCCGATGAATGTCGAGGTTGAAGAGCAGCATTTCGGTCATCTCACTCGGCGGCAGGCTGACGTTGAGCACGGTGTAGAGGCTTTCGTCGGCCAGCTCGGAGGTGCCGTTGAACTGCACGTCGTCGCCGAGGGCGGCGCGCAGGTGGCCGATCATCCGGTCTTTCAGGCGCTGGATGTGGCGCTGGTGGTCGGCCATTTCGGCGTAGGCGATTTCGAGCGCCTTTGCCAGACCGATGATGCCCGCCACGTTTTCGGTGCCGCCGCGCTGGCCGCGCTCCTGCGAGCCGCCCTGAATCAGCGGTGCTACCTGCACACTACTGTCGGTAAAGAGGAAGCCGACGCCTTTGGGGCCGTGAAATTTATGCGCCGACCCCACCAGAAACTGCAGCCCGAGGGCGCGCACGTCGTGGCGGTAGTGGCCCATCGTCTGCACGGTATCAGAGTGGAACACGGCGCCGTGCGAGCGGCACAGCGCGCCCACGTCGGCGAGCGGCAGCAGCGTCCCCACTTCGTTGTTGGCGTGCATCAGGCTCACGAGGGCGCGCGGCTGGTCGCGCAGCAGCTCCTCGAGGTGGTTGAGGTCGATGCGCCCGCGCTCGTCGTGGCGGACGCGTAGCAGCTCGACGGCGCCGTCGTGGGCGAGAGCTTCGAGCGAGTGCAGCACGGCGTGGTGCTCGAGGCCGGTGGAAATTGCCCGCCGAATGCCCAACGAACGCGCCGTGCTGATGATGGCGCGGTTGTCGGCCTCGGTGCCGCCGCTGGTGAACGTGATTTCGCCGGGCGCCGCATTCAGCAGCCCCGCCACCGTCTTGCGCGCCTGCTCGACGGCCGCCCGCACCTGCCGCCCGTGCGCGTGAACCGACGACGGGTTGCCGAAGCAGTCGCGCAGAAACGGCACCATCGCCTCAAACACCGCCGGGTCGAGCGGCGTGGTGGCGGCATTGTCGAGGTAGATTGGGTGGGTTGGCGCGGTGGTCATCGGGCTGGAGGTGCGAGGCGGAAGAAGCTCCTGACTACAAAATTAACCCACCCGGCCGGGCTGGTTTTTTTTGGTGAATGATGATGGCGGCTGGCGCCCTGATTTTAACGGGCGTTATGTCGTCCCCGTGGCTGGCGCGTGGCTTCGCCTGCGGGATGACGCCTCGTGCCTGCCGCAGGATGCGGCCCCGTAGGGACCTCCTTCCGGTAGCATTCCGGAGCGCCGCCAGTGCGTGTCCCCGTAGGGACCCACTATACCGCCACGCCCGGCCGCCGGGCGGTGGGTCTCTACTGGACCAGCCGTTTATTGCATTCCGGTGTTGCTACCAGATGAGAGTCCCTACGGGACTCGATCAGCACCACATCGAGAGAAGCGGCAACTCACACTTCATCACTTCCATGCTATGCCAATACGTGACCCTCGGCGGCTCAGACGCCCCCAATCACCACCCGCTCCACCGGGTTTTCCCCTAGCCAATACGGAATCTCGGCGTAGCTCGGCACATTGAGCACCAGCACATCGGCCCGCTTGCCGGGTTCGAGGGAGCCGCAGTCGGCCGCCCGATCAATGGCCCACGCGGCGTTGAGGGTTACGGCGGCGATGGCCTCCAGCGGGCGCAGGCCGCACTTCAGACACGCCACGCTCAGCGCCAGCCACAGGTTTTTGCTCGGGCACGAGCCGGGGTTGAAATCGGTGCTCACGGCCACGGGTACGCCCGCGTCCACGAGCATCCGGCCGTCGGCGTAGCGTTCCTGGCGCAGGAAGAGCGGCACCAGCGGCAGCAGTACGCCCACGGTGCGGCGGACGGCGGCAATGCGGCGCGCGTCCGGGGCACTCACGTAGTCGATGTGGTCGGCGGAAGTGGCGCCCAGCTCGGCGGCCATCGCGGCGCCGCCGAGGTCGTGGAGCTGCTCGGCGTGGATTTTCAGCTTGAAACCGGCGGCGCGGGCGGCGGTAAGGTAGCGGCGCGACGCCTCGAGCGGAAAGGCGCCTTCCTCACAGAAAATATCGACGAATTCAGCCAGCCCGCGCGCTTCGGGCAGCACCTCGCGCAGCAGAAAATTGAGGTAGGCATCCGGCCCGGCCGCCCGGTATTCGGGCGCCACCACGTGCGCGGCGAGGAGCGTATGCACCAGCCGCACCGGCTGGCGCTCGGCCGCCTGATGCGCCACCCGCAGCAGGCGCAGCTCGGTGGCGAGGGCGAGGCCGTAGCCGGTTTTGGCTTCCAAGGTAGTGATGCCGTAGCGCCGAAAATCGGCGAGGTGACGCAGGGCGGCGGTCAGCAGCTCGGCGTCGGAGGCAGCGCGGGTGGCGCGCACGGTACGCAGGATACCGCCGCCGGAGGCCAGAATGTCGAGGTACGACTCGCCCCGGAGCTTGCGCTCGAACTCGTGCGCCCGGTTCTGCCCGAATACCAGATGCGTATGGCACTCGACGAGGCCCGGCATCACGACGCGGCCCGTGCAGTCGATGACCTCGGTGGCAGGGCCGATGCGCGCGCGGTCAAGCTCCGCCATCGGCCCCACGGCCGCGATGCGCTCGCCGTGGCACGCCACGAAGCCGCCGCCGTCCACGATGCGCCACTCGTGCAGGGCCGGGCCGGTGAGCGGGCGGTCGGGCGGGCCACCCGCGAGGGTCAGCACCTGACGCGCGTTGACGAATACGAGCGAGTAGGAGGGTAGAGTAGGCATACGTGGCGCAAAAGTCGGCGTCCGGCCGGCAGTTGGCCGGGTTCGTCGATTACCACCTGATGATGTGATGGAAAAGGCAGCACCGGAATCGGTATTTTGCTATTTCATCCGCCGAACTTCCCACTTTGGGAAACGTACACGGCCGGGCGCCGTTTGTGGCGATTCATTTAGCATTTCAATCATATGAAAAACAGTTCTACCCGCACACTTCTCGCCGCCGCATTCGTCCTGTCGTCGCTGGGAGCCGTAGCGCAGACTCCTGTACCCGTACCATACCTGATCACGTCGGAGTGCCCCGGCTCGGCCAACAATCCGTCGGTGCTACGGCGGGTGCCGCTGGCGGGGGCGCCCGTAGTGGTGGACACGGTCAACGTGGCCGGCACGGGCATCGTAGTCAACGGCCTCGGTGCCGACCTGGCCGACCCCACCAGCGTGTACGCGATGAGCAGCGCCACCAGCGCCGGCAGCATCTTTCAGCCGCCGCGCTTCTACCGTATCAGCCTCGCCGACGGGTCGGCCACGCAGCTAGGGTTCGTGACGCCGCCGCCGGCGCCGGTGTATAGCTTTCCGAACATCGGCCTCGGGTTTACCGTCAATCAGGCGGCCGACGGGGCGCCCGGCTCGCGGTATTTTCTGACGGGCGTCACGCTTGCCTACAACATCTTCACTAATACGATCAGCGACGTTCGGCTGTACGTCGGCGAAATCAGCCTGGCACCGACGCCCAACCCGGCCGCGCCGACGTGGCGGCAGGCCACGCTCGGCGCCGGTGCCACCACCATCGTCAATACCCTCACGGCGCAGGCAAACGCCTACCTATCAGGTGCCAGCAACTCGTTGCCCGATGGTGGTTTTCAGGACATTGCCTACGTGCCGACCAACGTCTCAGCCTCGGGGCAGGAGGAACTGATTACGTATCTGGGGGTTGAGCAGCAACTCGTGCGCGTGACCAACATCTCGACGGCGCCGACCGTGACGGTCAGTACACCCTCTACGTCGTGGCCGACGGGCGGCGCCCCGCGCCAAATCGGCTCCATCTGGCGCGATGCCCAGGGGCGGTTTTTCGGCTTGCGCTCTTCGACGGGGCAAGCCTACCAGTTCAGCCCTACCACCGGCGACTTGCTGAACACCATCAGCCTGCTGCCCAGCTATTGTTCGCTCGGCGACGCCACCCTCGCGCCCGGCCCCGTGGTGCTGCCCGTCACGCTCACGCAATTCGATGCCGCAGCGGTGGCCGGCGGCGCCGTGCGGCTCACGTGGCAAACGGCTTCCGAGGAAAACGCCGCCCGCTTCGTGGCGGAGCGGAGCGCCGACGGCCGCACCTGGGCCGACGGGCCTACCCTCGCGGCCACCAACCGCCCCAACGGCTCGCGGTACGAGCTGACCGACCCGCGCCCCGGCGCCACGCGCTTCTACCGCCTCCGGCTCGAAGACCGCGACGGCCACCGCGACTGGTCGGAAGCGCGGGCCGTGGCGGCAACCATCACCGACGAGGCCGCCGTGTCGGTGCTGCCGCCGTGGCCCAACCCGGCCACCGACCGCACCACCATTGCCCTGTCGGCGCCGCTGCCCGGCGAGGCTACGCTTCTTGACCAGTGGGGGCGCGTGGTGTGGCGCGGCGCCCTGCGCGACGGCCGCGCCGAAGCCGATGTCCGCGCCCTCCCGGCGGGCCTCTACGGGCTGGCCGTGCGCTTCGGTAACAGCCGCACGGCCCGCCAGCGCGTGGTCGTGGCGCACGACTGAGCACCCCGCCTACGGGTGCCGCCCACCGGCCCGGTTCCGTAGCTTTACCGCTGCGGGGCCGGGCCGGTGGTGTTTTGGCCCGATATTTTACCAGCGCCGAGACAGTTGCTTTCCCCTTGAGTACCTGTCCCTCTCACTCCTCCCAACCGATGAAGAAGTTTGCTCTGGTGCCGCTGGCCGTAGTGGCCGCGTTGGCCACCGCCTGCGGCCCGACGTACTACGTCGTGCGCGACCCCAACGGCGGGTATAGCCCCGCCCCGCCGCCTCAGCCGGTGCCCGCCCCGCCCCCGGCCTACACCCCGCCGCCTGTGCAGCCGATGCCCGCGCAACCGGCCCCCGCCGCGCCGCCGCTCGTGTACTACCCCGAGCCGATTTACGCCGCCAACCCCGGCCAGCCGCCCGCGCCGCCCACTACGCCGCCGCCCACTACGCCGC
>ERZ1066121.1676-NODE-1676-length-15487-cov-5.857633_pt1 | contig 15487 bp, 10 predicted proteins | sample MGYA00382768_ERZ1066121 | MGnify/ENA primary metagenome ERZ1066121 (study PRJEB33369, sample SAMEA5778351) | biofilm metagenome | biome: Industrial cooling water; feature: Water cooling tower basin; material: Biofilm | place: United Arab Emirates | collected... | reverse complement strand
GCCGAAGGTGGCGGACCTGACCCCGCCGCCGCCCGACGCGGACGCCCCGACGGAGTTCGTCTCCGCGGCGGAGCAGACCCGCCCGACCCCGGACTTCCCCGGCCCCGAAGCCCCGGCCGGGTCCGCGGCCGACCCGTTCCCGGAACTGCCGACGGATTCCTTCGCGTTCGTGGGGTTGCCGCCCGCCGCCGAGGCGGTCCCCGCCCCGTTGCCGGACCCGGAGCTGCCGGCGGACTCCGTGCTGCTGCCGCTGCTCGGCCAGTCGGAACCGCCGGTCGCCGAGCCGGTCGACGTGCCCGTCCCGGACCCGCTCCCGGACGACGACGCCCTGTCGCACTCGACCGCCGCCCAGTCCCCGGCGTCGGGCTGGACGGACTACTCGTTCATCAAGTCGGCCGAATCCTTCTCGGACGAGATCCCCGCGAAGCCGCCGGCCGACGACGTGCTCGCCGCCCCGCTGCCGGAAGTCGCCGTCACCCCCGGCTACGGGGACGTCGGCGGGGCGTCGGACGTGTTCTCCGACCTCGCCGCGCCGTCCGCCGTCGACCTGCCGCCGGCCCCCGCCGCGAGCCCGGAGGCGATCCCGTCCCCGCTGGCCGAACTGGACCTCGGGGACGACCCGCCGAAGGCGAGCGCGAACGACGAGTCGACCGACAGCCTGTTCGCGCACCTGGCCGTCAACGCCGCGGCCGAGGTTCCGGTTCCGGTCGCGGAGGCGGTTCCGACCTCCGGCACGGACCTCGGGCACCTGCCGGACGACCTGTTCGACGACCCGAAGGCGGCCCTCGTCCCGGACCCCGAGGCGGACGACGCGACGCTGCTCGGCGAGCCGTTCGACGACATCCCGATGGCCGAGTCCGCCAGCGGCGTGGACATCGCCCCGGCGGCCGGCCCGGCCCCGGCTCTCATTCCGGACGGCGGGACGGACCTGTTCGCGCTGGATGAGAACGAGATCCCGGTGGGGACGCCGGCTTCCGAAGTGGTGGTCGAGCGACCGGCGAACGCCCCGCTCATGCCGCTCGAAGAGATCGACGACCTGTTCTCGACGCTGTCGCCCGAGCCGGCCGCTCCGGCCGCCCCCGCGGCGGGTGCGCCGGCCGCCCCGGCCGGCGACAGCGGGACGGACCTGTTCGCGCTGGACGAGTCCGAGATCCCGATGGCCGCGCCCGCGTCCGAGGTCGTGGTCGACCGGCCGGCGAAGTCCGCGCTGGTGCCCGACGAGAACATGGACGACCTGTTCTCGACCCTGACCGCCGAGCCGCTGCCGGAGGCCCGGCGGACGGTGAACGACCTCGGGGCGAACACGGAGAAGGACACCGACGTGGAGTTCGACCAGCTCACGGCGGACCCCGCCGGCGGCGGGTCGAACCTGTTCGGCGACGCGCCGATGGGCTTCGGCGGGAACACGTCCGGCGTCAACCTCCTCGCCCCCGCCCCGCGGTTCCCCGGTGCCGCCGAGAGCATCTTCGGCGACGAGCCGAACGAGCCGATCGGCGGCACGTCCAGCATCTTCACGGACGACCCGCTCCCGTCCCGCGGCAGCGGGGACGTGGACCAGATCCCGCTGATGCAGTCCACCGACCACGGCCTGAGCGCGGCCGCCGCCCCGTCGGCCCTGGAGCCGGACGTCCTCGGCGGCGACCCGCGGGACATCGGGATCGACGAACTCCTGGTCGGCCCCGTGTCCAGCGCGCCGGGGGCGATCTCGTTCAACCGCCCGCCGGCCGGGTTCGACCCCCTCGACGAGGCCGAGCAGTCCAGCGGCAACGTCGACTGGTCCTCCCCCCCGGCCCCCGGCGGGTCGGAACTCGTCAAAGTGATCGTCAACGAGTCCCCGGACGCCGTGTCCCAGCCGGAACTCGAACTCGACGACCCGCTCGCCTCGCCGGGCGCGCAGGAGTCCGAGTTCGAGATGCACGTCCTGGGCTCGAAGGCGGTGGTGGACCTGGACGAGCCGAAGAGCGACGTCATCGAGCCGCTGGCCGAACTCCCCGCCGGGCTGCCGTCCGAGGTGAAGGAAGACCCCGTCCGGGCCGGGTCCGCGTGGGAGGTCACGGTGGCCGGCGGGTCGCAGGCGGGGCTCGGGTCGTCGATCATGCCGGGGGCCGTCAAGCCGGTCGCCCCGTCCCAGTCGGGCTGGATGTCCCCGTCGATGGCCGGCCCCGCGTCGGGCTGGCTGTCGTCCCCCGGCGTCGGCCCGACGTCCGGGCTGTTCGCCCCCCCGGTCCCGCCCCCGCAGAGCCCCGTCCGCGGCGGGTCGGACGAGGTCCAGCTCGAAGACCAGCCGGACCCGAGCGAACCGAAGACCGCCCCGTCCCGGAAGATCGCCCCGGCGGTCGACCCGCTCGCCGAGCCCGCGGGCAAGGCGTCCATTGGCGGCTGGGTCGCCGGGGCGCTGGTCGGCGTCCTGCTCGGCGGCGGCGGGGTCGCGGCGGCGTTCCTCGGCGGGATCGTCAGTATCAGTGACGGCAAGACGGCCGTCGTGAAGCCCGACCCGAACGCCAAGCCCAACCCCGTCGCCCCGGTCGTCCCCGGCGCGACCCCGACCCTCGCGCAGGCGAAGGCCCTGCTCGCGAACGGCGACCCGGTGGCGGCCCTGCCCGCCTTCGAGGCGGCGGGCGACGACGCGGCCGCGGACGTCCGCGCCGCCCGCGGCCAGGCCCGGTGGATGGCCCGCGTCCGGGAACTCTCGAAGACCGGCGACGTCGCCAAGGCGTCCGATGCCGAACTGAAGAAGGCCGAGGCCGACCTGCAAAAAGCGGTCGAGGCCGGCCAAGACAGCGAAGCCGGCGTGAAGGCCGCCCTCCACCTCGGGCTGCTGAAGGAAGTCACCGGCGACACCGACGAGGCGAAGAAGGTCTACGAGAAGGCCGCCGAGAAGTTCCCGGACGCCAAGCCCGTCTTCGACGCGGCCCTGACCCGGATCAAGGCCCTGGCCCTGCCCGAACCCGCCACGAAGGAAAGCCGCTTGACCCCCGCGGACGCCGAGCGCCTGACGAACGCCGTCGCCCTGACGCTGCTGATGCTGCAAGCCGACCCGCCCGCCGCGAAGGCCCCGGCCGAGCCCGGCTTCCTGTTCTGGCAGGCGGTGAACGAGGCGTCCGCCGGCGACTACGCCGCCGCCGTGAAGACGATCGCCGCCGCCCGCAAGCTGCACGACGAAAAGCGGCTCGCGAACGTCGGCAAGGGCGTAAACCCGACCTCCGACCCGCTGGAACAAATCTTCCTGCGGGCGTGCGACGACCTGTCCGCCTACTGGACCCTCAAGCGGGACGTCTACGAGCACAAGGCCCTGAAGCCGCTGTTGGCGGAAAAAGGCGCGAAGCTCAAGGACGTGCTCGACAAGCTCTCGGACGGCGGCGACCCGACCGCGCTCAAGGACTTGAAGGCAAAGCTCGACAAGGCCGAGAAGGACTTCAAGGAGGCGGACACGCTCGCCAAGAAGTACGAAACGGACCTGACGGCCGCGAAGAAGGACCTGGACGACGCCAAGAAGACCGCCGACGACGCCAAGAAGCTCGCGGACGACGCGAAGAAGCTGCTCGACGACAAGACGAAGGACTACGACACCGCGGCCGGCAAGCTCAAGTCCGCGGAGGAGACCGTCGGAGGCATCATCAAGGAATTGAAGGCGAACAAGCTCATCCCCGAGGACACCGACCCGGCGAAGGTGCCCGCGCTGATGAAGGACATCGCCGCGACCGCCGCGTCCGCCGACGCGAAGAAGGCCGCCGAGGCGCTGCTGAAGGCGAACAAGGAGATCGAGGCCGCGAAGGCGGAGGTGAAGAAGGCGGAGCAGGACGTGGCCGACGCGAAGAAGGCGGCCGCCGACGCGAAGGACGACGCCGACAAGAAGGTCGCCGCGGCCAAGGCGGAGGCCGACAAGCTCGTCGCCGCCAAGCTCGCGGACTCGGTGAAGGCGCAAGACCTTCTCAACGCGAAGATTCGCGCCGAGCAGCTCGCCCGGGAAGCGGATCAGGTGAAGTTCAAGAAGGACCTCGCGGCCGAGGTCGAGAACATGAAGAAGGAAATGGCGGCCCGCGAGGAGCGGTTCTCGCTGCTGCTCGCCCAGGCCCGGGCGGGCGGGCCGGTGCCGCTGACGTCCGGCGAGAAGGCCGCGAAGGAGCGGGCCGGGCGGGTGTTCGGCACCGGCGTCGTGGCCTACGAGGCCGGCCTGTTCGACAACGCCGAGGCCGCGTTCGAGGCCGCCACGAAGGAAGACCCGAACGACGCGCGGTACTGGTACTTCCTGGGCCTGACCCGGTACGCCAAGGGGAGCACCGCCCCCGCGGACGAGGCGTTCAAGAAGGGGGCCGAACTGGAAAGCCGCAGCAAGCCCGCCGCCTCGGTGATCTCCGCGTCGCTGGAGCGCATCCAGGGGCCGTCCCGCCGGGTGCTGGCGGCGCACCGGCCGTAAGCCGAGTTTGTCGGCGAGTGCGGCGGTCGCGTTCCGTGTGGAGTGCGACCGCCGCACTTATTTACTCATGTCCGCCTGACCCGCCGGTGCCGTACACATTGTTCGGGTCGATCAGAGCGATGACTCGACCGACGACTTCATCGACCACGTCCTCGTCGACGTCGGAGAAGAACTCGGCCTGACGGGACATCCAATCCAAACTCTTCGCCTGATCCGCGAGGGCAACGCCGGTCACGACTCCGGGTGGAAGAGGCACCTCGAACGGGTAGCCTTTCGCCTTGTTCGTGATCGGACAGAAGACTCCCAAACCGATTCGATTATACTCCGACTTGGTGAGCGTCAGCACGGGTCGCCGACCGGCTTGTTCGTGCCCCGATGGGGGGTCCAGGGTCAACCACACAACATGCCCGCGATCGGGAACGTAGCCCGCTTTCTTCTTGCTCATAGGGCTTCCCTCCCGACCGGCGGACCGAACTCGACGGGAGCGTGCAGGTTTTTCGCTGTCACCTTGGCCATGAGCTGGGCGAAAGTCGGCCGTGGCCGAGGTGCCTTCGCCAACCGGATGCGAACCTCGTCATCGGCGATGGTTTCGACGATAACGGTTCGGCCGGTGAACCGTTCCGGGAGAACGACGCGGGATTTCCCGTCGACTCTGCGGGTGGCATGCGAAACCGTTGTCGGCATGACGTTGACCCCACACGGGAACTGTGATCGCATGAGTTTACCTGACCCTGCGGGGTGGGACAAGTGGGAGTCCCACCGGTGGGACATGTTCCGTTGGCAAGGCTATTCTGACTGCATAGTTGCCAAGCCATCACGTGAACGGTATCATCCGTGCGAAGGTTACCCGATGTCGACGCAACTGATTACGTCCGATCCCGCCGTCATGATGGGCAAGCCCGTCGTGGTCGGCACGCGGATCACCGTGGAACTCATCCTGCGGAAACTCGGGGCCGGGGAAAGTTTCGACCAACTCATCGAGTCACACCCCCGGCTGAGCCGCGAGGCAATCTTGGCGGCGCTACAATACGCGGCCGGGGCACTCGGTGCCGAAATCGTGCGACCGGCAACGGCCAGGCAGTCGGCATGAATCTGGTCGCCGACGAAAACATCGACCGCGGCATTGTCGAACGACTTCGGTGCGACGGCCATACCGTCGATTGGATTGCCGAGCTGTCACCCAGCGTATCGGACGAAGAAGTTCTTCAACGCGCCTCAAGCATCCCGGCCGTGCTCCTCACGGAAGACAAGGACTTCGGCGAGTTGGTCTACCGGCGCGGGCTCACCCACGCCGGGGTTCTTCTCGTCCGGCTGGAAGGGTTGGAGAACGCGGCCAAGAGCGAACTCGTGTCGAGGGCCGCGGCGGAAAATGAGGCGGAACTGCCGGGGGCGTTCGCGGTCATTTCCCCCGATGCCGTGCGTTTGCGTAAACCTCGTAGCGGCGGGTGACGCTCGGGTTGCCAAGCTGGACCTCTCGTGACGGCCGCAAGACCTCGACCCACCTCCCTCACGCCGTGCCCGTTCCACTTCCCATTTCCCGGCGGGAGTTTGCGGGGTAGAATTCCGATTCCCGGTTAGCGCCTGTCCACCTCCCCGCGGAACGACTCCCGATGGCCGACCGCAAGTTCGCGCACCTGCACCTGCACACCCACTACAGCCTCCTGGACGGGTTCAACCGCATCCCGGAACTCGTCAAGCAGACGAAGAAACTCGGGATGAACGCGGTCGCCATCACCGACCACGGCAACCTCTACGGCGCGATCGAGTTCTACCAGAAGTGCCGGGACAACGACGTCAACCCGGTCATCGGGTACGAGGCGTACCTCGCCCCCGGCGACCGCACGCACCGGAAGGCCGCCCGCCAGGGGGAGGCGTACACGCACCTCACGCTGCTCGCCAAGAATGAGGTCGGGTTCAAGAACCTCATCAAGCTCTCCAGCATCGCGTTCCTGGAGGGGTTCTACTACAACCCGCGGATCGACAAGGAGGTGCTGGAGGCCCACAAGGAGGGGCTCGTCTGCCTCAGCGGGTGCCTCGCCGGGGAGTTCAACCAGCACATCCTCGCGGAGCGGAAGGACAAGGCAAAAGACCTTGCGGCTTGGTTCGCCAAGCACTTCGGCGACGACTTCTACATCGAGATCCAGAACAACGGCATCGGCCTGCAAGACCTGTGTACCCCCGTCGCCGCCGAGATCGCCGACGAGCTCGGCGTGCCGCTCGTGGCCACCGCCGACGCGCACTACCTGTGCAGCACCGACGCGGAAGCCCACGACGTCCTGTTCTGCATCAACACCGGGAAGAAGCGCGACCCGCGCAAGAAGCAGTACCCCGAAGAGAAGATGCCGAACCCGTACTACGTGCGGTCGCCGGAGGACATGTACAGGCTGTTCCCGGACCACGAGGACGCGGTCGCCCGCAGCCAGACCATCGCGAACGGGATCGACATCCGGCTCGACTTCAAGAAGCGGCACTTCCCGGTGTTCAAGACGCCGAACGGCGCGACGGCGGACGACTACTTGCGCAAGCTCTGCTCGGACGGCGTCTACGAACGCTACGGCAGCCAACCCGCCCAGGCCGTGTGGGACCGGCTCAACCACGAGCTCGCGATCATCTCGAAGATGGGGTACTCGGCGTACTTCCTCATCGTGTGGGACTTCGTCCGGTACGCCCGCGAGAACCACATCCCGAGCACGGCCCGGGGCTCGGCGTGCGGGGCCGTCGTCGCGTACGCGCTGTACCTCAGCCACGTCTGCCCGCTGGAGTACGACCTGCTGTTCGAGCGGTTCCTCGACCCGAACCGGACCGAGCCGCCGGACATCGACATCGACTTCTGCCAGGAGCGCCGCGAACTCGTCATCCAGTACGTGAAGCAGAAGTACGGCGTCGAGTCCGTCGCGCAGATCGGGACGTTCGGCACCCTGGCGGCGAAGGCGGCCCTCAAGGACGTCGGCCGGGTGCTCGACATCCCGCTCGACCGCGTCAACCACATGTGCAAGCTCGTCCCGATGCAGGGGGCGATCGCCAAGAGCCTGACGGACGCGCTGACCGAGTCGCCGGACTTCCGCCGGGAGTACGACGGCGACCCGACGATCCGGCAGTGGGTCGACATCGCCCTGAAGCTGGAGGGCACGAACCGGAACGTCGGCACCCACGCGGCCGGGGTCGTCATCGCCGACGGGCCGATCACGAACTACGTCCCGGTCCAGCGCGTCGTCCGCAAGCAGGACGACCAAGAGGGCGGCCGCACCGGCGACGCCCTGATGACGACGCAGTGGGAGATGGGCATCCTCGAGAAGGTCGGGATGCTCAAGATGGACTTCCTCGGGCTGCGGAACCTGACGGTCCTCGACGAGACGGTCAAGCTGGTGAAGCGGACCCGCGGCGAGGACATCGACCCGCTCAAGTTCCCGCTCGACGACCGCGCCACCTACCAACTCCTCCAGCGCGGCGACGCGAAGGGCGTGTTCCAGCTGGAAAGCGAGGGCATCCGCGAACTGCTGAAGCAGATGAAGCCGGACAACATCCGCGACCTCATCGCGGTGCTGGCCCTGTACCGCCCCGGCCCGCTGAAGGGGGGCATGGTCGACAGCTACGTGAACCGCAAGCACGGCCGAGAGACGTGGGACTACCCGCACCCGGTGTTGAAGGAAGTGCTTGATGAGACATACGGCGTGATGTGCTATCAAGAGCAAATTATGCGGATTTTGAATCGTCTCGGCGGGATCGAGCTGTCCAAGGCCTACGCGGTGATCAAGGCGATCAGCAAGAAAATCCTCGAAAAAATGACGGCCGCGAAGGCGGACTTCCTCAAGGGCTGCGGCGAACGCGGGGTCGCCGCAGAAATAGCCGAAGACATATTTGAGAAAATTGTCTTTTTTGCCGGGTACGGATTCAACAAATCGCACACCGCGGCATATGCTCAAATTGGCTATCAAACTGCATACCTCAAGACGCACTACACCGCCGAGTTCATGGCCGCGCTGCTGTCGTCGGAGATCGACGACGGCAACAAGCGGGACGTGATGGTCGACCACATCGCCGACGCTCGCAAACTCGGCGTCGCGGTCGAGCCGCCGAACGTCAACGAGGGGCGGGCCGGGTTCGACGTCGTGAACGGGAAGATCGTGTTCGGGCTGACCGCCATCAAGGGGCTCGGCCGCAACGCCGCGGAGGAGATCGTCCGGGCGCGGGAGGCCGGCGGGCCGTTCAAGGACCTGTTCGACTTCTGCGAGCGGGTCGACACGCGGACCGTCACGAAGGCGGCGATCGAGAAACTGATCAACGCGGGCGGCATGGACTGCTTCGGCAAGAACAAGCGGCGGGCCACGCTGCTGACGCTGCCGCGGGCGGTCGAGGCGTCCGAGCAGAAGGCGGCGGACCGGAAGCGCGGGCAGAAGAACATTTTCGACGTGTTCGACGCCGAGCCCGAGCCGAACGGCACCCCCGGCGTCAACCGGTTCGGCCTCGGCGAGGGCGTCCCGCACGTCGAGGAGTGGCCGGAACTGGAGAAGCTCAAGTACGAGAAGGAGGCGCTCGACTTCTACATCTCCAGCCACCCGCTCGCGCAGTTCGACGACCAGCTCCGGCGGTTCCGCACGCACCACGCGGCGGACCTCGCGAAGGTCTCCGGGAGTGCCGAGGTCCGCATCGCGGGGATGGTGACGGAGGTCGTCCCGAAGGTGGTGACGAAGGGCCGCAACCAGGGGAACCGGTGGGCGATCGTCCGCGTCGAGGACTTCTCCGGGTCCGTGAAGTGCATCCTGTGGTCCGACCAGTTCGCCCGGTTCAAGGACGACGTGACCGCCGACGCCATTCGACTGTTCGAGGGGAAGGTCGAGTGGCGGGAGGGTTCGACCGAGCCGGACCTGATCGTCGAGAAGGTGCTGACGCTGGACCAGGCGAAGGCCGACTTCACCCGCGGCGTCGTACTGCGGATGCAGTACGCGGACGACGAGGACACGCTGCGGAAGCTCGAAGGCGTGCGGTTCGAGTTGCTGCGGGCGAAGGGGAACTGCCCGGTCTACCTCGCGGTCCGGGACGGGGTCGGAAAGACGGCCCAGTTCAAGCTCGGGGCGGAGTATTTCGTGAACCCGACCGCCCTGAACGTCGAGATGGTCGAGCAGGTGCTCGGCGAGGGGTCGGTTCTGTTCACGTCGAGGTGACGCGGTCGCCGGCCCCTCCCGGCCGCCTACAATTCCCGCATGACCGCCCGCCGCACGCTTCTGGTTCTGGGGTGCGGCACCTCGCTCGGGGTGCCGCAGATCGGCTGCGACTGCCCCGTCTGCCTGTCCGCGAACCCGAAGAACAAGCGGACCCGCTCGTCCGTGATGCTTCTTGTGCCGGGCGGGAACCTGCTCATCGACACGTCGCCGGAACTGCGGCTCCAGATGACCCGGGAACGCGTCCCGGTCGCCCACGCGATCCTGTACACGCACTACCACGTCGACCACCTGTACGGCCTCGACGACGCCCGGCTGTTCCCCAAGATGCTCGGGGCGGCGGTGCCGGTGTACTGCACGGACGAAGTGGAGGCGGTCGTCCGCGACGTGTTCCGGTACGCCTTCGACCCGGTCAACGCGAACCTGCCGGCCGGCCACCTGCCGCAGATGACCTTCCGCCGCATCTCGCCGACGGAGCCGTTCGACGTCCTCGGGGAGCGGGTCACGCCGATCCCGCTGGTCCACGGCCGGTTCAACTGCCTCGGCTTCCGGGTCGGGGACGTGGCATACTGCACCGACGTCAGCCACGTGCCGGAGACGAGCTACCCGCTGCTGGAAGGGCTGGACGTGCTGTTCCTCGACGCCCTCCGGCCCGAGCGGCCGCACCCGACGCACTTCACGATCGAGCAGGCCCTGGAAGTGATCGCGCGGGTGAAGCCGAAGCGGGCGTACCTGACGCACACGTCGCACGAGATCGACTACGACGAGTGGACGGAAAAACTCCCGCCGGGCGTGGAACTGTCTTGCGACGGGCTGCGGGTCGAGTTTTGATGGCACGCCATCTGGTCGGTCGGGCCGAGTATTCGAGGCCCGCCGGAACGCAATGTCGGGCCTCGAAGACTCGGCCCGACCGACCAGAACTGCGCTTCCCTACGCCCGCCCGTGCGGGGAGACGGCCACCGCGGAGCCCTTCGCCAGCGACACGGACACCGGCTCGGCCCCGGTCATGACGGCCCACTCGCGGCCGTAGAGGGCACCCCAGTCCACGTCGATCTTCCGCTCGCGGACCGGGTACACGTCCCACACGGGGTGCGTCACCTCGTACTTCAGGGTGCGGCCGCGGTGGCCGGTGCCGTAGCCCCACGACTGGTTCAGGAAGAAGTCCGCGTCCGAGCCGGGCGCGATCGGCGACGCGGTCGGCCCGGCGGCGGCCCACAGCGTGTGCGACCGGCCCCCGGCGGGGATCGCGTACGACACGGTCACCGCGTCGGGGTCGGCCTTCACGGTGCCGGTCACCTTCGCCACGCGGTACGGCTCGTTGTAGATCAGCCGGGCCATGACGGAGACGACCGGCTTCGGCACGAACTCGCGGACGAATACGACCCCGCGGGTGTCGCCGCGGCGGACGTAGAACCGCAGGTTCCACTCGGCGAAGTCGCGGTGCCAGGGCCACCCGACGCCGAGGACGCGGGTGTCCAGGAACTGAAACCCGACGAGGCTGGCGAAGCACCGGCCGTCGCGGAAGTCCAGGTCGATACCCGGCGGCAGCAGCGGCCGCAGCAGGGCTTCCGGAACGGCGTAACTGGCGACGATCAAGTGTTCCCACCGGGCCGTCAGGAACGGGCGGCGAGAGGGGGCGGGCGACATGCGTCCTCCCGTTGAGAGGGAACCGGACGCGAGGATAACCGACGGGGATTCGGGTTCGCAACAACCCGGATCGCCGCCGGGATCCGGTCACGGCGTCGGCGCGGGCACCGGTTGCTGGTACTGCGTCTGCTGCACGCCGGGGTCGGCGACCGGGCTGGCCGGTTGGGTGCCGGGTACGACCGGGGCCGGCGGGGGACTCGTGACGGTGGCCAGGAACTCGCGGGCCGGGTCGAACTGCGGGTTGACCCGGAGGGCCAGGTCCATCTGCACCTTCGCCTCGTCGACCCGGTCCATGTCCGCCAGCACCCGGCCGAGGAAGTACCGGGCGTCCGCCTCGGGCATCAGCTTCATCAGCGTGTCGAACGCCTCGTCCCACTTGCCGGTCTGGGACAGGGCGTACCCGAGCGTCTTCTGGTAGGTGCGGTTCTCCGGGTCGAGGGAGAGGGCGTACCGGGCGGCGTCCGTGCAGGCCGGCCAGTCCCCGAACCGGGCCTGCATGGCGGCCATCTTGTGGGCGAGTTCGTGGTCCTTGGGGTGGTGCCGGAGGGCCGCCTCGTACCCCTGGATCGCGCGGTCCTTGTCGCCGGCCCGGGCGTACAGCTTGGCGAGGCCGATGAGGGCCGCCTTGTTCTTCGGGTCGGTCGTCAGCACCTTCTGGTACCGCTGCCGGGCCGCGTCGATGAGCGCGTCCCGCTCGACGGCGGACCGGCCCTCGACGAACGCGCCCTCGACCTCCGTGTCCGCGAACGCGAGTTCCCCCTCGATGCCGAGGCCCATCCCCTTCTTCCGGGAGATCTTGGGCAGGGGCTTCTCCTCCGGCGGGCCGGGGAACCGCGGGGTCGACGGGCCGCCCATCCGCGACAGCAGGGACGGCTTCCCGTCGGCGGGCATCGGCAGCCCGCCCGGCGGCATCGCCTCGTTCTTCTGGAACAGGTTGCACCCGACCGACGGGGCGAAGAGACCGACCAGTGCCCACCGGCGAAGCCGTCGCCCGTCCATGCGCCACCCCGTTCTCAGAGCCGCGGCCGCGCGGGAAGTGCGCGGCGTACCGGTTGTATCGGCCGCCGGCCGGGGAATTCTGAGAAAATCTTTGAAGCCGGTGAAGGGCGGGCGGCCGGGCCGACTCGTTGATGCCGCCCGAGTCCGGCCATACACTGCCCCGAACTCCGCCCGCTCCCCCCGACACCGGATGCCGTATGGCGACCGCCGCCCTGCCGTCCGCGGACCCCGCCGCCGCGACGTCGACCGCGATTCTTTCGGCGCTTTCCGAAGGGTTTGCCGGCAACTTCGCCGTCCGCCTCTGGACCGGCGAGACCTGGGAGCCCGGCACCGGCCCGGCCCCGTTCACGCTGGTGCTGAAGCACCCCGGCTCCCTCCGCGCGATGCTCTGGCCGCTCGACCCGGTCGGCCTCGGCGAGTCGTACATCTTCGACGACTTCGACGTCGACGGCGACATGTTCGCGTTCACCGCCTGGCTGCGGCACGTCGTCCGCCTCTCGGACTCGCGCTCCCTCTGGGACAAGCTCCGGCTGATGCGCGGCCTGATGAAGCTGCCCAGCCGCAAGAACCCGCGGGACGTGTCGAAGGCGGGCCGGCCCACGGAGGGGGACCACAGCAAGGCCAACGACCGGGAGGCGATCTCGTACACCTACGACCTGCCCGGCGAGTTCTACCGCCTGTTCCTCGACAAGAACCTGCAGTACACCTGCGGCTACTTCGCCCACCCGGACGAGGACCAGGACGCCGCCCAGGAGCGGAAGCTCGACTACGTCTGCAAGAAGCTGCGGCTCGAGCCCGGCGACCGGTTCGTCGACTTCGGCTGCGGGTGGGGCGGGCTCGTCGTCCACGCGGCGAAGCACTACGGCGTGAAGGCGGTCGGCGTGACCCTGGCGGGGGAGCAGGCGAAGTGGGCGGAGCGCGCCATCGCCGAGGCGGGGCTGACCGGCTCCGCGAAGATCGTGTACTCGGACTACCGCGACTTCCTCGACAAGGAAGGGTTCGACAAGGCGTCGAGCGTCGGCATGGGGGAGCACATCGGGGTCAAGAACCTGCCGGTGTTCTTCGCGAAGGTGTACGAGAACCTGCGGCCGGGCGGGGCGTACCTGCACCACTGCATCACGCTGAAGCCGTTCACCCCGTACCCGCGGTGGACGGCCTTCGCCCGGAAGTACGTCTTCCCGAACGGCGAACTCCAGACGGTGCTGCGCGTTCAGGAAAGCGCCGCCCTCGCCGGGTTCGAGATCCGCGACATGGAGAACATGCGCGAGCAGTACGTTCTGACGCTCGAAGCGTGGGTACGGAAGCTCGAAGCGAACCGCGAAGAGGTGCTCAAGCTCGTCGGCGACGTGACGTACCGCATCTTCCGCCTCTACATGGCCGGCGCGACGATGGGCTTCCGCTCCGGGGTGTACGGGCTGAACCAGACGCTGGTGGTGAAACCGGTCGACGGGGACGCGAAGCTGCCGCTGACGCGGGCGGACTGGTACCGGTAGGTGTGGATTTTGTAGGGTGGGTCAAGCCGCTTCGGCGCAGACCCACCGGACCGGGCAAGATGTGATTGCCGTTTCGGTGGGTCGGCGCGAAACGCTTGACCCACCCTACAAGAACGACTCACGCCGCGACCTTGAGCACGGTCGGCAGGCACTCCATCAACCCTTGAACGTGCTTGCAGGCGTGCTTCGGGTCGTCTTCGCCGCGGTAGACGGCGTCCGCGCAGGAGCAGTGCCAGCGCTGCGCCCCGGTCGGCGTCTCTTCGAGCGCCACCTGGTACGGCAGCCGGCCGCCGAGCACCTCCCAGGTCATCACGCAGCCCGGCTCGCGGGGGGTCGGGTTGCGGTACGTCACGCGGAAGTGGTACGGGCTCGGCGTCCGCTTGCGGTCGGGGCCGGGCAGGAAGGTCGTCAGCATCGCGACGGGCGAACGGGGCGTGGCGAGTTTCATGGCGTCCTCGGGTCTGTCTTCTCGACCCATTTTACGCTCGAAACCGTGCGGCCCCAAATGTCGGTAGCGGCCGTCACTGCGGGTCGAACACGACGCGGAAGCCGATGCCGGGCTTCGCGGAGACCCAGGGGTGTTCGCGATTCAACCCCGCGATCTTGGACGGCGTGAGCACCTCCGGCATGTCCCAACTTTGGCCGACGACGATCACCTTGGGGGTGACGGCCGGGTTCGAGCGGAGGTCGAGGGGGCCGTCGGCGGTGCCGTTGGTCCACTCGAAGCCGTTGGAAATCAATTGCCGGACGCCGTGGTGGCTGACGTCCGGGGTGGGGCGGGTGACGGGCCACGGGCCGAATTTCAGCCCGAGCGCGACGCCGAGCTGTTCGAGTTCTTCCTCCGTCGGCTCGGTCTGGCCGGGCTTCGGCTGCCACTTCGCGAGCAGGTCCGGGATCGCCCCGCCGGGGCCTTCGAGGGCGTGCTGCCATTGCAGGTACGTCGGCAAGCTGCCGCCGAGTTCGGTGGCGACGAGACTGGCTTCCGGCATGGTCAGGTTCAGGACGGGCACGTCGGCCTGCGGACCCGCGATGCCGAGCGGGTCGCCGATCTGCGGGAGAGCGCCTTCCCGCCACATGCCGGGCAGCAGCGGCGGCGCGTCCTTGCCGAACCGCTTGCGGAACTCGGCGACGGCGGACCGGTCGTTCTTGTCGGCGGCGTCCCACACGGCGTTGTAGACGCGGTTCGAGACCTTGTCCCGGAGCATGTAGTAGGGCGGCGGGTCGGTGTTGCGGGCGGGCGGGACCGCGACGGCGACCAGCTTCGACCCGGCGACGTCGCGGGACAGTTCCTTGTGCATCTTCCGGCCGTCCGGGAGCGTCACCGTGCCCGCCTCGGCGGCCGGGGTCCAGCCGGGGACCGCGAGGACCTTCTCCGGCTGGGCCGGCGGCGGGGCCACCACCACGGGCCGGGTGGGGGAGAAGACCGCGACGTAGATCAGCCCGGCGACGGACACGAGCAGCACCAGCGCGAGCGCCACCGTGAGCGGGCCGACGCGGGACCGCGGCGGGCCGAGGTCGATGTCGACGGCCGTCTTCACCGGCACCGGCGTCGTCGCCTGCCGGAGGGCCTTCACGAACGCCTTGCAGTTCGGGTAGCGGTCGTCCGGGTTCTTCGCCAGCGCCCGCAGCAGCACGGCCTGCTCGGCCGGCTCCAGCGGGTCGAGGTTCGGCGTCTCCGTCATGTGCTGGATCGCCAGCTCGTGCATGGCGGCGGCCTTGTACAGGTTCCGGCCCAGCCGGGCGGACACGTAGGTCGCCGCCAGGCTGTACTG
>ERZ1066121.1675-NODE-1675-length-15492-cov-7.036212_pt1 | contig 15492 bp, 11 predicted proteins | sample MGYA00382768_ERZ1066121 | MGnify/ENA primary metagenome ERZ1066121 (study PRJEB33369, sample SAMEA5778351) | biofilm metagenome | biome: Industrial cooling water; feature: Water cooling tower basin; material: Biofilm | place: United Arab Emirates | collected... | reverse complement strand
GCGGCCACCACGCAACCGGCGCCGCGCCCGTTGCTTTGCACAATGACCCATGTTTATTATGATGCCGTAGTCGTCGGCTCCGGCCCCAATGGGCTGGCCGCTGCCATCGTGCTGCGGCAGGCGGGCCTGTCGGTGCTGCTGCTCGAGGGCAAGCCTACCATCGGCGGCGGCCTCCGTACGGCCGAGTTGACGTTGCCCGGCTTCCGCCACGACATCTGCTCGGCGGTGCATCCGATGGCGATGGCCTCGCCGTTTTTTCAGACCTTGCCGCTGGCCCGGTATGGGCTGGAGTATCTGACGCCACCCGTGGCCGCCGCGCACCCCTTCGACGACGGCACCGCCGCCGCTGCGTTCGGCACCGTGGATGACACAGCCCGGACGCTTGGCCCGGACGCGGCGCGCTACCACCGGCTGCTCGACGAGCTGGTCGAACATTGGCCCGCGCTCGCGCCCGACGTACTCGCGCCGTTGCGGTTTCCGCAGCACCCCGTGCGGATGGCGCGGTTTGGGCTGTCGGCGCTGCAACCGGCCACGCTGCTGGGCGGCGGGTTCCGGACGCAGGCGGCGCGCGGGTTGTTCGCGGGGATGGCGGCGCACGCCATTCAGCCGCTGACCAACATCGCCACGTCGGCCATTGGGCTGGTGCTGCTGGCGGCGGCGCACCGGCCGGGCGGCTGGCCCATTCCGCGGGGCGGCTCGCAGGCTATCGCCGACGCGCTGGCGGCGCACTTCCGGGCCATTGGGGGCCACATCGAAACCAGCACGCTCATCACGTCGTGGGCGCAGCTCCCGAAGGCGCGGGCGGTGCTCTTCGACATCACGCCCGCGCAACTGTTGCGGATTCAGGGCATCAACCTCTCGAGAGCCTACGAGTGGCAGCTCCGACGCTACCGCTACGGGATGGGCGTCTTCAAGATTGATTGGGCCTTGAGCAGCCCGATCCCGTGGACGGCCTCCGAGGCGCGGCAGGCGGGTACACTGCACCTGGGCGGTACGCTCGAAGAGATTACGGCCACCGAAGCCGCCTCGGCGCGCGGCCACCACCCCGACAACCCATTCGTGCTGCTGGCGCAGCCCACCGTGCTCGACCCCACGCGCGCCCCTGCCGGCCGGCACACGGCGTGGGCCTACTGCCACGTACCCAACGGCTCCACCCTCAACCGCACGGCCGCCATCGAGACGCAGGTCGAGCGGTTCGCGCCGGGTTTCCGCGACCTGATTCTGGGCCGCGCCACCCTCGATACGGCGCAGATGGAAGCCTACAACCCCAACTACGTCGGCGGCGACATCAACGGCGGCATCATCGACGTGGGGCAGCTCTACACGCGGCCGGCGCTGCGGGTGTCGCCGTACCGCACGTCGCGGGCGGGGGTATATGTGTGCTCGTCGGCCACGCCGCCGGGTGGCGGGGTACACGGGATGTGTGGGTATCACGCGGCCACGCGGGCCTTGCGCGATGTGTTTGGGATGAAGGCCGCGCCGCTGCGGTAGGCGGTTGGGCCATGGACCGCGAACCTCCGGTTCGCTTGCGGTTGGGCGCGGCGGTTGTGGAATGCCGAGCCCTTGTTGCCGATGCCGTGGGGACGAACCGCAGGTTCGCGGTCCATTGCCCAACCGCCGATGATGGCCTGAGCGGGTGCGACCCGGCTCCACGCGCTGCCGCGCCGCGCGTGATCCGGCAGGAGCCGCTGCCGCCGGCGTTGCGGGAAGCTCTGCGCCCTGAAAATACCGCTGCGGATGGTCGATGCCGATAAGATCGAGCAGATCGTCACGAACCTATTGGCGAATGCGGTGGCCTACCCGCCCGCCGGCGGGCGGGTGGTGGTGACGCTGGCGAGCGAGCCGGGCCGGGGCGCGGCCTTTACGCTCGAGTTTCCGGCGCCCCGCCTGGCGGATACGACGGTAGCGGACGTAGTTGACGACGCCCCGCGCATCTTCCTCAGCCCCCCACGCCTGCCCGCTGCGGCAGCAGAGCGCAGGGAAGCGGTGCCGGTGCCCCCCCGCAGAACCGCCAATCAGCAACCAACAACCAGAAACCAGAAACCAGAAACAAGCAACCCCCTCCAGAGCGCGCATCCTCGTCGTGGAAGACCAGGCCGACCTGCGCGCCTACCTCCGGCAGCTACTCGAACGCCTCAAAGCCGCCCCCGCCACGGCCGGCCTGCCGGTGCTGATGCTCACGGCCCGCGCCGACGACGCTTACCGACTGGCGGCGCTCGAAGTCGGTGTCGATGACTACCTCACCAAGCCCTTCCGCGCCGCCGAACTGCTGGTGCGGGTGCGGGCGCTGCCGGCGCGCCACCAGACCCGCCGCCTATACGCCGCGCTGCCCCCGACGCGCTGCTGCCCCCCGCGCCCGACACGCCGACCGAAGACGGGACCGCCGACGAGGACGCCGGCGCATCGGCAGCGCCGGAAACGCTCACGCCCGACGATTCGTCGCCCACTCCAGCCGGGCCGAGCGGGCCGGCCGAAGCGGCGGCCGTCGCCGTGCTGTCGGCGCTGTCGGTCGAGCAGCTACGAACGTGGCGCGCAGCCGTGACGCCGCACCTGCCCGACAAAACCTTCGGCCCTGACGCGCTCGCCGCCCTGCTGCTGGTCAGCCGCCGTAGCCTATACCGCCACCTCTACGAGCTGACCGGCCTGACGCCCGGCGCGTGGCTACGCGAACTGCGCCCCGATATGGCCCGCCACCTGCTCGAGGCCGGCACCTACCCCACCATCGCGGAAGTAGCCTACGCCAGCGGGTTCAGCTCGCCGAGCCAGTTTGGGCGGGTGTTTCTGGAGCGATTCGGGTGCCGGCCGAGCGAGTATGGGCGGTAGGTATCAGGTGCGCGGGTCGGCGGCGCACCCACAGCGATTGGGCAATGGACCGCGAACCTCTGATTCGCCACACGGCTGGGCGCTGTAGCACCGAGTATCACTCGGTGAGGGCGGTTGAGCAACGCGGCTGGGAACGGCGGCTGAGAATGGACCGCGAACCTCCGGTTCGCACCCACGGCATCGGCAACGAGTGCTCGGTGTTCCATAACCGCCGTGCCCAACCGCGAGCGAACCGGAGGTTCGCGGTCCATTCTCAGCCGCCAAGAGCAGGGCGCAACCCCGCGCATCGCCTCTCATTGGCACCCTCAGGCGAAGATTTGGCACCCCGGCGCGAGGCGTGGTACGGCGGCGTTAGCGGGCGGGCATTACTTACGGGGAGCTTTGCAGCGTCGGGAAATACCTCCCGGCAATCCTTTTTTTCTCGAAGGGAATGGCTGCTACTCTACCGCTTTTGGTTCGACAGGATAGCCGGCGACAGACACCGATCGGCACACTGATCGGCGCGCTGTTCGGCTGGCTGATGCTCAACCCGTGGGGAGCGTACGCCCAGGTGGGCATCGGCACTACGGCGCCGCGCAATTTCCTCGATGTGCAGGCCGTGCCACGCACGGGCACCCACCCGACGGGCCGGCCGCTGTACGTCACAGGCACCGTGAACGAGGCCGCCAACGGCTTCGAGTTTCGGCACTCCAACGGCACACAGGGCATCGGCATCGGCTACAACTCGCTGTATGCCACCGGCTCCAACATCAACCCAAACCTCAATCTGCTACCGCGCGGCACGGGCCGGGTGGGCATCGGCACCACCACGCCCGCCGCCACGCTGCACGTGGCCGGGGCCACATCCACGGTGCGCTTTGCCAGACTGAGCGGCACGGGCACCCGCGTCGTCGCGGCCGACGCCGACGGCGACCTCGCCACCGTCAGCGCCGCCTCGCAGGCCGACAACCTCGGCAACCACACCGCCACCTAGGCCCTCAACCTCGGCGCCAACTAGCTGGTGGGCAACGGCGGCACCAGCGGCCTGAGCGTGAGCGCGACGGGTCAGGTCGGCATCGGCACCACCGCGCCCACCCCCGCCTGCTCACGCTTGGCGACGCAGGCTACGGCCAGCCCGCCTTCGTGCGCCTGGGCGCGGGGCAGGGCAGCTCCGGCACCAACCGCTTGTGGGAGCTGGGCGTGGCCGTCAATACCGCAGACCTCGGCGATGCCACCGGCGAAAACCACGAGTTTGCAGTGCGCGACGTCTCCGCCAATGCCACCCGCCTGCTGGTGGACTGGAACACCGGCAACGTGGGCATCGGCACGACGGCACCCGCCGCCACCCTCGACGTGGCCGGCACCGCGCGCCTGAGCACGGCGGGCACCCCAATCGCGGCGCTGTTGCGAAGTACGCAGGCCATCGACCCACCCAGCATCGCGGCGCGCACCACCGCCACTGTAACGGTGTCGGTGCCCAACGCCGCGCTGGGCGCCACCGTGTGGGTAAGCCCTACCGACGGCGCGGGGGGGGCTGGGCAATGTCACGATTGCGTACGCCCACGTGTCGGCGGCGGGTACCGTGGCCAGTGGCTTCAGCCACCCCACCAACGCGGCCATCAACCCGGCCGCACAGAGCTACTTTATCACCGTCGTGCAGTAACGGAAGGCGTTGCCGCCGGTCAGTTCCCGAATTTTTCGCACCGAACCCGTAGCTCGTGCCGGGCTATTTGGGACACCCGGCGGACGTATCCGTCGGATGTTTGGGTACGGTCGATTCCTTTCCATCTCCTCCCTCTTTTTCGGTGCTGATGCGCTACTTCTTTTCGCTTTCCGTTGCGCTGCCGGGCGCTTTCGTCGCCGGAGGCCAGCCCGCCGTCACGGCGCTTGCGCCCGCGCGCAACCACGTGGCCGCGCCGCGCGGCGGCCCCGTCACGCTCACGTTTTCGGAAGCCGTAAGCGCGGATTCGGCGGGTGGCTTGCGGCTGTTCAGCGCGCAGCGCGGCGGCCAGCTCGTGCGGACCGGGCCGGGCGGCGGTCTGCTGACGGGCGGCGGTACGCCCACGCTCAGCTTCGCGCCGTCGAAGCCGTTTCGGCCCGGCGAGACGCTTACGCTCGTCATGCCGCCGACGCTCGTCGGCCTTACCGGCGCGGCGGTGGTGCCGCTGATGGCGCAGTTTACGGCCGCGACGGGCGGCACCGGCACCGGCCGCCTCGTGGTGCCCGCGCTCGACGCCGAAGTCCCCACCAACAACGGCCCGCTTGCCGTGGCCACCGGCGACCTCGACCAGGACGGCGACCCCGATGCCGTGACGGCCAACTACGGCGGCGGCCCCGGCGCTACACTGAGCACTCTGCTTAACCCGGGCAACGCCGGTGGCGAACTGCTGTCAGCCCACACGCCCACGGTGGTGGTGGGCAGCGGCCCGGTGGCCGTGGCGCTGGCCGACGTAGATGCCGACGGCGACCTCGATGCGCTGACCGCCTGCTTCAACCTCGACCTCGTGGCGCTGCGCTTCAACAGCGGCAGGCAGGCGCGGCGGCTGATGCTGGAATAGAACCACCCGCTCGCCCGGAGCTTCGCTCCGGGCGAGCGGAGAGCGACTAGTCGGCCAGCGCGGCCTCTTCGGTCGGCGCCTCGTCGTACGGCTCGGGCATCGGCGCGGACTCGGCGGCAGCTTTCGTTGGCTCGTCGGGGTGGTCGGCGGCGTCGTGGTCTTCGAAGTCGGCTTCGTCGATGTCGGCGTCGGCGGGGGCGGCTACGGGCGGGTGGTGCAGCTCGTGGAGCAGCGCCAGCAGGGCGCTCGGCGTGGCGGCGGCGAAGGGCAGCGGCGCGGCCGACTCGGGGCGGTAAAAGTCGCGGTGGACGTTCACGGGCGCCTCGCCGTCGCGCGGGTGGCGGCGGGTGTAGTTGCCGTCTTCACGCATCAGGTAGGCGTTTTGGTTATCGAGCAGGTTGAGCATCAGGATGCTAATGGCTTCCTGGCGAATTTCGGCGTTGGCAATCAGAAACAGCGCCTCGATGCGCCGATCAAACGAGCGCACCATCATATCGGCCGAGCCGCCGTACACGCGCGGCTGGCCGCCGTGGTGGAAGTAGTAGAGCCGCGCGTGCTCCAAAAACTCGCCCACGATGGAGCGTACCTGAATGCGGTCGCTGAGGCCCTCGCGCCCCGGCCGCAGGCAGCAGATACCGCGCACGATGAGTTGGATGGGCACACCCGCGCGGCCGGCTTTGTAGAGCTCGTCAATGATTTCGCGGTCTTCCAAGGAATTCATTTTCATCACGATGCCGGCGGACTGGCCTTTTTTGGCGGCGCGCGCCTCGTCCCTGATCAGCCCGATGAGCTGCTGGCGCATATCGCGCGGGGCCGTGATGAGGTAGCGGTAATCGTCGGGCTGCGAGTGGCCCGTGATCACGTTGAAAAACTCGCTCACGTCGTGGGCATACACCTCGTCGGTGGAGAGGAGGCTGATGTCGGAGTAGAACCGCGACGTAGCCTCGTTGTAGTTGCCCGACCCCACGTGGACGTAGCGCGTGACCTTCTCGCCTTCCTTGCGGATGATCATCAGCATCTTCGTGTGTGTCTTGTACTTGCTGATGCCGTAAATCACGAAGCAACCCGCTTTTTCGAGCTTTTCGCCCTCGCGCAGGTTGCGCTCCTCGTCGAAGCGCGCCTTCACCTCGAAGAGTACCGAGACGTGCTTGCCGTTTTCGGCGGCGCGCAGCAGCGCGGCCGTAATGCGCGAGTCTTCGGCAAGGCGGTAAATCGTCATCTTGATGCCGAGGACGTGCGGGTCGGTGGCGGCTTTTTCGAGCAGATTCACCACCGGCTCAATCGAGTTGTAGGGGTGGTGCAGCAGCACGTCGTGGCCTTTGAGGTAGCCGAAGAGGTTGTCGGCTTCGAGCACCGGCAACGAGCGCGGCTGCACCGGCGCGGGCGCCCGGAAGCCTTTGCCCTTGAATTGCGGGTGCCGCACGACCTGCGTCAGCCCCCGCAAATCGAGCAGGTGCGGAATGTGGAAAATGTTGGCGTTATCGACCCGCAGGCGCTCCTTGAGAGTTTTGAGCAGCTCGGGCGCCGCGCCGCGCTCCACTTCCACGCGCACCACCCGGCCGCGCTTGCGCGTCTTGATGCCGGCCTTGATCTCTTTGACGAAATCGACGTCGATATCGTCGGACTCTTCGAGCGTGAAATCGCCGTTGCGCGTCACCCGAAACACGCTCGCCGACACGATCTCGACGTTGCGGAACAGCCTGTCGAGGTTGTCGCGGATGATACTCTCGATGGGCACGAAAATCACCTGTTCCTTGCGTTGCAGCTCCAGGAAGCGGCTCAGGTTCTGCGGCACCTGCACGAACGTAAGGCGCGTCTGCGATGCCTCCTCCTCCGCCACCCGCGTGAGCACCCCGAACGTGAGGAGCTGGTTCATCAGCAGCGGAAAGCCGTGGTACGAGTCGTACACCATCGGCGTGAGCAGCGGGAAGATGGTGTTGCGGAAGTACTGGTCAGCCTTGCGCTGCTCGCCTTCGGTCAGCTCGTCGGGCGTCAGAATCTGAAAACCGTTGGCGGCGAAGTGCGGCTGCAGCTCGCGCGAAAACGTCACAGCCTGCTCGTTGACGAAGCGGTGCGCCATATCGAGCAGCTTCTTCCGAAACGGCAGCTCGCGCAGGCCGGAGTAGTCGATGCGCTCCTTCCCGTAGTCGAGGTAGTTGTAGAGCGACCCGACCCGAATCATAAAAAACTCGTCCAGATTCGAGCACGTGATGGCCATAAACCGCAGCCGGTCAAACAACGTCTTCTGCGGATCGCGCGCCTGATCGAGCACGCGGTAGTTGAAGCGCAGCCAGCTCATATCGCGCGAGATGTAGCGCGAGCGGCGGATTTGTTCGAGGGCGCGGATGGCGGGCATCAGAGTGGTAGATTGGGTGAGATAGAAACTAAGCGCCTCGTAGCACCGGGCTCCAGCCCGGCGCACGGCAGGCTCTGCGTAGGCGGGCGCCGGACCGCAGCCCGGTGCCCCTACAAGCGGGCGGTGAGTACAAAATACGGCGCCCGGCGCGGAATGGCGCAAGCACCGGGCCGACCCGGGCGTTGCCGGCGTTCGCAGCTACAGTCTAATTGCCGTCGACTCGATTTCCACCAGCAGGCGAGGGTCTATCAGCGCGCGCACTTCTACCATCGTGGCGGCCGGTCGGATATTGCCGAACACTTCGCCGTGCGCGCGGCCCACGGCCTGGTGGTCGCGGGCGATGTTGGTGACGTAGAGGCGCGTCCGCACGACATCGGCGAAGGTGGCACCGGCTTGGGTCAGCGCCTCCCCGATGATTTTCAGCGCGCGCATCAGCGATGGAAGAGGCGTCGCCTTCGCCCGCTACGGCACCGTCCGTCATCGCGGTAGTGCCGGCCACTTCGATTACGTTGCCCACCCGCACGCCGCGCGAGTAACCGACGGTCGGTTCCTAGGGGGCGCCGGAGGAGATGAGGAGGTGTTGCATTTCAGAACCTACAGCGGCTAAAATGAGCGCGAAGGGCAGCCGGATGCGGCTGATTTCCACTACGTGTCGGCAGGTGCAGCGGCTGCCGATGGAATGCGCCGTACGCCGATTGCCGCAACGTTTTCGCTACGTGAATCCGAAATGATTCGGGCTCAATCGATACTTGCTGCAAATCGAACAACGTATGCACATCGGCGCGTAGCAGCAAGCCATTCTGTACGTGATTGGTGGCCGGACCGAGGTACGGCACGATGTGCGCCGCTTCCAGCACAGGCTCAACCCGACAGCCGGTAATGGCGCAAGTGCCTTGATAAGCATCCAGTAGCAATGACCGAAAAGCCGGTTGTCCTTGCCGCCGCACGATGCCGGCGACGACTCGCTTGCGCTCATCCGCTAAGGCGGCCGGGTCGAACGGAGGCAGTTGCGCTATTGGTTTGCTTGCAGAAGTCTTTTCAACGATGCCTGCGTAGGCAATCTGATCCAGATAGGCCGTCAGCGCATATACGCCGTTGCTGACTCGCGTAAAACGCGGGTTCCGCTGTACCAAGGCCTGTATCGTAAACTCAGGAGTTTTTCCGATTACCGTGCTTCGATCCTTAAAATCCCACACGCGCTCGTACAGCACTTTGAGTGGCGCCACATACCCGTGCGCCAATAAGACTGCTTCGATGGCGTCGGCATACGTCATTATGCGAGGGTGCCCGTGGTGGCAAGTACTTTAAATCGTCCTTGCCAATTCGTCGTCATTCCCATCAATTTGGATGCAGGTGAATGGCAAAAAAACTCGGCCACCAGCCGCACGGCGAAATTCGCCGGCGACCGGTGGCCGAAGATACAGAAGCACTTGTTAGGCGCCTACCTGCTGGCACGCAACTGCACCTCGATGGCCGACACACGGTGCTCCAGATCATGCACGACTTTGATTTCGTCGGCCAACTTCGTCACCGACAGCCGCAGCTCGCCGATGGCGAGGTTGGTTTTAGCCTGCTGCTCCTGCAAGTCACGAATGCCGCCTTTCATTTCGCGCATTTCCTGGATGAGCTGATCCTGCCGAATCAACTGCTCTGCCAGCAGTTCGATTATTTTATCCTCGTTTTGCATCAGATTAAGAGCATGTTAAGATTTCACGTTTCGCTCTTTATCTGTTTGTCATTGCGAGCTATCGAGGGCCCCTACCCCCCCAGCGAAGCAATCCTCGTAGGATGGGCGCGCGGCGATTGGGCGCCGAGCATCCGCTCCGAGCACCCGCACCTATCCTACGAAGATTGCTTCGCTGGGGGGGTAGGGGCCCTCGATAGCTCGCAATGACAAACTCCTATTTCCTAACACGCTCTAATTGATTTGAAGCGGGAAAATTATTACACATCCACCTTCGCATACTTCGCATTCTTCTCAATAAACTCGCGGCGTGGCGCCACCTCATCCCCCATCAGCATCGAGAAGAGATGGTCGGCCTCAGCGGCCGAATCGACGGTGACTTGCTTCAACGAGCGCGTGGCGGGCTGCATCGTGGTTTCCCAGAGCTGTTCGGCGTTCATCTCGCCCAGACCTTTGTAGCGCTGCACGTTCACCGACTCGGGCTTGCCGCGGCCGATTTTTTCAATCGCGCGCAGGCGGTCATCTTCGGTCCAGCAGTATTCTTCTTCCTTGCCTTTCTTGACGAGGTAGAGCGGCGGCTGGGCGATGTAGATGTAGCCATTATCGACGAGGTGGCGCATATACCGGAAGAAGAATGTCAGAATCAGCGTCCGGATGTGCGAGCCGTCGATATCGGCGTCGGTCATAATGATGATTTTGTGGTAGCGGAGCTTCGAGAAATCGAGCGGCCCCTGCTCCTCGCCTTCTTCATCGGTGGTGCTTTGGAGGCTCTTTTTGTCGCGGAACAGCACGCCGAGGGCGGTAATCATATTCCGAATCTCCTCGTTTTCGAGGATGCGGTGTTCCTGCGCTTTCTCGACGTTGAGGATTTTACCGCGCAGCGGCAGAATGGCCTGAAACGCGCGGCTCCGGCCCTGCTTGGCGGTGCCGCCGGCCGAGTCGCCTTCCACGAGGTACAGCTCGCAGATGGCGGGGTCGGTTTCGGAGCAGTCGGCGAGCTTGCCGGGCAGCGAGTTGCCGCTCAGCACGCCCTTGCGCTGCACCATCTCGCGCGCCTTGCGGGCGGCGATGCGGGCTTTGGCGGCCAGAATCACCTTATCGACGATGACTTTGGCTTCCTTCGGATTCTCTTCCAGATACTGGCTCAGAATCTCGCCGACTACCGTGTTCACGATACCGCTCACGTTGGAGTTGCCGAGCTTGCTCTTGGTCTGACCCTCGAATTTCGGCTCGGCCACTTTCACGGAGATGATGGCCGTGAGGCCTTCGCGGAAGTCGTCGCCGGTGATTTCGACCTTCGCCTTCGCCACTTCGCCCGATTTCTCGGCGTAGTTTTTCAGCACCCGCGTGATGGCCGAGCGGAAACCCGCCACGTGCGTGCCGCCTTCGCCGGTGTTGATGTTGTTGACGTACGAGAAGATGTGCTCCTGGTACGAGTCGTTGTATTGAAACGCGACTTCGACGGGCACCTGCTCCTTGTCGGGGTCTTTGGGGTCGGGCAGCGGGTCGTGCTTGACGTACACGGGCGCGTGCTGGAGCACCACGCGCGAGGAGTCGAGGTACTGCACGTACTCGGCGAGGCCGCCTTCGGAGTAGAACGACTCGAAGCGCGCCGAGCCGTCGTCGGCGGTGGTGTCGCGCTCGTCGCGCAGGTCGATTCGGATGCCGCGGTTGAGGTACGCCAACTCGCGCAGGCGCCGCGCGATGCGGTCGTACTCGTAGATGGTGGTTTCGTCGAAAATCGCCGGGTCGGGCTGGAAATGCACAAGCGTACCGCGCTCCTCGGGCGTCGATTCGCCGATGCGGCGCACGTCGTACTCGGGTACGCCGATGTTGTATTCCTGCTCGAAGCGCCCGCCGTCGCGGCACACCGTGACGTGCGTGTGCGTACTCAGGGCATTGACGCAGCTCACGCCCACACCGTGCAGGCCGCCGGAGGTCTTGTAGGTATTCTTATCGAACTTGCCGCCGGCGTGCAACACGGTGAGCGCAATTTCGAGCGCCGACTTGCCGAATTTCGAGTTGATGCCGACCGGAATACCACGCCCGTTGTCGCGCACGGAGATGGAGTTGTCGGCGTGGATAGTGACCTGAACGTGATTACAGAATCCGGCCAGCGCCTCGTCAATCGAGTTATCGACGACCTCCCACACCAGGTGGTGCAGCCCTTTCACGCCGGTGTCGCCGATGTACATCGACGGGCGTTTGCGGACGGCTTCGAGGCCTTCGAGTACCTGAATATTGTCGGCGCCGTAATCGGCGGGTTTGACGGCCGTTTCCACGGCCTCGGTGGCTTCTTTCATACGCTGGAAAAGGGCGTTTCCGCCCGGTTTTCGGCCCTTTTGGGCGCCTCACGCGCGCGGGCGCGGGCCGATGTGCAAAGCTACCCCGGAAAGCCCGGAATAGCTAGTAGGAACCCCGTTTTGGGGGGAGAGATTCCCTTTTTCCGAAGTGGGGTAGACCCTGTTGTTAACATTCGCCCTCCCCCCTGTCATCCTGAGCGGAGCCAAGGACCTTCCCGCCAAGAAGCACCGTCGCCCCGCTTTGGCCCACTCCTCTGAAAAAACGCTCTCCCCCACCTGTCATCCTGAACGGGAAGACTGGCCGCTGTTGCGCGCATTCTCTACCGCGTTGAGCGCTTCTCAAACAGTCGGGCCAGAGCGGGGCGGCGGGCCAAGCGGGCGGGAAGGTCCTTCGCTTCGCTCAGGATGACGAGTCGATGTATTTTGGTATTCCCCAGCACCCAACACGCCCTCACATCCCCAACCACTTCTCCCCTGCCCGCTTCTGCTCCTTCGTGCGCTTGGGCACCTCGGCGATGCGGTAGCGCACCAGCGGCGAGGGGGCGGGCGTGATGGTCAGGCTGCGGGGCAGGCCGTCACGCTTGACGTCGAGGCGCACGGGGGCGGTGGGTTGCGGGCGCGCGGCGAGGGCGGCGTCGAAGCTCGGCTCGGTGAGAGCGCGGCCCTCGAAGGCCACGATTTCGTCGCCGACGCTCAGGCCGCCCGCTGAGGCGGGGCCGTCGCGGCGCACGTCGCGCACGACGATGCGGGCGCCGCCGCCCGCCAGCGTAGCGCCGAGCGTGAGGGGCGCGGGTTGGGGCGCGTCGTCGTGCAACTCGTAGCCGACGCCTTTGAGGGCCGCGCGCAGTTCGGGCACCACGTCCTGGGCGTCGTAGATGTAGCGGGCGAAAAACTGGTCCTGATTGCGCCCCGTGAACTCGCTGACGGCCTGGCGGAACTCGTCGTCGGTGTAGCCCCGGTTCAGCTCCACGGCGTAGCGGCGGTAGAGGTGGCGCATCAGGTCGTCGAGGTTTTGCTTGCCGCCGGAGTGGGCGGCAATCTGGGCGTCGAAGATGGTGGCCATCTGGGCGCCTTTCGGGTAGTAGGAAATCTCGACGTTGCGCGAGTTTTCGGAGGGCCGGTAGCTCTTGATCCACGCATCCCACGACGATTCGCTCACCGGCTGCACCCGGTTGCCGGGCTGGTTGTCGAGCAAGGCCTGCGAGGAGGCTTGCGCCGCCAGGAAGCCCTCTTTGGGCTGGCGCCCGGCGCGGTACACGAGCAGGTTGTCGTAGTAGGCCGTGAAGCCTTCGGCCACCCACAGCATATGCGTGTAGTTTTCCTGGTCGTACTTGAAGGGGCCGAGTGCGGCGGGCCGCAGGCGCTTCACGTTCCAGAGGTGGAAATACTCGTGGGCGACGAGTTCGAGGAAGCCCCGGTAGGCGTCGGGGGTATCGTAGGTGGTGCGTGAGACGTCGAGCACCGTCGAGTTTTTATGCTCGAGGCCACCGGAGCCGACCGTGTAGTGATGAACGATGAACAGATACGGGCGCGGCAAGGGCAGCTCGCCAAATACTTTCACGGCCTGCTCGCAGACGGCGGCCATATCGGCTTTGAGCTTCGTGGTGTCGGCGTTGAAGCCCCCACCGGCAATTGCGACGCGATGCTTGATGCCGCGCACCGAAAAAGAAAACTCGGGGTGGCTGCCCAGCTCGATGGGCGAGTCGGCCAGCTCGTCGTAGTCGGCGGCGCGGAACGTGAGCGGGTCGCTGCCGACGGTGGGCAAGGCGGTGCTGGCGCGCGTCCAGCCGGCGGGCAGCGTCACTTTTACCGTCGAGGGTAAATCCAGGCGGTTGGCCACGTACATAAACGTAGCGGCCGGGACGACGCAGGCGTGCTGGTCGTCGCAGACATTGGTGCGAACACTCGGCTCGTTGGCATAGAGCTGGTAGCTGAGATTGACGGCTTGCGTGGCCCCGTGGCGGACCCGCCAGGTGGCTTTGTCGATTTTCTCCCATTTGAGCGGCAGGCCGTCGTCGCCCTTCGCCTCGAAGCCCTCGAGGTGCTTGGCGTACTCGCGCACCAGGTACGAGCCGGGCGTCCAGACGGGCAGCTTGAACTCGGTGGCCGTGCCGGTGCCGCCGGTGGGCACGTAGCGCATTCCCACCTGCAGATAGTGCGAAGCGGGCGCCCGGCTCGCGACGGTGTAGGCCACGGCGGGCAGGTCGGCGGCGGGAGTTTGCGCGGAGGCCGCAAGGGCCGGCAAAAAGGCAGCACCAATGACAAAGGTGCACCGGAGGTGAAAACGGGTCGGCATCAAGCAGACGGGGAAGGGTGGGTGAAATCAGGTGCCCGAAAGTAGGGATGGATAGGGTGTGAGTTGCGCGTCCAGCGATTTTTGCGGGTGGCCTGAACGTAACGCGGAGCTACATCTCCGTCGTCGAACCACATCCGATATGACGATGGAGCTGTAGCTCCGCGTTACGTACGCAGCCCGGCCCCTGAACCCCACTCCCACCCTGCCCCGTACAACGCCCACCATTATGACGCTTCGCTCTATCTGGATGGGTGCGGGTGCGCTGCTGGCCGGTGCGCTGGCAGTTGGGCGCCTCGTCGGCCCCACGCCCGCCCCGCCCGCGCGCCCGCTGGCCCGCGCCGTGGCTCTGCCGCCACGCCCGGCGCCCCGCCCGGCCCTGGCCGATTCGGTGGTGGCCCTCGGGCTGCGGCTGCTCGGCACCAACTACTGCTACGCCGGCACCACGCCCGCCACCGGCTTCGACTGCTCGGGCTTCGTGATGTATTGCTTCGAGCGCTACGGCATCAAGGTGCCGCACGGCTCCGATAACCAGATGCACACCGGCCGCGCCGTGCCGCGCGCCGAGGCCCGCCCCGGCGATATCGTCATCTTCACCGGCACCGACCCGAAGCGCCGCTCGCCCGGCCACGCGGGCATCGTGGTTTCGCAGCCGGGCGAGCCGCTGCGGTTCGTGCATTCTTCCTCGACCCGGAAAAACCCCGGCGTCCGCATCAGCCAAGTCAATTCGACGCGGTATGAAGAGCGGTTTCTGGGGGTGCGGCGGGTGGTGGAGTGAGGTTGGGGGGCTACATTGGGCTTGGTGCGACGGCGAGGGTCGAAGTTGGCTGTTTTGTTGCCTGCCGCCGTGGCCTAGCTGCCGCGGCGGTCGGCCACCGTCCACGGCAGCAACCTATCGTACTGGCTGTCGATGCACTCTGCGCCAAGTCCATTAATAACCCCAGGATGCAACAGCCCCGTGCCAGAGGCAGTTCATAGCTTTGAGCAATGGCCCCCTCTGCTTACCACCTGTCCGGCGCCATACGCGCTGCCCTGCTCGGCCACGCCGTGGGCGATGCGCTGGGCGTACCCGTCGAGTTTACGCACCGCTCGGCGCGGCAGGCCGATCCCGTGACCGGGATGCGCGCCTTCGGCACCCACCACCAACCCGCCGGCACGTGGTCCGACGATGCCTCGCTGACGCTGTGCCTCGCCGAAAGCCTCGCCGCGCACCCGCACTTCGACCAGGCCGACCTGGCTGACCGCATCCGCCGCTGGCTCGAGGCGGGCTACTGGACGGCCCACGGCGAAACCTTCGACGTAGGGATTGCCACGCGGCAGGCCGTCGGCCGATTGGCGCGCGGCACTGCCCCCGCCCTCGCGGGCGGCACCGGCGAGATGGACAACGGCAACGGCGCCCTGATGCGGCTGCTGCCGCTGGTGTTTCACCCCACGTTTCAACAATCGCCGACCGCCTACGCCGCGCAGCTCGCGCTTACCCACGAGGCGGCGCGCGT